>Ga0256407_10002606_pt1 | contig 34113 bp, 38 predicted proteins | sample RumenRJG_04DNA_FD_193489 | JGI IMG/M metagenome (GOLD analysis project Ga0256407, IMG submission 193489) | Bovine rumen microbial communities from Lethbridge, Alberta, Canada - RJG_04 | ecosystem: Host-associated > Mammals > Digestive system > Stomach > Rumen | place: Canada: Alberta...
TGTGCTGTATTTGCCATTACTTAATCTCCTCCCCTGACTTTTTAGCGATACGAACGACGTTCTTGCCCTCATGCTTGATGCTGACGCGGGTAGCCTTGCCGCTCTTCGGATCGATGAGACTTAAATTTGAGATATGTATCGGAGCTTCCTGCTTCACGATACCACCCTGCGGGTTCTTAGCGCTCGGCTTCTGGCTCTTCGAGACCAGGTTCACGCCCTCAACGAGTGCGCGCTCCTTCTCAACGAACACCTTGAGCACCTTGCCAGTCTTGCCCTTGTCCTCACCGGCCAGGACCATGACTGTGTCGTTTTTTCTAATATGTAACTTAGCCATTACTTTAATACTTTTTATTGTTAAAGAACCTCAGGTGCAAGTGAAACGACCTTCATGTTGACGGCACGGAGCTCACGGGCAACAGGGCCGAAGATACGGCTGCCGCGGAGTTCACCGGCATTGTTCAACAGTACACAGGCGTTGTCGTCGAAACGGATGTAAGAACCGTCGGCGCGACGGATCTCCTTCTTGGTGCGAACAACAAGAGCCTTCGATACTGCACCCTTCTTAACGTCACTTGTGGGGATTGCGTTCTTGATAGCAACGACAATCACGTCACCTACGCTAGCATAGCGGCGACGGGTACCACCCAGCACACGGATGCACAGGGCCTCACGGGCACCGCTGTTATCAGCTACGGTAAGTCTTGTTTCTGTCTGAATCATAATTACTTAGCCTTTTCTACGATTTGTACTAAACGCCATCTCTTTGTCTTAGAGAGGGGGCGGGTCTCCATAATGAGCACGGTGTCACCGACATTGCACTCATTCTTCTCATCGTGAGCATGGTACTTCTTTGTCTTCTGGACAAACTTACCATAAATCGGGTGCTTCTCCTTGAACTTAGCTGCAATAACAATGGTTTTATCCATTTTGTTGCTGATAACGACACCCTGTCTTGTCTTTCTTAAATTTCTTGTTTCCATCTTGGACCATTATTATTTGTTAAGTTCTCTCTGACGGAGTTCTGTCTTCATACGTGCGATGTCACGACGTGCGGCCTTAATCTGTGATGGATTCTCCATAGGAGTCACTGCGTGGTTCAACTTCATCTGATTGTAGTTGGCAACCTCAGTCTCCAGCTTCTCGGCCAATTCCTTGGTCTCGAGACCTTTAATTTCATTCATCTTCATAGCTTAAGCGTTTTTATCGTAATCACGGCGAATAACAAACTTAGTCTTCACGGGCAGCTTCTGGGCACCGAGGCGCAGAGCCTCCTTGGCAACCTCAAAAGGAACACCCTCGACCTCAAAGAGGATACGACCCGGAGTAACGGGAGCCACCCATCCTGCGGGGTCACCCTTACCTTTACCCATACGTACATCAGCAGGCTTGCGAGTGATGGGTTTGTCCGGGAAGATGCGAATCCATACCTGACCTTCACGGTTCATATAACGGTTGATAGCAACACGAGCTGCCTCAATCTGACGACTGTCAATCCACTTGGCATCCAGTGTCTTGATACCGAATGAGCCGAAAGCCAGCGTCGTTCCACGGTGGGCGTTGCCTTTATTGCCACGTCCGTCCTGTGGCCTTCTATATCTTACTCTTTTGGGCTGTAACATGATAGCTTCTCTTTTACAAAATTAATTACTTTTTCTTGTTGCGGAATCTTCTGCCACCATTGTCACGACCACCGTTAGAGCGGGCAGCGCCCTTCTCCTGTGTGAAGTTAGGAGCCAAGTCAACCTTTCCATAAACCTCACCACGGCAAATCCAGACCTTCAGACCCAGCAGGCCAACCTTAGTCAGAGCCTCTGCCTGGCAGTAATCAATGTCAGCACGGAAGGTGTGCAGCGGTGTGCGGCCTTCCTTAATCATCTCGCTACGTGCAATTTCAGCACCGTTCAGACGGCCCGAGATCTGCACCTTGATACCCTCTGCTCCAGCACGCATGGTGTTAGCCACAGCCATCTTGATAGCACGGCGGTAAGCAATCTTACCCTCTATCTGGCGAGCGATGTTGTTAGCTACGATGTTTGCATCGAGCTCGGGCTTCTTTACTTCATAGATATTAATCTGAATCTCCTTGTCATAGAGTTTCTTCAGCTCTTCCTTGAGCTTGTCGACATCCTGACCACCCTTACCAATGACCAGACCCGGACGGGCTGTGCAAATGGTGATGGTTACCAGCTTCAACGTGCGCTCGATGACAATCTTCGAGATGCTGGCCTTGGCCAGACGCTCGTTCAGATACTTACGGATTTTCTGATCCTCAACCAGGTTGTCTCCGAAGTTCTTGCCTCCGAACCAGTTTGAATCCCAACCCTTGACAATACCAAGACGGTTGCTAATAGGATTTACTTTCTGTCCCATACCTTTTACTTAATCATTAGTTTTAGCGTCAACAAACAGAGTTACGTGGTTCGAACGCTTGCGGATACGATAGCCACGGCCCTGAGGTGCCGGTCTCATACGTTTCATTGTCACACCCTCGTCGACAAATACACGGCTCACGTAGAGCTCGCCGTCCTCTGCCTTGCGGTCATTCTTGGCCTCCCAGTTGGCGATAGCCGAGCGGAGAAGCTTCTCTACATTCTCTGAGGCAGCCTTCTTCGAGAAGCGCAGCACACCAAGTGCGCGATTCACCTCCATACCGCGAATCATGTCAACGACATAACGCATCTTGCGGGGTGAAGAGGGACAGCCTTTCAGCTTTGCAAAGTACTGTGTCTTATTGGCTGCTTTTCTTTGTTCAGCCGCTAATCTTTTTCTTGCTCCCATATTTAATTTTTCATTTTTAATGTTTAATCTCCCCGGAGCTTACTTCTTGTTACCAGCATGGCCACCGAAACGACGCGTGGGAGAAAACTCACCCAACTTGTGTCCTACCATGTTCTCAGTAATGTAAACAGGGATGAACTTGTTACCATTATGAACTGCAACTGTATGTCCCACGAAATCGGGGGAAATCATTGAAGCTCTGGCCCATGTCTTTACGACATTCTTCTTACCGCTCTCATTCATAGCGAGAATCTTCTTCTCGAGCGATACGTTGATATACGGACCCTTTTTTAATGAACGACTCATAATTTACTCTTTCTTAACTTCGTGATTACTTCTTGTTAGCTCTTTCGATGATGTACTTGTTCGACTGCTTCTTAGGAGCGCGAGTCTTGAGACCCTTAGCGTACAAGCCCTTACGTGAACGTGGATGTCCACCAGACTGACGGCCTTCACCACCACCCATTGGGTGATCGTGCGGGTTCATAACAACACCACGGTTGTGAGGACGACGTCCCAACCAGCGTGAGCGACCAGCCTTACCAGACTGTTCCAGAGCGTGGTCAGAGTTACCTACACTACCAATAGTAGCCTTACAAGCTGAGAGCACCTGACGGGTCTCACCTGAAGGAAGCTTAATCACACAGTAGCTACCCTCACGAGAAGTCAACTGAGCAAAGTTACCAGCCGAACGAACCAGCAGGGCACCCTGTCCGGGACGCAACTCAATGTTGTGAATTACGGTACCCACGGGGATGTTAGCCAGGGGAAGAGCATTACCTACCTCAGGCACTGCCTCTGCACCCGACATCAAGGTTGCACCAACCTCCAGTCCGTTAGGAGCAATGATATAACGTTTTTCACCATCAGCGTAGTAGAGCAGAGCAATGCGAGCTGAACGGTTAGGATCATACTCGATTGTCTTTACTACAGCTGGAACACCATCTTTCTCTCGCTTGAAGTCGATCAGACGATACTTCTTCTTGTGGCCGCCGCCCATGTAGCGGACGGTCATCTTACCGGTGTTGTTTCGACCACCGGTAGAGCGCTTACCGTAAACGAGAGACTTCTCTGGCACGGATGCAGTAATATCCTCGAACGTGCCAATAATCTTGTGTCTTTGACCCGGAGTAACGGGCTTTAATTTACGTACTGCCATTTCTTATTATTGAATATTGCTATAAAAATCAATGCTGTCGCCCTCCTTAAGAGTAACGATTGCCTTCTTGAACGCGTTCTTGTGACCTCTCACGAGACCTGCCTTGGTATAGCGACTAGAGCGCTTACCGGCATAACGAGCCGTGTTCACATCGATAACTGTCACATTATACAGAGACTCTACCTCCTTGGCGATCTCAATCTTGTTAGCCTCGGGCTTCACGATGAAACCATACTTGGGCTGAGCCTTCTTGGTCACTTCTTCACCACGATGAGCACCTGTCTTGGGCTTGTAAGTGCGGTCCATTGACGACTTCTCCGTGATGTTTGTCATCTTCTCTGTAATCAGAGGCTTAATAATAAATGCCATATCTTTAGTCTCCTCTATTTTACTTATTTAATACACCGTTGATAACCTCCAGCGACTTCTCAGTCACTACCATCACGTCAGCGTTCAACACCTTGTAAGTGTTCACGTTAGCAGCGAGGATGCACTCAGACTTCTGCAGGTTACGAGCTGACAAATATACATTCTTGTTTGACTCGGGCAGAACTACCAACAGCTTCTTGCCGTCAACCTTCAGGTTCTTGGCAACAGCCAGGAACTCCTTGGTCTTGGGAGCCTCGAATTCGAAGTCCTCGACAACGATGATAGCGTTCTCCTGTGCCTTGTATGACAGAGCCGACTTACGAGCCAGCGCCTTCACCTTCTTGTTCAGTTTGAAACCATAGTCACGAGGTGTAGGACCGAATACACGACCACCACCCTTCAACAGAGGTGAGTTGATATCACCATGACGAGCACCGCCGCCGCCCTTCTGACGACCCAGCTTGCGGGTAGAACCAGCATGCTCTGAACGCTCCTTGGCCTTAGCTGTACCCTGACGCTGATTTGCGAGATACTGCTTTACATCCAGATAAATTACGTGGTCGTTAGGCTCAATGCCGAAGATAGCATCGTTCAACGTAACCTTACGTCCGGTCTCCTGACCTTTGATATTCAATACGTTCAATTCCATAGCTTACTTCTCAATTAAAACAGTTGAACCATTACAACCAGCGCAGCTACCCTTCACCAACAGAAGGTTGTGCTCTGGAATTACCTTTAACACTTTCAGGTTCTGCGTGGTCACGCGGTCGCCACCCATCTGGCCACCCATGCGCATACCCTTAAACACTTTGGCGGGATAAGAACAAGCACCGATAGAACCGGGCTTACGCAGACGGTCGTCCTGACCGTGAGTGCTCTGACCCACACCACCAAAACCGTGGCGCTTAACAACACCCTGGAAACCCTTACCCTTAGAGGTGCCTACAATGTCGACAAACTCGGCATCGCTGAACAGCTCTACGGTGATAACGTCTCCGAGGTTGTGTTCCTCGTCAAACTTGAACTCGGCCAAGTGGGCCTTTGGTGTTGTACCTGCCTTCTTGAAGATACCCATCATTGCTTTGGTGGTGTTCTTCTCCTTCTTGTCGCCGTAAGCGAGCTGAAGAGCAGCATAGCCGTCCTTCTCGACGGTCTTCACCTGAGTAACAACACAAGGACCACATTCGATAACAGTGCACGGTACGTTCTTACCGTCGGCACTGAAAACGGAAGTCATTCCGATTTTTCTTCCAATTAATCCTGGCATTTCAGTTTAAAATTTAATAATAATGTTATTTATAAAATGTTTATTTTCTCATTTCGCATCAGTGTCATTTTGCCACCCTTAACTTTTAGAGCACACACATAAAGAAACGAACTACATCTTCCTTTTCGAAGACTAAGTCGCTCTTTTTCAGTGCTTTGATAGCTATTCAGCCAGCGCAATGGGCACTTTTGCGGGTGCAAAGGTACATATTTTAAATGGAATACCCAATACCAAAAAGCCGTTTTATAACATTATTTAATGTTTTTTAGCTTTCAGGATGGTATAAAGTTTATAAACAACGAACACAAAAGCCATAAAGAGAAGGTACCATCGCAGGTCATACCACGCTGCGATAGCACCTTCCTTAATCCCTGCGAACAGGGTTTTAAAGAATAACACCATACTTGTTATCTTCTGGGGGCATCACTACTGGTTGGTCTGGCGCCAGGGAAGCCGCCGAAACCACCAAAGCCCTGCTGAGGAGCAATCTCAGGTTCGCCAAAGAATGAGGCCTCAGCATCCTTGTTGTTCAACTTAAACACCATGAACTTAGGTGTCTTTTCCGTGCAGGGTTTCCATGCACCGCCCTTCGGGCCGTTGGGGTCACTGTACTTGGCGAAGTTGGTCCATGCCGTCAGCATCTTCTCTGAGAGGTCCCAGTCGCCCTTGGTCCAAGGACGCCAACAGTGCTTCAGACTCTTGAACACAAACCACAAGTCGCTGGAGTGGAACGCACCACGCAGACGCTGCGTCACCTCGGGATGACTGCCATCGTCAGGTAACGGACGGGCAAACTCGTAAGCCCATGCCTTGCCGCCCTTTTGGTCACGAACCTTACAGAACTCAGCAATGTTAGGCGACATGTTACCCATATCGTTCAAGGTGAAACCAATCATATAAGGAACATCTGCCAGTGTGCCTTGGCGAGTGGCATCGTCGAAGCTCTTTATGCTGACATAACCGTCTATCATTGGCATGAAGCCCATACCCATACGCATCATGCCCATCATGCCACCACCTTGTGGAGCGGGGTTATTCACCTGCTGGTAGAGTGTAGGCAGGGCAAATACAGTCTCCGTCGAGGCCTGACGCATCTTCTGCAGGTCGGTCATACCAGCCCAGTCAAACATCTTCTTGGCATTGTTGGCAGCATCCTCGATAGAACCACCGCTGTAGCGACCACCCATCATGCCACCACCGTTGGGGTTAGGGATGCTCAGTCCCTGGGCACTCATGATGACAGCCTTATGGAACAGACCACGAGCCAAGGGACTCTCACACAGTGTACGCACACTACCACCACCGGCACTCTGTCCGAAGATTGTCACATTGTTAGGGTCGCCACCAAACTGCTCAATATTCTTCTTAATCCACTTCAGGGCCTCAATTTGGTCCAAAATACCGTAGTTACCCGACACATGGTTGGGACTCTCTTCTGCCAGTGCAGGATGACAGAGAAAACCGAAAATGCCAAGACGATAATTGATGGTGACAAGCACCACGTCCTTGGCACCCCATTCCTGTCCATCGAACTCAGGTTCAGAACCGAAGCCTTCGCGATAGCCGCCACCATGAATCCACAGGGCGACGGGCAATTTCTTGCCCACCTTGCCAGGGGCTTTGGTCCAGACGTTCAGATACAGGCAATCTTCACTGAAAGCGGCCTCCTTACCATAGCCCCACTCCGTATAATAGCCACCAGTGTACTGAATAGCCTGATAACTCGGACGGCCAAAAGTGTCGCAAATCTTCACGCCTTTCCAGGGCACAACGGGCTGCGGAGCCTTCCAACGGTTTTCACGAATGGGAGGTGCAGCATAGGGAATGCCACGATAGACATACACGTCAGGATGGTCGTCAGCCAAGACACCTTTCACCTGACCACCTTCGATAGTTAACACTGGATTTTCGGCTGCAAGAGCAGTCACTGCTATCAATAGCAGAAGAGGCAATAATAGTTTTTTCATAAGTTGTTTTAAAACAATTGTACAGTTGTTTAAGTTCTATAGCATATAGTTAGACTAAAAAAAAGTCCAAAGGTTTAATCTATTTATAAAAAAAATAGTACCTTTGCAGGACACAAAACAAGAAAGATATGACAACAGAGAATCCTTACGTCAAGCAGTTTCCAGACCTCATGGCCGGTAAAACGCTGCTCTATTGCCACGGTTTCGGCTCCAGTGGTCAATCAGGCACCGTCACTCGTCTGCGCACCGTTATGCCACAGGCCAAGGTAATAGCCCCCGATCTGCCCGTTGACCCGCACGAGGCCATCGCCCTACTCCACCGCATCTGCGATGAAGAGCACCCCGACCTCATCATCGGTACATCCATGGGGGGCATGTATGCCGAGCAGTTGCGGGGCTTCGACCGCATCTGTGTGAATCCAGCATTGGAGCTTGCCGAGACCATGAAGGCCCACGGCATGACGGGCACGCAGCAGTTTCAGAATCCGCGTTTGGACGGCGTTCAGGAGTTCTATGTCGACAAGGCACTGGTGAAGGCCTACCGCGACGTGTCCGAACAGCGTTTCGTAGGAGTGACTGACGACGACCGCCAGCACGTGTGGGGACTCTTTGGCGACCGCGACGACCTGGTGGACACTTACGACATGTTCTATCAGCATTACCCGCAGGCCACTCATTTCCACGGCGAACACCGTATGGACGACCAGAGCTACATGCACAGTGTGATGCCCGTCATACGCTGGATTGACGACCAGCAGCGTCATCGCCAGCGCCCTATAATATATATAGGAATAGAAAGTCTCACCCCTCGCCCTCACCAAGGAGAGAAAGAACTTAAGCCGTTGCCAAGTAGCCAGAAAGCCATACGTCTATTGATCGAGCACTATGACGTATATTTCGTGACCGATACCCCACAGCCGGAAACGGCTGCATGGCTCGAGGAATACATCAACGTGCCAGCCTGGCGACATACCATCTACACCTACCGGCGCGACCTGCTCTATGGAGACTACCTAATAAGCCAAAAAAAGGAGGGCGACACCATGGCTACTCTCCTTGAATTCGGGTCCGATACGTTTAAGACGTGGGACGACATCATCGACTACTTCTCGCACTTGGGCGGACAGTAGTTATTTCGCTGTTTTATTTCTTTTCATTTTGATATTCATATCGGTCAGCTCATTACCCTTGGGCTGTACTTTCTTACGCACAGTTTTATAGCCTTTTTTCTCTAACCGGACCTCATACAGTTTACCTGCCTGTAGATGTTCCACAATGTAGGGGGTCTGGCCTACCAAACGATTGTTGATGAATATCTGGGCACCAACCACATTGCTATGGATATTAATCAGGGCCTCACTGGTTTGCGGAACAGCAAGTTGTTGCTCCTGCGGCAGTTCGCTGTTAATCCAGAGGTCGGATGTCGCTGACTCGATACTATCCTGACGCGTGGTAAGCTGGTGGTAGCCCTTGGTGAGTTGTCCGCTCCACTCTCCCCTACCTACCAGAACACGGTCGACGAAAATCTCTGTATCGGCAGTTGCAGCCTTGAGCGTGACAGGGGCTGTAGGTTCAAGGGCGGTCTGAGCGGTTTGCACAGTGTCAGTAGTGACCTGTGGTTGGATGACAGTAACCTTGGGCATCCAACGAGGATCGAAGTCGCTCTGTGTCAGTGTAATAATCCGCTTTTCGGCACTTCCTATCTGTATGGATGACTCGTAGTAGCTGAGTCCACCCTTGCGTACCGACAAATAATGAGAACCTGCCATGAGACGGCTACTGGTGGATGTTACAGGGTTGAGTAACTGTCCGTCAACATAGACGTCAGCATCCGTCCAAGGCGTGACTACCTTCAAATAGGAATAAGCTGGTTGCAGCATGATATTAAGCACAGCCTTGGCAGAATCGCTAAGACAGAACGAGTCGGTAACCTCTTCATAGAACGGCGATTCGACCTGATATTTATGAGTACCAAAGGGCAGTTGGAGTGCCAGACTGCCGTCGCGCAACAGGTGAACGGTAGAGTCCATGTGGACGATGGCATTGGCTGGCTGGACCTGCATGACTACCCACTGTTGGCTGAGCTTATACGCCTTGGTAGGATCGGATGTCAGCAGAGTGGCACGATAGTGCTTCTTACGTTTCAGATACTTGACAGGCACGCGCCATGTGAGCTGGCCATAGGTAGGATGGGCTATGGTAAGAAAGCGGGTCTTGTGAGGCACCTTAACGGTAATGATGCCGTCGCCCTCAGCAACTTCTACTTCCTCTGTACCATTGGCCTTAAAGGTGAATCCCTTTTCGGTAGTAGTCAGATCAAGCAGCGCTTTTTGCTTCTCAACAACAACCTTAGAGCGCTTCCATAGTGGACGTTTCAGACGGGTGAAATCCTTCACCTCAATCGTCTGGGCACTAACTGTGAAAAGTGAAAAATGAAAAGTGAAAAGTACCAACAGTACCGCCACTACATATATCTCTGTTATGTTCGTATTCCTTTTCACCGCTTACTTCTCACTTCTTACCTCTTATTTTGCATCTGTTGTTGGCGAGATAGCGCCCGGCATGGTAACGGAAATTTGTCCACCCCAATTACACATACATTTGCAGTTGTCAAGTAGTGCGGGGAAGTTGGAAATTTTCGCCTGACCACCAGGTGTCCAAGGGGCTGCTATCACTGGCATACAGGGCATAGGCGTGAGCACACCCATTGCAGCTGCAGTAGCAGAGGCCACTGTAGGGTTGGCCATCGATTGGCACATACCGAATGTCGCGATGTTGACCATCGGCTTATTGTCCATGATGTTACCTATTGCCATATTCATGCATTTTGGACGCATGGGATCGAGGACCGAGAAGGTCGACGGAGCCATTCCAAACGTGCACTGAAGGAGTGCACCTTGACATACAAATTTACCCATCTCTTTGCGTATTACTATCTAAGAAAAAAATAAGGGGTGAGGCATACTGGCATCTCACCCCTTACATGTTGATATGGATTTACTTCCAGGGGTTTTCGAAATTTACAGGACCGTTTTCGAGCTTCTGGCACACGATCTCGATTTCCTCGAAGTGCTCCTGACCGTCTTCCCAGCTCTCCTTGTAATTCACGCAATAGCAACCTGTGCCTTTCAGCTCCTTCATCGTCGAACCGTCAACAGTGTTCTGGAACGTGACGGTGAAGTCGCGTGGGTCGTTGGGAGCGAGCATCCACTGGAGCAGTTGACTGTTGCCATCGTTCATAGCCTTGACACGCACCTTCAGGCGACCGCCACGGGGAATACCTGCAATTTGTCCTTCACGATCCGTGGCCTGATTGAACTTGTAGTCGACCATCAATACTTCACGATTCTCGAAATCCTTAACTTTCAGGATTACCGGTGTTACATTCTCTGCCATATCTTGATTCCTTTCTTTATTTTTATCTTGAATTTTCAATTATAACTAGCAAACATCATGCCCACTCGTTCTCGTACTTGACGGAGCCAATCTCGATTTGCTTACAGGTAATCTGAATCTCCTCGTAATGTCCCACCTTGTCTTCCCACTTCTCTTCGAAGTCGACACAATAGCCGTTAGTAAACTTAATGGTCTTCATTGCCTTACCAGTCTTGGTCTCTAAGAACTCGATGCTACCGTTCTTTGGCAGGTTACGTTCTACCATCCATGCCATCAGGTCGGGTGTTCCATCATTCAGAGCCTTTACACGTACGCAAATCTTTCCACCGCGGGGGATGCCAGCCATCTGACCCTCTACATCAGTTTCCTGTTCGAACTCATAGGTTACCTTCAATACTTCACGATCCTTGTAACCGTCAATCTTCATTGTTACTGGAGTCTTTGCCATAATTTAATCCTTTCTTTAATTTTTAATTGTATACTAGTCATTATTACTGCACCATTAAGCGTTAGCCAATGCAGCCTCCTTGTCCTTCTTGTCTGCAGCAACCTTAATTATGAAGTTTTTGGCAGCATAGAACGGAGTCAGCGTAACATCGCAGGTAATCTGCTTGGTAACGGGGTCCTGACGTGGTTCACCAATCTCATAGTTCTGGAACAGATTGCCATAACCCTTGTACTGGTTGAGGAATTCCTGGATCTTGGCCTTCAGGTTCTTCGGGCTGTTGTATGGATCCCAATTCTCGAGAGCAACCTCGTGTACGAAGTTCATCAGCACCTTCTTAACCCAGTCGAATACGCGAACGATAGGATACTCCTTCATAGCGTCGAGGTCACCATTATAAAGTGTGGTATTGTTGAAAGCCATCACACGACCTTCACTGTATACCATAGGAATCACCTGATTATCCATCAGAGCAGCAATCTCAGACTTCAACAGGTCGCTCTTAACACCCTTCACACCATCAAGTGTACCATACTTCTTGCCACCAGCACCCTGTGCCATGTTAGCGGTCTCATTATAGAGCTTACCGCAGAGTGCAGCAGAAGGAGCAATGTAGAAAGCTGCAGAATCCTCTTCGTCAGCAGACATCTTCTCTGCCTCACGACCAACGAGCCAGTTAGCACACATCACAACGTTCATCAGTTCCTGATCGCTATCACGATAGCCCTCGGTATTAGCCTGCAGGTCATCGAACGAATACTCATCAGCATGGTCTGTCAACAGCATCACCTTATATTTAAAGGCCATCTTTGCCCACTGCAGCAGGTCAACCTTGTCATTGAACACGCCTCCAGGAACACAAACCAAACTGTAAGCATCCTTCAGACTCAGACGGTCGAAGCCATTACGAAGAATATCTTCAACCTCATGGGCGAAACCAGAGTCTGCATCTGCAATATCCTCTTTCAGAACGTTGATGATACGAAGGTTCTTCACCTTGTCTGTACCACAGGTCTTGAAGAATGAGTCGAGCTCACGATAAGAGCGCTCCAAATCCTTGGTAGCATAAAGTGCATCCGTGATACCCTGCTTCAAAACACCAGTCTGTTTCTCTTCCTCCTGCTTACAAGCATCAGCATATCCAGTAGCGCTATCAATGTCAGCCTGATCGAGCAGTTCAAGCCAACGGCTAATCTCTCTGGCCAGTCCCTCACGCTTCTCCTTGAAACGCTTGTCTTTCAGGAATACATCCTTAGCGGCCTTGCGGGCTGGATTCATATTATCTGCATCAGGCATGAAGCCACGGACGGCATTAAAACCTCCGAACGCTGACAACAGCTTGCTGACGTCTTTACCTTTTTCTTGAAGCTCGGCACCGGCTTGTGCAGCACCCTGGGCTTGTTTCATTTCTGTATCTGCCATAATTGTTTTTGATTTTCTGATTGCAAAATTAATTGATTATTTTATTGCTTCCCAATATTTTAGGGTTTTTCTTTTAGGGTTGTAGCGACAACGAACAACTTTTGCGACAAAACATACTCATCGCGGTTTTTGCTGTCGCGCTTACTTGCTCTTTTCCAACATCATTCGGAATTCTACAGGGCTCATACCCACAGCTTCCTGCATGTGACGCTGGAATGTTCGCACCGACTTGAAACCTGCATCCTCACTAACGCCCACGATACCATATTCAGGATGCTCACGAAGCAACTGCATAGCACGTACCAGACGTACAAAGTCAAGGTAGTCGTCGGCCGACTTGTAGGTGGTATTGCGGAACAACTTCGTCAGGCGCGCTTGCGACACACCAATCAGTGATGCAAGCTGAGAACCAGAGAATTCACCCTTTAAAAGTGATGTGTCCTGTTCTAGACGGGTCTCGATAACAGCCAACAGTTCGGCATCGTCCGTGAGGTCAGCTACCATCAGGTTTCTGCGGTCTATCTCCATTTCTTCTTTCAACCAATTGACATGCTGACGCATCTCATACCACATGCAGAGCTGTTCGCTGAGCTGCATATTGCGACTCAGTAACAGATCATTCTCTGCCTTCAGTTGTTCAACGGTCTCTTGAAGTTGCCTGATTTGTTCTTCTGCTTTCATACCTTATTTTGCGCCTTCCAACTCGTCGAGCATAGACTTCAACATCTCTTTCAGCTCTTCGCGACTACCAGCGTCCTTCAGGATGTCACGCAGCTTACGGTTCTGCTCAATGCTCTTACGAATCTTTGTGTTTGTCTCAATCTTCATTTTCACGCCAGAGAGGAAGGGGCTGTTCTCAACCAGACGACCCTTGCCACCATTGGCTTCAAAGTCACGCAGTTCACCAAACTTCAACGTCTCTTCCACTGCACCGCCTTCCTCGTCAGTGAAGGTAACGTCCACTTTCGGCTTGAAGCGTTCGAAAGCATCGTTGATGTTCTGGATATCCTCTACAAACTCAGGATTGCCAGCCTCAACATCACTGGTGTATTGATCAATCATCAGCGTCTTGTTCTGATCAATCAAACTGACTTTTGCACTAGACTCCTCATCTGGAGCCATAGAAATGAAATTCTCTTTCATTGCCATAATTGTAATGTTTTAAAGTTAATAAATTATATTTGAGTTTCCGATATTGCGATAGTTTGACGGCACATCAGTTTTTGACGTCGAATAAGACATTGCCATCTTTGTCCACCTGCACCTCAATATGGTCGCCTGACTTGATTTTACCAGCAATCATCATCTTTGATATGGGGTGACGCAGTTCCTTACGGATGACACCCAGCACTGGACGTGCACCGTATTGTTGGTTATAACCACGCAGTGCGATGGTCTGGCGTGCCTCAGGCGTCAGGGTCAGCGTGATATCCTGTTCTGCCAACAGTTTCAGCAGTCCCTTCATATGAATATCGAAGATCTGTGCCACCGTCTTGTCGGTAATGGGCGAGAACGGCACAATCTCCGTTAGACGGGCCAAGAATTCCGGACGGAAATAGCCCTGCATGATATCCATCAACTCATTATTCTCAGGAATCACACCGCTATTAAAGCGTTCTACGATGGTTTGTGCACCGATATTCGAGGTAAACAGAATGAGGGCATTCGAGAAGTCACCTACACGGCCCAAGCGGTCGTGCAACTTTCCTTCATCCAGAATCTGCAGGAATAAATCGAACACACTCTTGTGTGCCTTTTCGATTTCGTCGAAAAGGACGACACTATACGGGTTCTGGCGAATTTTGTTGACCAGCAAGCCACCTTCTTCGTAGCCTACATATCCCGGAGGTGCGCCATAGAGCAATGCTACCGAATGTTCCTCCTTGAACTCTGACATATCGAAACGCAACAAGGCACTCTCGTCACCAAATAAGAACTCTGCCAATGCCTTTGATAACTCAGTCTTACCGGTACCTGTCGGACCCAGGAAGAAGAACGAACCCATAGGCTGCCCCTTCTTGCTCAATCCTGAGCGTGCCTCATAAACGGCATCCAACACTTTCCTGACGGCATGGTCCTGACCAACAACACGCTTCTTCAGCGTCTCTTCACCACCCATTAGTCGGTCACGCTCCTGTGTTTGCACCTTACCAAGAGGTATTCCCGTCTGACGGGCCACAGCAGCGCTGAGGTCTTCGCAAGTCAGTATCATCTCAGGCGCTGCATCCTCAGGCTTGACGTTCTCCTTCTCTATTTTCACATGAGACATGGTACGGTCCAGCAGGTCGATGGCCGATGCAGGCAAGCACTTCTCAGTAAGATAGCGCTTGGCCAGACGGATTGACTCATTAAGGACTTCCTCGTCAACAGTCAGGTGGTGATAGTCTTCGTATGCAGGTATCACACCCTTCAAAATCTCCAGCGTATGTGTTGCGTCGGGCTCATCAATAGAGATTTTTTCAATATTCGAGGTCATCTCCTTATCAGTCTCAATATTCTTGGTAAACCCATCAATACTCGAAGTGCACAGTAACTGCAAACGGCCTTTACTCAGCTCGTTCTTAAGCAGTGTAGAACACCCAAAGAGCGCACCCTGTTTGTCGAATATCTTGTCAATTTTCTCAATAATCAGTACGGCATTCTGTAAGCCCTCAACCTCATTGATGATGCTCTTGAAACGGTCTTCTACCTCTCCCTTATACTGTGCATCACCACCCAAAGCGGCAAGATCGAGTTCGTAGGCGACTGCATCATTCAGGAAACTGGGGGCACGACCGTCAACCACTTCATGGACAAAACCGTTAATAAGCGAAGTCTTACCAACACCAGCCTCACCGGTTATCAGCAGATTAGCCTTTGTCTTTCTGCCAAGAATCTCATAGATAATGGCTATCTCATTCTCAAAACCAATAACATGGTCCAAATTGCCAGCGCGTGCAATAGCAGTCTTATCTATGCAATACTTGGCGATATTGCCCTTACCACCTGCGGCAGGCACATGCTTAGTCAGTTCAGCACCTTCCATATAGGGAGCCTCAACACTGGCACCACCGCCCATCTTGGCACTAATCTCCGACGGGGTGAGAGGTAAGGTCTTTAATTGATCAAAGCTAAAACCTACACCTGGCGTCACCAGTGAGGCCAGAATACATACGGGAGTTGTCTCGTCAAGGTCAAATTTTACTTTGTAGTTGTCCGCTTCCTCCAGTACTGCTACTGACTCATCCGAATAGTCCAAGTCACGCATGGGTTTAACAGCACGTGGAGCCATCTGCATTTGCACGTCTGCCCAATCTTGCAGGTAATAATAGTCTTTATCCATTTCGGTTTCTAGAAAGTGGACAAGACCCATTTCCTTATGAAGCACAGCTTTGAAGAGATGAGCTGGATAAATAGCATCACTTTGATACTCTTCTGCGAACGAATTCGCTATTGTTCTTATATCCATATAGCAAAATTTATAGAGTTTTCTTTAAGTATATGGATGCAAAGATACAAAGAAATGATGAAATCCCCAATATTTAAGTGGCAAAATATGAAACTTGAAACTAAAAAATTAGTATTTTTTAATAAGTTGTAGAACTATGGTCGACTATTCGAAGAGTTTGTGGCTTCCATCATATCCTTTTTCATCTCCTGCCAAAAAGGTGTCATTCCCTTTGATCCTTCGTTGGTTTCCAGATCAAGTTCAGGGAGTTCTATATCCTCTTCGACCATGAAAGGCACAATGATATCGTTGTGTTTTTGGACGAATACCGTCGCAACGCCCTGTGATATAATGCCCAGTTCCTTGGCAGCACGCCAGGAGAGGTCAATGATACGTCCGCGAACAAATGGACCACGGTCTGTCACTTTTACAACCACACTACGTCCGTTAGCAGGGTTATAGACTTTCAGTTTAGTACCAAAGGGATAGGTACGGTGGGCACATGTCAGACTATCCAGATGCAGACGTTCACCACTAGCCGTCTTGCGTCCATGGAACTTTCGGGCATAAAACGACGCTTTACCCTTTTGGGCTTGAGAAAATGAGAAAATGAGAAAATGAGAAATGAAGACTGCCAACAATAATAGTCGCAGGCAAATCCACTTTGGAGTTCTTAGACAATTTCTCATTTTCTCAATTTCTCATTTATTGATTATTTATACGATGCCCTGGGCAAGCATAGCTTTAGCCACTTTCATGAAACCAGCGACATTAGCGCCTTTCACATAGTTGACGTAGCCATTAGGCTCCTTACCATATTTTACGCATTGCTCGTGAATACCTGACATGATCTGGTGCAGACGCTGGTCAACCTCCTCAGCCGTCCATGACATACGCATTGAGTTCTGTGTCATCTCAAGACCGGAAGTGGCCACACCACCAGCATTTACAGCCTTGCCTGGAGCAAACAGCTGACCTACAGCAATGAACTTATTAACAGCCTCAGCTGTACATCCCATGTTCGATACTTCGGCCACGCACAGCGGATTCTGTGCCAATATCTTGTCGGCATCCTCGCCATTCAGTTCGTTTTGGGTAGCGCAGGGCAGATAGATGTCGGCCTTCTGTTCCCACGGCTTCTTGCCTTCAAAGAACTGTGATCCAGGGAATTCATCCTCATAGGGTTGACAGATATCGTTGCCCGAAGCACGCAGTTCCAACAGGTAGTCAATCTTCTCGTCGTCAAGTCCCGCTGGGTCGTATATGTAACCGTCAGGACCACTGATGGTAATAACTTTGGCTCCCAGCTCGGTTGCCTTCTTGGCCGCACCCCAAGCCACATTGCCGAAACCAGAGAGGGCAATGGTCTTGCCTTTGATATCCAGTCCATGGGTCTCCATCATGTGATGTACGAAATACAAGGCGCCATAACCTGTAGCCTCAGGACGCAAGATACTGCCGCCCCATTCCATACCCTTACCCGTCAGGGTAGCACCATGGAACTGACTGGTGAGTCGTTTATACTGTCCAAAAAGATACCCAATCTCGCGTGCACCCACACCAATATCGCCAGCAGGCACATCCATATCAGGGCCAATGACCTTATAAAGCTCAGTCATAAACGACTGACAGAACTTCATAACCTCGTTGTCGCTCTTGCCACGGATAGAGAAATCGGAACCTCCCTTACCACCACCCATAGGCAGCGTGGTCAGGGCATTCTTGAAGGTCTGCTCGAAACCGAGGAACTTTAAGATACTCAGGTTTACCGATGCATGGAAACGTAGTCCACCCTTATATGGTCCAATGGCGCTATTGAACTGTACACGGTAACCTATATTGACCTGCACCTCACCCTTATCGTCAACCCAAGGCACACGGAAAGTAATGATACGCTCCGGTTCGACGATGCGTTCAATAATTTTAGCCTTCTCGAATTCTGGATGCTGGTTATACACATCCTTAATGCTTTCCAACACCTCGCGAACAGCCTGTAAGAACTCTACCTCACCTGGATGCTTACGTTCCAGATTTTGCATAATTTTCTCAACTTCCATAGTAAAAGCTTTTAAGTTTTAAAGTTAGTAAGTATCGCCGTCTAAACGATGACACATTATTCAGTTTGTCAGTTTGACAACGCAAAAATAGGGAATTTCCTTCAAACGACAAAGGAAATTCCCTATTATTTTTATCAAAAGGTTACATTTTGTTAAATAACCCCTATTTTTAGATAAGTTTGAGTGTTCCCATGAGGTAAACCAGACCAAATCCGAGTACCATTGAGATGACACCCATAATAATACCAATCTTCGACATTTCACTCTGCTTCACATAACCTGTAGCGAAAGCCAAGGCATTTGGCGGAGTAGAAATGGGCAGAATCATAGCACTCGATGCTGCAATGGCCACACCAATGAGTACGGTACCTGTGCCACCGATAGGTGCAAGTTTGTCGCCCATGGCACCGCAGACCACAGCCAGGATAGGCATCAACAGCGCTGCTGTTGCTGAATTCGAGATGAAGTTCGACAGCATATAGCAGATAGCACCGCCAAGCAGCAGGATGAGCAATGGCGAGAACTCACCGAATGGGATACTTTCAACGGCATTGGCTGCCAGGCCAGAAGCGTTAAGGCCGTAACCCAATGCGAAACCGCCTGCTACCATCCAGATGACGGACCAGTTAATCTGCTCAAGGTCGCGCTTATTGATTACACCTGTCAGGGCGAAGATACAGAATGGAACCATAGCAACGGTGTTGGCATTGATACCCGTGAAACGGTCAGAAAGCCAAAGCACTACGGTAAGGATGAATGTAAAGATGACGACCTTAGAATGGAAGCCTTTTTGCATGCCACCGTCAATCTTCAGCTCGACAGTTTTCTGACTGAAAGGGAAGAACTTTATCAGCAGGCGCCAGCTGATGAACAGCAGGACAACTACCAGTGGGAACATGAACATCATCCACTGTCCGAAACCGAGACCCATGTTCAGTCCCTCAGGATCGTTCAGGTACTTCAGGGCAATGTTGTTTGGAGGCGTACCGATAGGCGTACCCATACCACCAAGGTTAGCTGCTACAGGGATAGACATGGCCAACGCTATACGGCCCTTGCCCTCGGGGGGTAACTGGCGGAACACTGGTGTCAGGAACGTCAGCATCATAGCTGCAGTAGCCGTGTTCGACACGAACATCGAGAACAGACCTGTTACGAGCAGGAAACCCAGCAACACCATCTCACTCTTGGTACCAAAGGGTTTCAGCAATACCTTGGCCAATTGAGCATCCAGACCTGTCTTCGTAGCCGCAATAGCCAGCACGAAACCACCGATAAACAGCATGATAACCGGGTCAGCAAAACAGGCCATCACGCCTTTGTAAGAAAGCAGTTTACCGACCTCTTCCTCTTTTACCATCGGGGCTATACCACTGTCCGTACAGAACAGCAACATCATGACAATAATGGCAATAGACGTTGCCCATGAGCTGACTATCTCGAGAATCCACATCAGTGTGGCAAAGGCAAAGATAGCAATGACACGCTGTTGTACAATAGTAAGATTCTCAATGCCGAACCACTCGGTTGGCATATTCCAAAGTAACAATGTAACGAAAGCTACCAAAGCAATCTTGATAACTCGTTTGGTACCATCCTCTGGATGATACTTACGCTGATGGCGCATCTTATGGTACGTCTCAACGAGATTAAATCCTTCGTAAATGTGAAACATATATCAGTTCTAATGATTTTTGGTTTCTTTTCGAGCCGCAAAATTACGAAAAAGTTCTGAGTTTAGGGATAGGTATATAGAGGAAAAAGTGCATAAAAATGTAAATCCACAACTTTTCCGCCTCACTTTTCTTCATGCCTCCAATGCTTTGCAACATAGAGTTTGCAAAACCACATATCAGAAGATGCTTTTGTAGTAAGCTTGACAACTACCAACGCGTACATTATTATATAGAGAAAAGAAATTTTTCTTGGATTTTACTTGCAAATATCAAATATTATTCCTAACTTTGCGTCCAAATGAGTTAATTCTTTAATCACACTTAAACACAAACATTATGAAAAAGTATTTAGCAGAAATGGTGGGCACTATGGTGCTCGTACTAATGGGTTGCGGTGTTGCCGTGAGCCTGGGTTGTGATCCTGTCAACAACATTCCCGCTGTGGTGGGTACCGCTTTAGCCTTCGGACTGGCTGTTGTCGCTATGGCTTACACTATTGGCGGCATCTCTGGTTGCCACATCAATCCAGCCATCACCTTGGGTTGCTTCATTGCTGGACGTATCAATGCCAAGGACTGTGGCATGTATATGTTGTTCCAGTGCATCGGTGCCTTCATCGGTTCCCTGCTACTCTATATCCTGACCGCTAACGTACCAGGTCTGGAGGGTACTGGTGCCAACGATCTGCAGGCCAACGTATCAGTGTTGGGCGGACTGCTGGCTGAGATTATCTTCACCTGTGTATTTGTACTCGTCGTGCTGGGTGCTACCGCAAAGACCAATGGTGCTACCAACAACTTCGCAGGCTTGGCTATTGGTTTGAGCCTCGTACTTGTTCACCTGGTATGTATCCGTTATACTGGCACCTCTGTTAATCCTGCCCGTTCGCTGGCTCCTGCCTTCTTCCAGGGAGGTACTGCTCTTGCCAACCTCTGGATCTTCATCGTAGGTCCGTTCGTTGGTGGTGCACTGGCTGCATGTATTTGGAAACTGATTGAACCCGCTGAGAAGTAATTTAATGAAGCATATCATTTCAACCTTTGTGCTGATGCTGACCGTAGTGCCGGTGTCAGCACAATTTTCTATTCCTCGAGATGCCAAGCTTGAGGCTAAGGTAGAGAAGACACTGGCCAAGATGACACTCGACGAGAAGATTGGTCAGATGCTCGAGTTGAACCTCGACATTATGGGCAAATACGATGCCAATAGGGTTTGGCAATTGAACGAGACGATGCTCGACACCCTGATTTCTAAGTGGAAGGTGGGGTCGATACTCAATGCGCCTGGCACACGTGCTGCAACCATAGCCCAGTGGCAGGAGTGGATTCAGCTCATTCAGAAGAAATCCATGAAGTATCTGGGCATACCTGACATCTATGGCCTCGACCACAACCACGGCGTGACCTATACGCAGGGCGGCACACTATTCCCCCAGCCCATTAACCTCGGTGCCTCGTTTAATACAGAGTTAGCCCGTATTGGTGCTGAGATTACAGCCTATGAGAGTCGTGCAGCCAACTGTCCGTGGGTTTATAACCCAGTCGTCGATCTAAGTCGTGACCCTCGCTGGCCTCGCGTCTACGAGAGCTTTGGCGAGGATGCCATCGTTAACTCGAAGATGGTGGTGGCAGAAATCAAGGGCTATCAGGGCGATGACCCCAACCACATCGACCAGTATCACGTAGGTACCAGCACCAAACACTACTTTGCCTATGGTGCTCCTTGGACTGGAAGGGACCGCACCCCAGCCTATCTCTCACCACAGATGATACGTGAAAAGTATTTCGAGCCTTTTAAGCAGGCAGCTCTTGCTGGTACACTAACCATGATGGTGAACTCAGGTTCTGTCAACGGTGTGCCCCTGCATGCCAGCTACGAGTATCTGACAAAGTGGTTGAAGGAAGATCTTGGGTGGGATGGATTTCTGGTAACTGACTGGGCTGACATCAACAACCTCTTTACACGCGAAAAAGTGGCTAAGGACAAGAAGGATGCCATTCGTATTGCCATCAATGCCGGTATCGATATGTCTATGGACCCCTATAGCGTGGAGTTCTGCATTCTGTTGAAAGAACTCGTCAATGAGGGGCAGGTGAAGATGAGCCGCATCGACGATGCCGTGCGTCGCATCCTACGTACCAAGTATCGCCTGGGACTCTTCGACAAGCCTAACACAGGTGGCAAGGGCTACGAAAAGTTCGGTTCTGACGAGCATGCACAAAAGGCCCTGCAGGCTGCCGAGGAATCAATGGTTCTGCTCAAGAATGAAGGTAATCTCTTACCGCTATCACCCAATGCTCAACAGCCGTCACCCAAAATCCTGCTGACTGGCCCGAATGCCAACCAGATGCGCTGTCTGTTAGGTGGCTGGAGCTATACGTGGCAGGGGTCGCGTGCTGAAGATCTTGCAGAGAAGTATAATACCATCTACGAGGCCTTATGTAACAAGTATGGCAATGAAAACATCATTCTTGAACAGGGTGTGACCTATAACGAGAATGGGCCCTACTACGCTGAGAACAAGCCTCAGATTGAGAAGGCGGTTAATGCTGCTGCCCAGGCAGACGTCATCATTGCCTGCATTGGCGAGAACTCATACACTGAGACGCCTGGTAACCTCACGGACCTCTGGTTGTCAAAGAACCAGCGCGACCTTGTGAAGGAACTGGCTAAGACTGGTAAGCCTATTGTCTTGGTACTGAACGAAGGCCGTCCCCGTCTCATTGCTGATATCGAACCTTTGGCCAAGGCTGTGGTGGATATCCTAATTCCTGGCAACTATGGTGGCGATGCATTGGCTAACCTGCTGGCTGGCCATGCCAATTTCTCAGGCAAGATGCCGTACACATATCCTCGCGAAATCAACTCGTTGAACACCTACGACTACAAAGTCTCCGAGGAAGTGGGCACGATGGCTGGTGCCTACAACTACGACGCAAAAGTATCACTCCAGTGGCCTTTTGGCTATGGCATCAGCTATACCACCTACGAATATTCGAACCTGCGTGTAGATAAGGCATCGTTTACTGCCAACGACATCCTCACCGTTACTGTCGACGTAAAGAATACTGGCAGTCGTGCTGGCAAAGAGGCTGTCTTGTTGTATTCCAGCGACCTCGTAGCAAGTATCGTGCCTGACAACCGTCGTCTGCGCGACTTCACGAAGATTGCTTTAGAGCCTGGTGAGACGAAGACCGTTACTTTCCAGCTACCCGCCAATAGCCTCGCCTTTGTAGGTGCCGATGGACGCTGGACGCTCGAAGAGGGTGATTTCCTGCTGAAGGTTGGCAGACTGACGGTACCGACCAAGTGCCGGGAAACCAAAATATGGGACGAGCCCAACATTTAAGTGAAGAGTGAAGAGTGAAAAGTGAAAGGTGAAAGGTGAAGAGTAAAGAATGAAAAGTGAGTTTTGCAAAAACGACATGTAATGTGTTCGTTTGTGCAAATAAATCCAAAATTAGTTGGTTAGAGCCTCAATTTTTCACTTTTCACTTTTCGCTTTTCACTTCTTTTTCGTAACTTTGCGCTCAGATTTTTTAATTAGTATTATATAACTATTTAAGTATTATGGTAAATTACAAGGATTTGGGTCTCGTGAATACTCGCGAGATGTTCAAGAGAGCAGTTGCTGGTGGATATGCCATCCCCGCTTTCAACTTCAACACTATGGAGCAGATGCAGGCTATCGTGCAGGCTGCCGTTGAGACAAAGTCACCCGTTATCATGCAGGTGTCTAAGGGTGCACGCAACTATGCTAACGCTACTATCCTGCGCTATATGGCAGAGGGTGCTGTGGCATACGCTAAGGAGCTGGGATGCGCTCATCCCGAGATTGTGCTTCACCTCGACCACGGCGACAGCTTCGAGCTCTGCAAGGACTGCATCGACATGGGTTTCTCTTCAGTGATGATCGACGGTTCTTCTCTGCCTTACGAGGAGAATATCGCTCTGGCTAAGAAGGTTGTTGACTACGCTCATCAGTTCGACGTAACCGTTGAGGCTGAGCTCGGCGTACTTGCTGGTGTTGAGGATGAGGTTGCAGCTGCAGAGTCTCACTACACCAAGCCCGAGGAAGTTATCGACTTCTCTACCCGCACTGGTTGCGACTCTCTGGCTATCTCTATCGGTACTTCTCACGGTGCCCACAAGTTCACTCCTGAGCAGTGCACACTGGTGAACGGCGTACTCGTTCCACCTCCCTTGGCATTCGACATCCTGCACGAGATTGAGAAGAAGCTCCCCGGCTTCCCCATCGTGCTCCACGGTTCTTCATCAGTTCCTATGGAAGAGGTCAACACCATCAACAAGTACGGTGGTCACCTCGAGGCCGCTATCGGTATTCCTGAGGAGCAGTTGCGTGAGGCTTCAAAGAGCGCTGTCTGCAAGATCAACATCGACTCAGACTCTCGTCTGGCTATGACTGCTGCTATCCGTAAGCACCTCGCTGAGCATCCTGGAGACTTCGATCCTCGTCAGTATCTGAAGCCCGCTCGTGAGAACATGAAGAAGATGTACATCCACAAGATTGTGAACGTACTCGGTTCAGACGGTAAGCTGGCTCAGTAATTACAAGACAAGCTATTAATAAAAAAGAACGGGCGCAAGCAATTTGCGTCCGTCTTTTTTTAATATTACCTTTTAACTTTTACTTGTAGTACTCAATGGTACGTGTCTGCTCCATTTCCTGACCCATCATCGAACCCTTGCGGCTAATCCAGTTGCCACGGTCGTCATACTTATAGTCGGTGTAAGGGTTAGTCATCTCGTTGCCGCCAAAGTTCATGCTCTCTGAGGCAGGTGCGCCCTTTTCGTTATAGGTACGAGTGGTCGTCATGTCCTGCCCCATCATGTTCATTGTCTGGCTCTTGATACGACCGTTCTCCCACTTATAGGAAATGGTGATGTCCTGACCCTGAAAACTCATCTTGGCTGACTGCAGATAGCCGTTGGCATCGTACTTGGCATCGCTCATGCCTTCGCGCTGCATCTTACCGTCTTGGGTAAAGGTGATGACGATGTCGCGACCCATCATCTGGCTTTTGATTGACTTCACTGGACCTGTGGCATCGTTAGCCTCAACGTCGTGGAACTTGGTTTGTGCCTGCATGGCAAAAGAAACAGCCAGCATAGCCACCATCATTAAAATTTTCTTCATAGTTGATACTTAAATTTTAGTGTTTAGAAAATAAATACATCAACCCTTAGACGTACCAACTGTAGAAAGGTTTAATCCTTTTTATATCATTTTTTGATGGCCAGGAATCGTGCAAATTCACTTTCGAAGTTAGGGGTCAGCACGCCCTGCCCCATTGCCTCGTCAATCTCTGCCATCGACCAGAAACGGCCACCGTCCAGTTCATCCTTTGAGGGCTGAACAGGGCCGTCATAAGTGGTACGGTTCACGTACACCAGCTCACGTTCGCGTTTGCTGTCGAACACGTACTTGCCAATAAATTCAGGCACGAAGTCCGTAATAGCCAACTCCTCACGCACCTCTCGGCTCAGCGCCTCTTCAGGTGTCTCGCCGTAGTCAATGTGTCCACCTACAGCCGTATCCCACTTACCAGGCTGAATATCCTTCCACTCTGGTCGTTTCTGCAGATACAGCTCGCCCTTGCTGTTAAACACATGCAGATGAACCACTGCATGCAACAGTCGCGACCCGTTGTGACACTCGCCACGCGTCGCCTGTCCTATGACGGTTCCATCCTCGTCAACAATCGGGAACCGTTCTTGTTCATTATCTTTCATTGTCTCTTGCTTGTTATGGTCACACGGTGTCTTGGACACTACGCAACTGATATCGTTTGCAAAATTAAGCATTTATTTCTATCCACACAAAAAACGATATAAAAAATTTGGCTTTTCACTGGTTTATTCGTACCTTTGCCCGCAAATACGAATAATTACTGAATTATGAAGAAAGTAACGCTGATATTGGTAATGGCCCTGATGGGTCTGGTGAGTTATGCACAGGAAGATGCTGTGCCAGTAGTAAAGTATGGCTATCTAAGCTACGATACTGTGTTCCAGGCTATGCCTGAGTATGCTACAATGCAGGCTAATCTGCAAACTTTGCGCGAGAAGTACGAGGCTGAGCAGAAGCGCGTTGAGGACGACTTCAACAAGAAATACGAAGAGTTCCTAGACGGACAGGCCAGCTTCCCAAAGAGTATTCTTCAGAAGCGTCAGAGCGAACTGCAGGAGATGCTGGACAAGAATATTGCTTTCAAGAAGGAAGGTCAGCGCCTGCTGAGTCAGGCAGAGGCCGAGGCTAAGGCCCCATTGCAGCAGCGCCTGACTGATGTTTTGAAGCAGGTGGGCGAGGCTCGCGGCTATCTGTTCATTCTGAATACTGACGGCAATGCGGCTCCCTGGCTGAATGCCGCTATGGCTGAAGACTGCACGGAAACAGTAAAGGCGTTGCTGAAATAAGAGACGTGAGGTGAGAAGTGAGCCAGGACCTATCGGTATTTTCGACAGCGGATATGGCGGGCTGACCATTCTGCATGGCATCCGTCAGCTGTTGCCCCAGTACGACTACCTCTATCTGGGCGATAATGCCCGTGCACCTTACGGCACACGCTCGTTTGATGTCGTCTACGAGTTTACGCGTCAGGCTGTCATTCGTCTGTTCGAGATGGGTTGCCACCTGATTATCTTAGGGTGTAACACGGCATCAGCCAAGGCCCTACGCAGCATTCAACAAAATGATTTGCCCAAGCTTGACCCACAACGTCGAGTCTTGGGCGTTATTCGTCCCACGGCAGAGGTTATCGGACAGCTGACACATTCGCGCCACGTGGGCATCTTTGCCACTGAAGGTACCATCAAGAGCGAATCATACAATCTGGAAATACAAAAGCTGTTCCCTGATATTCAGGTGACGGGGGTGGCTTGTCCCTTCTGGGTGCCATTGGTAGAGTATAACGAGGCTGACTCGCCTGGTGCCGACTATTTCGTCAAGAAGTGTATCGACCAGTTATTGCGTCAGGATTCTGACATCGATACCGTCATCTTAGGCTGCACGCACTACCCTATCCTACTGCCTAAGATTCATAAGTTTATTCCGCGAGGCATCCGTATCGTCTCCCAGGGTGAATATGTAGCTGAGTCACTGCAACAGTATTTCGTGCGCCATCCGGACATGGAACAGCGTTGTACGAAGGGAGGACAGGTACACTACCTGACGACGGAGAATCCAGAGAAATTCAAGGAACAGGCTCAGGTGTTTCTGAACGAGCCTATTACGGTGGAAAACATCACACTTGGTTAACGGTATTAGTTAACGGCTACAGGTTCATTAGTGTAACAGCCTGCGGGCGAAATAGCGTACGGGATACCATACGCTCAGGAACCCTACAACTATCACGGTGAAGAATATCACGACGATGTCCCAGGGATGCACGCTGACGGGATACGCATCGACGACGAAATTGCCCTCGCTGGAGCCCAGGCGCACAATGCCGAACTGCTGTTGCAGCCAACAGAGCAACAAACCAATGAGGATACCGATGACGGCACCAATCACGCTAATCATACGCCCTTCAAACAGGAAGATACGGCAGATTTGACTGTCGTTGGCACCCAGGTTGCGCAGCGTCTGTACGTCGTTACGCTTGTCGATGATGAGCATGGATAGCGAGCCGATGATGTTGAAGCAGGCTATCATGAGGATGAACGTCAGGAAGATATAGGCAATGAGCTTCTCGACTTTCATAATACGGAAGGTGTCGTCCTGCTGCTCATAGCGGTCCAGCACCTGATATTTGTCGCCAGCAAGGGTCTTTATCTCATCCTTAACCTTGTCGAAATTACTGCCTGGCTTCAGACGCAGCTCAAGTGACGACAGCATGCCTTCCTGCTGGAAAAGGCTGCGTGCAAACGCCAGTGAAGTAAGGATGTAGTTCTTGTCGTACTTGCCCTGCTTCATACAGAACACGACGCCAGGCGAGTATAGCTCGTCCTCGACAAAACCTTCGGTGGGGTCTGTCATGTCCAGCTGTCCTTCGCGACGCGGCGCATAGATTTTCATAGCATCCTTAAAGGTATAGCCCAAGCCCATCTGATAGGCAACGCCCAAGCCCGGAATACCGTAGTTGATGTCGGCAGCATGCAACTCGAACGTACCGTCGCCTTCTAGGATTTCGCGGATATGCGTCAACTGGTCGAAGTTATCCTCCACACCTTTTATCTTAACCATTAGCTGACGATCGTCGTAGACGGCCAGTGCCTGGTCTTCCAGACACTCGGTAGCTATCTCCACCTCAGGCAGTTGGCGAATCTTCGTCAGTATGGGGTCGTTGGCAGGTGCACTCTTACCCTTGACGGGCACGACCTTCAGCTGTGGGTCCATCTGTGTGAAGAAGGACGCTACAAGGTCGTGAAAACCATTGAACACAGACAGCGTAACCACCAAAGCCATTGTAGCAACAGCAACACCAACGACAGAGATGCCGCTGATGACGTTGATGGCGTGGGTAGACTTCTTGGAAAAGAGGTAACGCCGTGCTATGTAAAATGGGAAGTTCATTTTTTCAAAAGTTCGTCTATGCGCTCAATGTAATCCAGACTGTCATCGATAAAGAAGCGGAGCTCAGGTACGATGCGCATCTGATGACGGATGCGGGTACCCAGCTCGTAGCGTATCTGCTTCTCGTTACGGGTAATGTTCTGGATCAGCTCTTCGCCACGCTCAGACGGGAAAATGCTGAGGTAGGCGGTGCAGATGCTGAGGTCAGGCGATATCTTGGTACGTGTCACGCTGACCATCACACCATGCATGGAGCGAGTCTGCTCCTGAAAGATCAGCGAGAGTTCTTTCTGGAGCAGACGGGCTATCTTGTTTTGTCTTGTTTCTTGCATATCTTACTTCTTCTCTTCCTTCTTGTCTTCTACAATCTCCAACACTTCTACGTCGAAGATGAGGGCGCTAAAAGGCTTGATCTGGCCAGCATCACGACTGCCGTATGCCAGCTCCTGTGGGATGTAGAGCTGCCACTTTGAGCCAACGGGCATCATTGTGAGGGCCTCAGTCCAACCCTTGATGACCTGATTAGGAGCGAAGGTTGCAGGCTCGCCGCCATGTTTCTCGGTGCCGTCGAACACGGTGCCGTCAATGAGACGACCCTCGTACTTCACCTTCACCTTGTCGGTAGCCTTGGCAACAGGACCGTTACCCTTCGTAAGCACCTTGTACATCAAACCGCTGGGCAACACGACGATACCTGACTTCTTTTTCTTAGCCAGTTTGGCCTGAGCAGCCATAAAGTCCTCGCCAGCCTTCTTGTTGTCGCCATACTTCTCCAACAGGGCTTCAGTTTTGACTTCGTCCATCAGGCGCTGAGCCAGTTTCTGGGCATCATCCATGCTCATCAGACCGTCCTTGCCTGTGTAGCCGCTGATAAAACCAGCCATGAACTGGTCCATCGAGATGCTTTTGTTGGCGTCGTCGCCAAACAATTCCTTGTTGATACCGGGTTTCATCTGACGGACAATCTGCTGACCAATCTGCAGACCAGCGTAGTAAGCAGCTTTCTGCTTGTCATCGCCAGCGTTGACACCATCTTTCAGACCCTTTACGAAGTCGTCAGTCTGGTTCACGTCAACCTTCATCTGCTTGACAAGGTAGTCCTTCAAGCCCTGAGTCTGGGCCATACCCATGCTATAGCTCAGCGAGTCGATACGCGTCGGGGGTATCTGCTGGGCGTTTACTGAATTGAAAGTAGCACCCACCACGAGAAGGGCGAGTGCTACCATAATAGACTTCTTCATTACTTCTTAGGATTAACTTCGAGCAGTTCAATCTTGAAAATCAGTACAGAGAAAGGCTTGATATCAGCACCCTGCTGACGCTCACCGTAAGCCAGCTCCTGAGGAATGTAAACCTCCCAAGTAGAACCAGCAGGCATGTTTGTCAGAGCGTCTGTCCAACCCTTGATAACCTGATTAGCACGGAAATCGGCAGGCTGACCACGCTTGTATGAGCTGTCGAACACCTTACCGTCAAGGGTCTTACCCTCGTAGTGTACCTTCACGCGAGAGGTATCAGCAGGAACAGCACCAGTACCTTCCTTCAGAACCTTGTACTGAACACCGCTGGGCAGCACCTTGACGCCTTCCTTCTTGGCATTCTCAGCCAGGAACTTCTCACCAGCCTTCTTATTGCCGCCGAACTCCTTCTCCAAGTTCTTAGCCTTGATGGCGCGCATCATGTCCTGAGCCACCTGACCAGCAGAGTCAACAGTCATCAGACCACCCTTGCCAATAGTACCGGCTACGAAGCCAGCCATGAAGTTCTTCAGAGAAATGCTCTTGGTAGAATCGTCGCCAAACAGCTCGTGGTTGATACCCTTCACCATCTGGTTGCTGATCTGCTGACCAATCTGGATACCTGCATAGTAGGCAGCCTTCTTCTTGTCGTCACCAGCGTTAGCACCTTCGTTCAAACCCTTGATGAAATCGTCCATGTAAGCGGTGTCAACACCCAGACGTCCTACGAGATAATCCTTCAAACCCTGAGTCTGAGCCATACCGATAGCATAACTTACGGTGTCGATGTCTGTCTTCAGGTTTGCCTTTGGCGTACCATTGCCGCATGAATACATCATGACGGCAGCAACTGCTGCAATAGCAGCAAAAGTAAACTTTTTCATTTTAATGTTAAAAATTTAATATTTAATGTTTAATATTTAATTTTCAATGTTCTTACATCACCTCAATGAGCTCAACATCGAAGACGAGGGCTGCAAAGGGAGGAATCGAGCTGCCTGCACCACCTTCGCCGTAAGCCAGACGATAGGGGATGAAGAAACGATACTTGGCACCCTCCTGCATCAGCTGCAGACCTTCCGTCCATCCGGCAATGACCTGCTGCAGTCCGAATACAGCAGGCTCACCACGCTGGATGCTGCTATCGAATACGGTACCATCAATGAGGAAACCTTCGTAGTGGCACTTCACGCTATCCTTGGCACTGGGTTTCTTACCGTTACCCTCCTTCAGCACCTGATACTGCAGACCGCTGGGCAGTGTAATGACGCCGTCCTTCTTGGCATTCTCGGCCAGATACTTCTCGCCAGACTCCTTGTGTGCCTTACCGGCCTCCGCACGCTGCTTACTGATTTTCTGCTCCTGCTGAGCAAAGAACTCTTGAACAATCTGCTGAGCCTCGCTGCTCTTTATCTTCAATTCCTTACCGCCCAGAACATCCTTCACGGCCTGGGCAAAATCATCGATATTCAGCTCCTGACCACCCATGTTTGCCAACTGGTGACCGATGCCAATACCTAATGCATAACTCACTTTATCCATGCTTTTTATACCTTATTATTATAAAAACGGCTGCAAAGTTACAAATAATCCATGATTTTCGTGCGATATTTCGCGAAAAATTACTAATTTTGTGCATTCTTAATACTTTAGCTTATGAAAAAGATTGTAGTTTTAACAGGTGCAGGCATGTCAGTAGAGAGCGGACTGAAGACTTTCCGTGATGCTGACGGCCTTTGGGAAGAGTATCCAGTACAGCAGGTGGCTACCCACGAGGGTTGGCTCAACGACCCTACTTTGGTCACCAACTTCTACAACATGCTTCGCAAGAAGTGCTGGGGCGTCAAGCCTAACGAGGGCCACAAACTGGTGGCTGAGTTGGAAAAGAAGTACGACGTGACGGTGGTGACGCAGAATGTCGACAACCTGCACGAGCAGGCTGGTTCCTCCAAGGTCATTCATCTGCATGGCGAACTGATGAAGGTATGTTCAAGCATTGACCCCGACGATCCACGCTATCAGCAGACGCTGACTCCCGAGAATTGCGAGATTACGCCAGGCACGAAGGCTGGCGACGGTTCGCTGTTACGTCCCTTCATCGTGTTCTTTGGCGAGGCCGTGCCAATGATTACCGTTGCTGCCGAGGAGGCTCAGACGGCCGACATCTTCATCATCATCGGTACGTCGCTCAATGTCTATCCCGCTGCAGGCCTCATCCATTATGTGCGTCCAGGTGTTCCCGTTTACCTGATTGACCCCAATCCCATCAGTGCCGGTAGCAATGTGGTGCAGATTCAGAAGGGTGCCTCGGAGGGAATGAAGGAGCTGATTCAGAAACTGTAAGACTGTAAGAAAAAAGTAAAGCCACCTCTCACAGGCGGCTTTACTCCGAGGAAAATGATAAATATAGATTAAAATTACTAGTTGTGTGCGTTACAAAGGTACGAATAGTTTTTGAATCTGCAATACTTTTTCCAAAGAAAAATATTGTTTTAACGTTATTTTAACACTTATCACCCGTTTTTTATCTACGAATCCTATTTTGTATTCATTTTTTCGCTTTTCAATAGGCGCAAATACGTTTCATTGTCGTTAATAATTCGCTCGGCTTCGTTCAGCATTTTGTCTTGACGAAGTGCCACCTGAAGTTGTCCGGCTTGATAAAAATAGGCCGAAATGATTTGCTGCTCCAGCAACATCTGGATTTCTTTCCGATGTGCATCCAAGTCGTGATTCACGTCATGATGGTCAATCTTGGCCTTCAGCGCATCGAATTCAGCCTTGGCGTCGTCGTAATAGCCCTCGAACTTGGCCGTCTTTATCAGATCGTCAAACTGCGACTTGCTGACCTGGTCGTATGTAAAGCCAGCCTTGATGACGCGCTGCTTGAAATCCTCGTAGTCGGCATCCGTCAGGTGGAAGTCCTTGGCAGAGGTTATCGTGGGGTGCTTTGAAATGTAGTCCACAGCATAGTCGAACATCACCTCCGTAGAGTCCATGCGGTCCAGATACAGCGTGATGTTTGCCATCGTATCGGGCTTCACCTCCACGTCGGGCTTGATACCTTCCTTCATTTTGATGCCTCGACCGCTGGGCAGATAATAACGGGACGTCGTCAACTTCAGGTTGGCATTGTAGGGCAGGTCGATGTTGGGCACCTGCACCAGTCCCTTCCCGTACGTGCGCGTACCTATTATTATACCTCTCTTCAGGTCCTGCAGGGCTCCACTGGTAATCTCCGAGGCAGAGGCCGTCTCGCGGTTCACCATCACCACGATGGGCATTACCGTGTCAAGCGGCTCCATGCGCGTCCTGTAGTCGTTGTTGGCACGCTTCAGCTTTCCCTTGGTCTCCACGATACGCTGACCCTTGGGCACCCACATATTCAGGATGTCCACACACTCAGACAGCGAACCGCCGCCATTGTTTCTCAGGTCCAGTATCAGCTTTTCAGCGCCCTGTTTCTTCAGGTCCAGAAAAGCCAGTCGCATGGGTTTGGCAGGCTCACCCGTAAACGTGTTCAGATTGATGTACCCTACCCTGTTGTCCAACATGCCGTACCAAGTAATCTCGGGCATCTTGATGGCGCGACGCGTTATCTTGAAACTCATCTTCTTACCCGTCGAGGGGCGCTGAATCTTCAGCATGAACGTCGTACCAGGCTCACCACGCAGATGGCTGCTCACGTACGACACGTTCTTATCCGTTGTCACCGTATCGTCAATCTGCAGAATGATGTCACCCTTCTTCAGTCCAGCCTCGGCAGCAGGCATACCCTCGTAAGGCTCGTCAATCACTACGCGCTTCAACTTCTGGTGGTAGCGAATCAAGGCACCGATACCCGCATACTTACCCGTCAGCATCGTCTTCAAGTCCTTCTGACGCTCCTCAGGATAGTACTCCGTATAGGGATCCAGCGTGTTCAGCATCGCATCGATACCTGCCGTAATCACCTTGTTGGCATCCAGCGTATCTACATACATCAAGTCCAGATTTTTGTAGAGCGCATTGAATATCTCCAGATTCTTACTTACCTCCAAATTATGATTCTTCACGTTCTGACCACTCATCGTCAGCGACATGAAGCAAGCACATATCAGTAGGAAAACACTTCTTTTCATCTTCTTTTTTATTGTATTTGCGTGCAAAATTACAAAAAAATACCCATTCCGTGAATTTTTTCTCCAAAAAGTTTGCAGGAATCAAAAAATTGTCTTACCTTTGCACCCGCAAATCAGAAATGATGCGCACTGCTTCAGTAGCTCAGTTGGTTAGAGCACCTGACTGTTAATCAGGGGGTCGTTGGTTCAAGCCCATCCTGAAGCGCCTTAGAAAGAGTCCTGTAGGTCAATGACTTACAGGATTTTTCTTTTTTA
>Ga0256407_10002607_pt1 | contig 34091 bp, 19 predicted proteins | sample RumenRJG_04DNA_FD_193489 | JGI IMG/M metagenome (GOLD analysis project Ga0256407, IMG submission 193489) | Bovine rumen microbial communities from Lethbridge, Alberta, Canada - RJG_04 | ecosystem: Host-associated > Mammals > Digestive system > Stomach > Rumen | place: Canada: Alberta...
TTGTAGTTGGTGCCCTCGTCCTCATAGAGCTGGAACTGGCCATTGCTGCCGGCATAGACATACAGCGTGATGTCAGCGGCAGGACGCTCGTCGCTATACTGCATCTCAGGGCCATAAGGAATGATGCTACCCTCGCGGACATAGACGGGGATGCGCTCGTAGGGAGCGTCGACGACGAGCCTGCGGCTCGAGAGGTGAGAGGTGAAAGGTGAGAGGTGAGAGATATTCTCTGCTTCTATCACCTTTTCTCCTGTGTACAGGTCGTACCAGCCCGACTGCTTGGGGAAGTAGACAGAGCGGTTGCGGGCCTTATAGTAGCCTACGGGACAAGCCATCAGGGCAGGGCCGAACATCCACTGGTCCTTGATGTCGTAAATCTCACTGTCGCCATTGAAGTCCATTACTAGGCCACGCATCATGGTGTAGTCCTTGGTGTGTACCCAGCCCGCCATCGAATAGAGGTAAGGCATCAGGCGGTAGCGCAGCTTGTCGTAATAGACAAACGACTGGTAGGCGGGATGGTCTTCGGGGGCAATGTTCCAAATCTCGCGCAACGGCCACTGGCCATGAACGCGGAACAGGGGGATGAAGGTGCCGAACTGGCTCCAGCGGGCCTGCAGCTCGCGCCACTCCTTCAGGTCCTCGTTCTCTACCTTGGCACGGTCGTACAACTGCTGGGCTTGTACATAGCGGTTCTCCACGCAGAAGCCTCCCTGATCCATACCCCAGAAGGGCAGTCCGGACATGGAGTAGTTGAGACCTGCCGTCATCTGAGCGCGCATGTCCTCCCAACGGGTACCGATGTCGCCACTCCACGTGGCCGTCGAGTAGCGCTGTTCGCCAGCAAAGCCGCTACGTGTCAACAGAAACACGCGCTGGTTGGGATTGACAGAGCGCTGACCGTTGTAGATGGCATCGGCATTGACGATGCTGTAGGCATTGAAATACTCAGTGGTCGTACCCAGGGCGGTGGGTCCGCTGAGTGCCTTGCGATACCACATGGGCGTACAGTCGCGAACGTTGGGCTCAGAGGCATCCATCCACCAGGCATCGATCATAGAGGTGAGAGGTGAGTGGTGAGAGGTGAGAGAATACTTCTTGCTTAGGCCGGTATAAAGGTTTTCGTTCATCTGGCGCCAGAACATCTTGCGGGCACCGGCATCGTAAGCATCGTAGAACGAGCCCACATAGCCTGGACCCACCCAGTCGTGGATGTCGTCCGTGACAGCCTGGTGGTACATCCAGCCGTTCTTGTCGAGCTCCTTGTAGTTGTCGGTATTGCAATAGAACTTGGGCCAGACGGAAATCATGAAGCGGCCACCCATCTGGTGCACACTGTCGAGCATAGCCTGCGGGTTGGGGAAGCGCGACGGCTCGAACTGGTGAGAGCCCCACTGGTCCTCCACCCAGTAGTTCCAGTCCTGCACAATGTTGTCGCAGGGAATCTGGCGCTTGCGGAACTCGCTGAGTGTGCCGACGATTTCGTCGGAGGTCTTGTAGCGCTCACGACTCTGCCAGAAGCCCAGCACCCACTTCGGATAGACGGGAGCCTTACCCGTCAGCGTGCGGTAGCCGGCAATGATCTCGTCAGCATTCTGACCGGCAATGAAGTAGTAGTCCATATCCTGCGCCATCTCCGTCCAGATGCTCAGACGCTTTTGGGCACGGGTTTGAGCAGAGGCACGCAAACCACAGTAGCTGACGCCTCCATCAGGTTTCCACTCCACGCGCAACTGGTAGCGGCGGCCCTTCATCAGCTGCTTCTGGAACTTATAGGCGTTGGGGTTCCATGCCGTACGCCAGCGCTCGGGAACGACCTCTTCGCCACCGATATACACCTTGATATAGCCGGCATAGTAGAGGATGAAGTTAAAAGACGAAGTAATGGAAGGCTCGATGAAACCCTCATAGACCACCGTGGCACCATTGAGGTTGAAGCCCTTAGGCAGGTTCTTGATGCCGCCAGGCTCCGTCTGCTGTGCCAACACTGATTTCTCCGGGGTGTCGAACTCGTAATAGAGTGAATCCTCCTGGCGCACCAGCGTCTGGCCTTTCGCATCGGTATAGGTACCTGTGAGGTGGCCCTCAACCCCTTTCTTATCATACAGTTTGAAGATGCGGTTCAGCTGGCTATAGTCGTCGGGATTACCAAAGCGGCCATAGGAATAAGCATCCCACAGCACACCATAGTTATTGCTGGACAAGACGAACGGCACGCTGACCTTCGTATTATACTGGAAGAGGTCTTCGTTCTTGCCATACATGTTCAACTCCTCGGACTGGTGCTGGCCCAAACCATAGAGATTGCCTGGAGTGCCATCGAACAAGAGGTGCCACGACAGTCCGTTGCGCTGTTCCTCAGGAACCTTGGCAACGTCAACACCAATCTCGCGATCAGGAACACGGAAGGGCTTGAAGGTCTTGCCCTGCTCGGCCTCACGGATAATCATCTTACCCGCAGCATCGTAGAACATGACCTGTCCTGTCTGTTTGTCGACACGGGCCTCGATATTGGCGGCCTTGACACGTACCAGCTGTCCGTCAGTGACTTCAAACTTGGGCTTAGCGGTCTGCTTGACGATGATCAGACTCTGCTTCTCAGGCAACTGGGCCTCTGACGTGGCCTGCACACGGATGATGTTGTCCGTCACCACCTGCAGCCGGACCACCTTAGCGCCATCGGCCTGTGGTTGTTGTACGGGGATTGTGATAAATTGTCCTGTGACTGTGTAGTCGGCAGCCATCAACACGGTAGCTACCATCGACAGCACACTGGCTGTCATTGCTTTTAAAAGTGTCATTCGTTTTTAAGTTATGTTTGTTATATTCTTAATCATCTAACACGACAGCCTCATCTATCTCCTCTGTCTTTGGCAGTGTGATAACGAAGATAGTACCGCCACCAGGATTATCCTGGATACGGATAGTACCCTCGTGAGCGTCTATGATAGCTTTCACACGGTCCAGTCCGATACCGTCGTCGTTGACCATGGGGTCGAAGGCATGTTCCTTGAATTCATCCTTAATACCAATACCATTATCGGCCACCTGCATCTGGACCTGGCCATCCTGCTGACGTACCACGCCAACACTGATGACACAATCGTCATGGGCAAAGAGTACGGAGTTCTTGAAGAGAATCTCTAAGGCCTCTGTCAGGAGAGTGGCGTCATACTCTGTCTCCAGCTCTGGCATGGGAGAGAAGAAATTGACCTTGACGCTCTTTGTCTTATCCTGTGGAACATAGTCCTCGCAGAACTGTCGCAGGAAACCGACAATATCACCCAAGTGCTGACGAGCGGCTATACGGTCATTTGCAGGCTCCTCAACGGGATGGTCGGCAGCAGCACTCTTTTCTGCATATTCCTTCTTCAGCTGCAAACGTTTTTCGTTCATCCACTGCTTCTTTTCCAGTTCACGACGCATGGTTTCTGTCTCCATACGACGAGCCTGACGCTTCATATACCAGCGGCGCCAAAGGAGAGCGATACCAGCAACAACAATCATGTAAAGAAGCAGCGCCCAACGCCTGCGCCAGAAAGCTGGCAGGATGGTTATTTCCATGCGTGCCTCTTCTTCCCCAATGGAGCCATCGTCGTTGAGCATACGGACACAGAGCGTATAGTCTCCGTCACGCAGTGAGTTATAGGTGATATTCGGATTCAGCTTAGAGGTCTTAACCCAGTTATCGTTAAAGCCTTCCAGCTTATAGACAAAACGTTTCTCGTTATTGATATTACCAGCATCACTGGCCAGCTGGATGGTGAACTGGTCGCTGAAATTTAACGTGATTTTGCGACATTCGTTCAATGCCTCTTCAAGGATGACACGACCGTCAATCTCTTTGCCTACAGGCACATCGACATTGAACAGTTGCAGACCACTGAAGATGGGATGTTCCTTGCTGCGAGCACTGGAGAGCTTCTTGGTATTGATAATGTCAAGACCGCCCTGACCACCAACCAACAGGAGGCCATTGCTCGTCAGATAGGCAGAGCGCTGGTTGTAGGTGCCTTTCTGCAGACCGTCGCTACTGGTATAGCTACGAACGGTAAACTGCCAAGTGTTATCTTCTTGCAGCTCGGGAATGACCTTTGAGACACCGTGGTCAGTGACCACCCACATCATGTGGTTCTGATCCTCCACGATAGAGCAGACGCTGGAACCCATCAAGCCATTGGTCATGTCTAATAAGAACACACGATGGATACGAGGGTCATAGACGGCAGCGCCAGAGGTGGAACCCTGCCAGATAAGTCCACGACTGTCTATCATGATACAGACCGTTGTACCCGTATTCGCCGTTATGTTCGGGTCATCGGGAATAGTACGGTTTATCAACTGGCCTGTCACAGGATTCACGTAGCAATAATACCAACTGGTACCCACCATCAACCAGCCTTTCTTAACCCACCAGACGGAGGTCAGGTAGTTGCTGGGCAATTTCGTATTGTCCGTATTCCATGTACGGAACTTATTCGTCTTCAGGTCGAGCATCTGGATACCACCACCCAGCGTTGCCAACCAGATACGATGCCAACGGTCTTCCGTGACACTCCATACATTATTGATAGCCAAACCACAACCTGTCTCAGAGCGATAATTCACAATCTCCGCCTCTGTCGGGTCGTTTTTCGAGGGGATGCAACGCACCAGACCACCATTATAGGAGCCAAACCAGATGCTGCCATCGCTGGCATAGCAGGAACCCGCCATGATATTGGAACTCAGGTTGCTGTTCTGGGTAGTATACTGACGCACCACTTCATTGGTCTTTGGGTTATAAACCAGAATACCCAAATCATTCAAACCAATCCAATAGTTTCCGTAACGGTCTTCACAGGCAGTGTTAATATCGCCCAACTCCAGACTCTTCATACTGGAGGTACCTTCCTGATATTGGTTGACGCCATTCTTATAAGTACCAATCCAGATACTGCCGACACGGTCTACGCAGATGTTTTTCGTCGTATTCTCAGAAATGGTCGACTGGTCGAACTTGTTGTGCAGGAACTGGCGATACTCATGACCATTCAGGTTGATGACAAACACACCATCATGGTCGGTAGCCAACCACAGCCAACCACGACGGTCGGCCTTGATATCCCATATTTCCAACTTCTGCGGTGGGTTGTCAATATGGCGGGCTTTCATCAAGTCAGGCAAAGAGGCGTACCAGCGCTGCTCATGTGCTATATAAATATAGGTATTACCTAAACAGCTGACCCACACATTGTGCTGTTGATCAAGAAAAACCTTATACTCCTGATTACGGGGACCTCCATGATCACGAACCCATGTACTCTCCCACTCTATCGCACCCTTCTTGCCATCCATCATTACCAACTCACCCTGATAGGTGGTAAGTACCATCTTATCGCCATAGCTAGAGAAAGAGGAGATGCCATAGTTGGGATTAAACTGTCCCTTCTCATAACCCCGCGTGATAGATGATAGTTTCTCGGTCTTCGGATCGTAGCAGAAGATGCCACCATCATAGACTTTTACCCAAAAACGTTGCTTGCTATCGATGTAAAGACGCTCCACACCGCCCTTGATGCCATATTCTGAAAGTTCACGACTGACATTACGCTCGAACTTCTCTGTAACAGGGTCATAGATGCAGTAGTTCATTCCCTGCTTCAGCCACAGCTTGCCATCATAGGCCTCCATAATCTCATCCGTGAAGTTGTCACGCATGGAGGTGGTGTCGCGCTTGTTCGAAAAGAACGTCTTGAAACGGTAGCCATCATAACGGTTCAAACCATAGGCCGTACCGAACCACATAATTCCCCTTGTGTCACGATAGACACAGTTCACTTGCGAGTTTGACAGACCATCACTGGTATCCAGGCGACGGAACTTAATATCAGGAATGACAGCCTGCATGCCCAAAGGCAACAAGAGCAGAAGTAATAGGGCAAATAGTGGTTTCCTCATGATGTCGAAGGTTTTTATTTCGTTACTTTGGCAGAAGTATCACGAATGACCAACTGCTGAGGGACTATTTTCTTATACACTTTCGAATCTCCCTGGATGTTTTTCAGCAGCAACTGGCAGGCGGTGACACCCATTTGGTGCGACTGGTCAACAATAGCTGACATTTGCGGGGTGACATAGGCGGCATGGACATCATCGGTAAAACCAATCAGCGCCACATCGTCAGGGATGCGCAGGCCACAATTCTTGATAGCTGTAAAGGCTGCAAAGGTGATGATATCATTGAAGGCGATAATAGCGTCAGGACGGTCGCTGCGACGCAACAGCCCTTCGGCATTATTCAGCGCTACTTCATAGTCAATCTTGTCACATACCACCATCTCACGATCTATGGGCAGACGATTTTCGCGCAAGGCCTCCAGATAGCCATGCTTGCGGCGGCGAACCATATCCAAGTGATTAGGACCTCCCAAGAAGGCAATACGCTTACTACCGGTATCTATCAGGTGCTGGGTAGCCATCTGGGCAGCCTCATCGCCATTAGCACATACCGAGGAGAACTTATCGGTCAGACAGGTACGTCCGAAGAACACCAAGGGGATTCCCATATCAGCAATCTCCTCGAAATGGTGGTAGTCGGTGGTGCCCTGTGCCAGACAGGCAATGATGCCTTCTACATGCAACCCGATAAAGTTATCAATGGCATGAGCCTCATCCTCGTAGCTTTCATGACTATTGGCACTGATGACACTGTAACCTGCACGGCGTGCCTCATCCTCAATACCATCAAGTACGGCGGCATAGTAGTGAGTCACCAGATTGGGAACCACCACGCCAATCACTTTTGGAGCCTCCTTGCGAAGACTCTGCGCAAAGGGGTTCGGTCTGTAGTTTAATTTCTTGGCAAGGTCTTTGACACGCTGCTGCATCTCTGCGCCAATCTCCGGAGAATTGCGCAGGGCACGACTGACAGTGGCGATGCTGACACCCAGCTCCTTAGCCAGATCTTTGAGCGATATACGATGCTGTTTTTTTACATCCATGGTTAGTCGAAATAGTTAGTCCCTGCAAAGGTAATAAAAAACGTGCAAAATCGCAAACGTTTACGTGTATTTTTTCTGTTTTTCTGCTATATTATATATATATTCTTCGTAACTTTGCACCAGAAAAAAGAATGAGTAATGAATAGTTGATAATAAGTTAGTTAGAAGCAAAGGCTAAGGATGTCGTGAGATATTTTTAGCCTTTTTTATTTTTTGCCTCCAGCAACTCCTTTATCAAAACATCAGTGTGAAGCCTAAACGCACGCTGTTCTTCGGACCAAAACGGTTGTCGTTATAGTTCATGCGACGCACATATTCCACCTGGAAGAAACGGAAGATACTGCGAATACCTAATGAGATTTCCCAATAGGGAATATCGGGATTCATGATTCGTGTCTGGTCAGGGAACGGTACCAGTATCCTGCTGCCAGCATTCTCTTCCAGGTAAGGATTGTTCTTGTCTGACAATGCTCCCCACAACATCTTAGCCCCCACATACTCACGCCAGTGCAGTCGACGAATCAACGGTATGCGGTTAAAGATCTTTCCTTGCATATCCCAGTTGAAATCGACGCTAACAAAGCGGTCGTTCATAAACTCCATGTTGTTTATCAGGTTGAACATGTGCTTATGACTGAAATACGACAAGTTGGCAGCCGGCATACATAACAGCGGGAAAGGCACTTGGTTCCACTGTACGCCAGCACGCGTATAGAGGTCTATACGTCCCCACGAACCAAACCAGAAGCGCTTAAAGATGCTTGCCTCTGAATAGTTGTAGGTATAGTCGCCACCAAGCAATCCCTTAATACCGACACTATGGCTGACCGTAAAGATAGGGGCTTCGCGGTTCACCTTATGACGTTTCATCTTGGAGTTGACATACAAAGCACCAGGACTATACTCTATCTCAGCACGCAGTTCAGTGGTACGGAACTTGAAATAGGGCATATTGCCGGCAGCCTCGTTTTCCTCTGTCTTGGCACTGAACTGACTGCGCAGGCCCCACTGTTCCTCACGTTCGAAGGTCAGCTTCTGGCGATTATAGAACATCATCTTGTCGACCTTAGCCCATCGCCAGGCAGTAAAGAGGTTGTCCTTATCAGTACTGAGGAACTTATCGGAAGGCGACATGACATCGTAGGTGCTAAGGAACGAGATATTCCGTTTAGGGAATTCTTCAGGTGTATATTTCTTCTTGTTGAGCGACCACGTCATCTCCGCATTATAGTAGGTATTCTTGCTCTTCCAGCCACGTGCTATATAGCCTTTCCAAAAAAGATGAGGATTGAGGTTGGCTGTGGTCTGTGCACCAAAACGGGTACGTAGCCCATCGATGAAGTTGTTGCTCAGCATAGAGGCTACAGGACCAATATCCACCTTACTCTTCTTGCCTGTTTCCACATAGTTCTCCATCAGAAGTTTCAAGCCGGCCAGAATATATTTAAAGCCCCCCATGGTCTGCATACCATCGAGGAAAGAGCCCATCGACTCCTCACTCTCGGTCAAATCAACTTTCCTATGCTGCTGCCAGAAAGTGTCGTCCTGCATCTCGGCATCGGGATCAATCATCGTCTTGGCCTTACCACGGAACAACTGCTTGGGAATCTCATCAAACGCATAGTCAGAAAGTCGGGTGGTCTTGATGGCCACGCCCTTCTGCAGGAAGTCAAAAAGTGCCATCTCTACAATCATGTCGTCGACAGAAAGCACCCACTCACCAGTAGGCAGTTGGGTAAACTCCTGCACCAGTTTCATGTTCTCCACGAAGTTTACATCAGTCTGGTTTGGAAGAATCAGTTCACAGCGCTTTACCTGACACGACGAGTCTTTCAGCACGTACAGGTCACCACGGAATCCGAAGTCCTGCTGGTTATTGGGAAGGAAGTGCAGGTGGATGCAGCTGTCACGATCAACAGCAAGCGTATCCTCGATATAGAAACGATAGAACGAGATGGCGCCATCACTGATAGGCGACATAAAAGGATGCTGCAGGATACGAACCTGGTCGTCATAGATATTAATATCGGTAAAGATATCCTTGGTGACTGTGTTCAGTATCTCGCCCGTTTGGAAAAAGTCATTGATACCCGCTGAACGCTGGCCTTTGATGATATTCTTCTCATCGTGGGGACTACGTCGGTACACCTTCTGCACAACCGTTTCATCGACACTGACAGGCAATATCAGTTTATTGGTCAACTGATTAACCTCCACCTGATCGATGAGCCACGGAAACTTTTTGTACTTAGGATTGGTAAGCATCTCCGGATTGACATCGTTGAGTGCAAGAGTGAGCTTTTGGTACTTGTTATACTGATAGTAGTCGCGTAAATCCAGGTTAGTGCGTTTCTTATTGGCAATGACTCGTTTCATCAGCTCTACAGCAGGATTGTTCTTTCGACTGTAGCGCGTACGTTTTTTATTGACAGTCACCTCCTTTAGTGCCTTGGCATCCTGTCGCAAAGACACAAACAGCTTCTCACTGTCATCAGACACATCAACAACACGGGTCTTATAACCCAGCACACTGATGGTCAATCGCTTGCCCTTCAACAAACGAATAGTAAAATAACCTTGTGGATCTGTGATAGCTACTAAGTTAAGCCCCTTATACTGCACACTGGCAAAACCAATTCCTTCACCCGTTGCCTCATCAACAACATGTCCTTTGATAACATCCTGCGCATGCAAGGGCTGCAGGAACATCAGCAACAACAATAATCCTATCGTTCTTATCATTTTCATTTATAGGGTACATCAACCCAAAACAGTGAACCACGGCCAAGTTCTGACTCCACACCAACCTTTCCACCCAATGATAGGGCCAGACTACGGCAGATGCTCAGTCCAAGACCAGTACCTTGTTCAAACTCATCTATCTTTACAAAACGCTCAAAGAGCTTATCACCACAGAATTGCGACTCAATGCCCTTTCCGGTGTCACGCACCCACACGCGCATATTGCCCACTTCCAGATTACAGCCTATCGTAATTCCGCCTTGCGTGGTGAATTTCAATGCATTATCCACATAATGACTGAGTATCTGCATCAGACGGTCACGATCTGTAAAGGGCTGCAGAGCTTCCGAATGACTGTCAATGGTCAGCGTCAAATGTTTCTCAGCAGCCTGTGGGGCATACTTCTCCACCAACTCACGCAGCAAGTCTTCAATGAGGAAGGTCGTCTTCTGAACAGATTCACCACCAGCCTCCAACTTAGACATATTGACCATATCGTCGAAAAGGCGCAGCAGTTGGGCATTGTTCTGACGTATTAAAGGGAACAGCTGTTTACGTTCATCGTCTGTCGGGTCACCGGCCAGCACCTCACTGAAACCAACAATAGCATTCAGCGGCGTACGTACTTCATGGCTGATATTCGCCAGGAAAGCAGTCTTCAGACGATCACTCTCCTCAGCCTGATTACGGGCCTTGATAAGCGCCATCTCAATTTCTTTCTGTTTATCGATACGCATGGACGTACCAACAACCGTCAACGGACGACCGTTTGCATCACGTTTGTCAACAACAGCGTATGTTTCTCCCCAAGTAGTAGTACCATCCAAAGATGAATATGATTGATACTGTTCATGCACATGATCCGTACGACCTTCCACCAAATCAACCATGCGCGCTGCAATACGCTTCTTATCCTCTGGCAACAGGTTGTTACAAAAGAGTTCCACATCAGAACCTGGGGGAACAGGAGGAATATCCAGTGTGTCACGATAATCGCTATCATAGGTGATAGTACGCTCCTGAACATCAATATGCCATACGGCTAACTTCATAGCCTTCAGCACCAAATCATATTCAATCGTACGATGATTGACTGTATCTAAAATTTTCCGGTCAGCCTGAAGCGTTCTGTATTGGCGCTGCTGCCAAATCAGAACGACAAGCAAGAGCACTACCAAGGGAAGTGCTATCAGCCAAAACAAGATGTCTAACTGCATCCAGTCGGCAACGGCCATCAAAGGAAGAATTCCTATTGCGCTCATCCGGCTAAGTACTTATGATTGCGCAAAGTTACGAAAACTTTTTGGAAAAACCAAAATAATGAAGCGTTTATTTGTTTTTTTGCTCACTAATTCGTACCTTTGCACCATATTTTCACATACTTACATAATGGTACAAGAAAGCAACACCACGGTACAACCTGTGGGAGAAGAATTTGAAATCATCGCCAAGACCTTTATGGGCTTAGAACCCGTCTTAGCGAAAGAGTTAGCGCAACTGGGCGCAAGCGACATACAGACAGGACGCCGCATGGTGTCCTTCAAGGGTAACAAAGAACTCTTGTATCGCGCTAATTTCCAACTACACACTGCAATACGTATTTTAAAACCTATCAAGCACTTCCATGCACTCTCTGCAGACGACGTCTATGAAGGCGTGAAAGATATCGACTGGAGCGAATACATTGCACTCGACAAGACCTTTGCCGTCGACTCAGTGGTATTCTCGGAAGAGTTCCGCCACTCGAAGTTCGTAGCATACAAGGTCAAAGATGCCATCGTCGACCAGTTTCGCGAACGTACAGGCAAACGTCCCAATATCAGCATCTCCAACCCTGACATCCGCCTGCACATCCACATTGCAGAGGACCAGTGTACGCTGTGTCTCGACTCCAGCGGTGAGTCATTGCATCGTCGCGGCTATCGTCAGGAGTCTGTCGAGGCGCCCCTCAACGAGGTATTGGCAGCAGGTATGATTCTGATGACGGGCTGGCATGGCGAGTGCGACTTCATCGACCCCATGTGTGGCTCAGGTACGTTGCTCATCGAAGCTGCCCTTATCGCCCGCAACATGGCGCCAGGCCTTTTCCGCAAGGAGTTTGCCTTTGAGAAGTGGCCTGATTTCGATGCCGACCTCTTCGACAAGATTTACAACGACGACTCTCAAGAGCGTGAGTTCAATCATCATATCTACGGCTACGATGTCGACATCAAGGCTGTCAACACAGCCCGTCTGAACGCGAAGGCAGCAGGACTGACCAGTGATATTACTGTTGAGGAGCGCGACTTCAAGGACTTCACCCAGCCCAAGAACAAGAGTATTATGGTGACAAACCCACCCTACGGCGAACGTATCTCTACGCCAGACTTGCTGGGTACTTATAAGATGATTGGCGAACGTTTGAAGCATCAGTTTACAGGCAATGAGGCATGGATTCTCTCCTATCGTGAAGAGTGTTTTGCCCAGATTGGCCTGAAGCCCAGCATCAAGATTCCCGTATTCAATGGTTCCTTGGAGTGTGAGTTCCGTAAGTACCAGATGTTCGACGGTAAGATGAGCGTCTTCCGTGAAGAAGGTGGTGTTGTCAAGACAGAAGAAGAGAAACGTCAGATGGCAGAAAAGCGTCGTTTCAAGCAGAACCGTGAGTTCAAGAAACGTCTCGACGAGGAGCAGGAGAATGCCGAGGCCGACATCCGCTCGTTTAAGTTCCGTTCGCTGGAGCGCAAGGAGACAAAACCATCAAGAGAACCTAGGGACTTCAGAGATTCCAAAGACTCTAGAGATTCTAGAGGTTCTAGATATTCTAGAGACAACAGGAATTCCAAAGACTTCAGGAACTCTAGAGACTCTAGAAACTCCCGCGATTTCAAAAAGACATTTAAGAAAAACAACCGACGTTTCGACAATGACGAAGATTAAGTTTCTGTTCATCTTATTCTTTCTCGTATTGCCTCTCTCGATAAATGCTCAGGAAAGCAAGCAGGAAGATAAAAAGGCTGAGGAAATCATTGACATGCTATTTGATAAAATGCAGAAGCTATTCTCCCTCGAGGACCTGAACTTTGGCGGCAACAATTACCGCAACTTGCAGCCAGAAAACAAATGGTATGCATGGTGGGGAGACGAACTGGTACGCGTCGACAATGAGCAGTGTTTCCTCGTTGACAAGAAGACAGGTAAAGACATCCGTCCTCTCACCGATGACGAGAACAACAAACGGAAGGATGATGCGAAAGCCACAACAATTATCAAGGACCATCAGCTATATGTCGTTGACGCACAGGGCAAGGAACATCAGTTGACGACGGACGGCAGCCGTAATGTGGTGTACGGTTCTGCCGTACACAGAAATGAGTTTGGCATCAACAAAGGCACTTTCTGGAGCCCTGACGGACAGCGTCTGGCGTTCTACCGCATGGATCAGAGCATGGTGACCGACTATCCGCAGGTGAATATTTTCCCACGTGCAGCAACCTACGAGCCCGACAAATACCCCATGGCAGGCATGAATGCCCACATAGTGACAGTCGGCGTCTATGATATCAACACCGACAAGACCGTCTATCTCAAGACCCCGAACGGCAGTGTGGCCGGTGATTCTGTCATCGACACCCGCCCCATCTACTTCACCAACATCGCCTGGAGCCCCGACAACAAGACAATCTACATGTTCGAGCTCAACCGCGACCAGAACGACTGCCGCCTTGTGAGCTACGATGCCACAACAGGCGAGCGCATCACTGAACTCTATCGCGAGACCAGCGACAAATATGTAGAACCCATGCATCCCATCCAGTTCCTACCTTGGGACTGTGACAAGTTCATCATGCAGAGTCAGCGCGACGGATACAACCACCTTTATTTATATAATAAGGAGGGGAAGCTATTACGGCAACTGACTAGTGGCCCATGGGTCGTGCAGAGTGTTCTTGGTTTCAACGCTAAACAGAAGAGCATCATCATTGAAGGTAACAAATACCACCCATTGCATCGCCAGATATACAGCGTCAACGTCAATAATGGCAAGATGACGCAGCTGACGACCGAAGACGGAATGCATCATGGTGAGTTGTCTGCATCGGGGGCTTTCCTGATTGACCGTCATTCGTCACCTACCCAACCCCGTAATATCAGCGTGATTGATATCTATGGCAGCAAAACTGCCAAAGCCACCCGCTTATTCACAGCTTCTGATCCTTGGGAGGGCTACGAGCAGCCCATCTTTGAGTGTGGCAGCATCAAGGCTGCAGATGATGTAACCGACCTTTACTATCGCATGGTAAAACCTTACAACTTCGACGCCAACAAGAAATACCCCACTGTGGTCTACGTCTATGGTGGTCCTCATGCCCATAACGTAGAAGCCGGCTGGCACTGGGCAAGTCGCTCTTGGGAGACCTATATGGCACAGAAGGGATATATTGTCTTCATCCTTGACAATCGCGGCAGCGAATATCGTGGTCGCGACTTCGAACAGGCCACTTTCCGCCAGTTGGGACAGATAGAGATGCAAGACCAGATGAAAGGTGTAGAGTACCTGAAGAGCCTCCCCTATGTCAATGCCGACAAACTCGGTGTTCACGGATGGTCGTTCGGTGGTTTCATGACCATCTCACTGATGCTCAATTACCCCGACGTCTTCAAGGTGGGTGTTGCAGGTGGCCCCGTCATTGACTGGAAATGGTATGAGGTCATGTACGGAGAGCGCTATATGGATACCCCCCAGCAGAATCCTGAGGGCTATGAGAAGACCAGCCTCATCAACAAGGCTGGCAACCTGAAAGGGAAGCTCCAGATCATCACGGGTTATAACGACAACACGGTCGTTCCACAGCACTGTCTGTCGTTCCTCGATGCTTGCATCAAAGCTGGTACTCAGCCAGACTTCTTTGCCTATCCAGGAGAGGAGCACAACATGCGAGGTCACGCCAGCGTCCATCTACACGAACGTATCACACAATATTTTGAAGACTACTTAAAATGAAAGAAGAGCAGATACTAGTCCGCATCACAGGACAAGACCGTCCGGGACTGACCGCCGCCGTCATGGGCATTCTGGCTAAATATGATGCCCAGGTGCTCGACATCGGTCAGGCCGACATCCACAGCACCTTGTCACTCGGCATTCTGATTCGCATGGACGAAATGAAGTCAGGACTGGCCATGAAGGAACTATTGTTCAAGGCCACCGAATTGGGTGTGAACATCGGTTTTGCGCCCATCAGCGATGATGAATACGAAGACTGGGTGGGCCATCAGGGCAAGAACCGCTATATCCTCATGGTGCTAGGACGCCAGTTGGAAGCCCGTCAGATACAGGCTGCTACGCAGATTCTGGCCGACCAAGGGCTTAACATCGACTCTATCCTGCGTCTCACAGGCCGCAAAAGCATCAAACAACTCGACAAGCACACTCGCGCCTGCATTCAGTTTTCACTACGTGGCGAACCCATCAACCGTCAGGAGATGCAGTCGAAGCTGATGAAGCTGTCACAACAGATGGAGATAGACTTCTCTTTCCAAAGGGATGACATGTTCCGCCGTATGCGTCGCCTCATCTGCTTCGACATGGACTCAACGCTTATCCAGACGGAATGTATCGACGAACTGGCTGAGCGCAACGGTGTTGGTACTGAGGTTCGTGCCATCACGGAGAGTGCCATGCGTGGTGAGATAGACTTCAAGGAGAGCTTCACACGTCGTGTAGCCCTGCTGAAAGGCTTGGATGTCAGCGTCATGCAGGATATTGCCGAGCACCTGCCCATGACTGAGGGCGTAGACCGTCTGATGTCGGTCCTCAAGACCTGCGGTTACAAGATTGCCATCCTCAGCGGTGGATTCACCTATTTTGGTGAATACCTCCAGCGCCGTTACGGCATTGACTATGTCTATGCCAACGAATTAGAGGTTGGCGAAGACGGCAAGCTGACAGGCCGTTATGTCGGAGAGATTGTCGACGGACACCGCAAGGCAGAGTTGCTGAAGCTCATCGCACAGGTTGAGAAGGTTAATCTATCACAAACCATCGCCGTGGGCGACGGTGCCAACGACCTGCCCATGATCAGTGAGGCCGGTCTGGGCATAGCTTTCCATGCTAAACCTCGTGTGGTAGCTAACGCCAAGCAGAGCATTAACACCATTGGACTGGATGGTGTACTCTACTTCCTGGGATTCAAGGACAGCTACCTTGGCGAGCAAGGTAAACTCTAACGAAACATCGAAACATCGAAATATCGAAACAACGACAAAAACAATATAAAAAATGAAGATACTACTTTTGGGCAGTGGCGGCCGCGAGCACGCCCTGGCATGGAAGATTGCACAGAGTGAGAAATGTGAGAAACTGTATATCGCACCAGGTAACGGCGGTACAGGCAACTGCGGAGAAAATGTCAGTATGAAGGCTGACGACTTCGAAGCCATCAAGCAGTTCTGCGTCGACAAAGCCATCGATATGGTAGTCGTTGGTCCGGAAGACCCACTGGTAAAAGGCATTTATGATAATCTAAAAACTGACGAGCGCACGAAGAACATTCCCGTCATCGGTCCTTCTAAGGCTGGTGCCGTATTGGAAGGTTCCAAGGACTTCGCCAAAGCTTTCATGTTACGTCACAACATTCCCACAGCCCGCTACGAGACGTTTGACGGCGAACATGTGCAGGAAGGTTTAGCTTTCCTGGAAACCCTCCAAGCTCCCTACGTGCTGAAGGCCGACGGTCTCTGTGCCGGCAAGGGCGTCCTCATCCTCCCTACCCTCGACGAAGCCAAGAAGGAACTGCAGGAGATGCTGGGTGGCATGTTCGGCAACGCCAGCAGTCGCGTGGTCATCGAGGAATTCATGAGTGGTATCGAGTGTTCCGTCTTTGTGCTAACCGACGGCGAACACTACCAGATACTCCCAGAGGCCAAAGACTACAAGCGTATCGGTGAGCACGATACCGGTCTGAACACAGGTGGTATGGGATCTGTCTCTCCCGTTCCCTTCGCTACCAAGGAATGGATGAAGAAGGTGGAAGACCGTATTATCCGTCCTACCGTAGAGGGTTTGAAAGCCGATGGCATCGACTATAAAGGGTTTATCTTCTTTGGCCTGATTAACCGTACAAACACACCGACAGGTGAGCCTGAACCCTACGTTATCGAATACAACTGCCGTATGGGCGACCCAGAGACGGAAAGCGTCATGCTGCGCCTGAAAAGTGATATCGTTGACCTCTTCGAAGGTGTTGCAGCAGGCAACCTCGATCAGCACTCCGTAATGTTTGATGAGCGTGCTGCCGTCTGTGTCATGCTGGTCAGCGGCGGTTATCCTGAAACATATAAGAAAGGTTATCCCATCACAGGTATCGAGCATGTAGAAGGCAGCATCGTCTTCCACGCAGGAACAGCACTGAAAGATGGACAGGTAGTCACCAACGGTGGTCGTGTCATTGCCGTTTCTTCCTATGGCACCAACAAGGAAGAAGCGCTCAAGAAATCCTTTACCGAAGCTCAGAAGATACAGTTCACCGACAAGTACTTCCGTCGTGACATCGGAGCAGACCTGTAAGAGGTAAGAAGTTAGAAGTAAGAAGTAAAAGGTGAGGAAGCTACTGCAAAATAGGATTGCGGAAAGCAAGTTAACCATGCCTGCCACCACTATTTATGCATTGGTGGTGTGGTTATTATGTGGTCTACTGTCGAACCAATGGTGGTGGCAGATAGGATGTTTTGCCGTCACCACCTATCTGATGGTGCAACTGAACAACACCAATGTCTTGATACGTATCTTCTCTCGCATGGTGAGCAGTTCGTTTCTGGCTTTGTCGTGCGCCGCCTGCTTCCTCTTCCCAGTCTTGCGTGAGGCTGTCATGATTACCTGTCTGACAGCTTTCACCCTACTGCTGTTCCACACCTATCAGGACAAGAAAGCTGCAGGACTCACCTACTACGCCTTCCTCTTTTTGGGTGTGGCATCGATAGCGTATGTCCACGTACTCTTCTTCCTGCCACTCGTCTGGCTGCTGATGATTACCAATACCATGTCGATGTCGTGGCGCACATGGGCTGCATCGCTCATAGGACTGCTGACTCCCTACTGGTTTGGCAGCATTTGGCTGTTCTATCAGCGAGATTACACGCCAGCCGTAGAACACTTCTCGGCACTGACCGTCTTTGAAGAACCCTTCAACCTCTATGACATCACCAGCTACCAGAAAGCGACACTGGCACTTATCATCCTTTTGGCCATTATCGGGGGAACCCACTTCATCCACAAAAACTATCTCGACAAGATACGCGTCCGTATGTTCTACGGATTCTTTATCTGGATGGACTTGGCAGCATTGGTTCTTCTGTTTCTGCAGCCACAGCATTTCAATGCCATGCTGCTTATCATGATCCTGAACACCTCACCGCTGATAGCCCATTTCGTAGCACTGACATCTACCAAGATTACCAACATCGCTTTTCTGGTGCTTACCACCGTCACATTCCTGCTGACAGTTTATAATATATGGATTTCATCATCTCTCTTCTCATAAGCTACGGCTATTGGGGCATGCTCATCACAGCCTTCGTTGCCGGTTCCTTCTTCCCCTTCTCCAGCGAGGCGGTGATGACGGGACTGCTGGCTGCCGGCCTGGACCCCTGGGGACTGATTATCTATGGCACCATCGGCAATGTGGCAGGCGGTATGTTCAACTACTTCGTAGGACGCATGGGAAAACTGGAGTGGATAGAGAAATACCTACATGTCAAGCAGCAAGACCTCGACAAGGCCACCCGTTTCATGGGCGGTCACGGTGCATGGATGGGCTTCTTCGCTTTTGTGCCCCTATTAGGCTCAGCCATCACCATCGTCCTTGGACTGATGCGTGCCAACATCCCCATCTCGCTGACCAGCATCGCGCTGGGCAAATTCCTGCGCTACGTGGTCTTGATATACGGTGCACAACTCCTTATCTGATAATTTCCCTTAATTTCCCCTAATTTCTTTCCTAAAATTCTCCTTTCTCAATTATATATATTACCTTTGCAGGTTGGAATAGAAAATCAACAGACCATCAAAATAATGAAACAATTCAGAATCGTGGACAACATCATGGGCTGGCTGGCCTTTGCCATCGCCGCCATTGTGTACTGTTCCACCGTCGAACCTACAGCATCATTCTGGGACTGTCCGGAATTCATTTCTACAGGTTATAAACTGGAAATCGGTCACCCCCCCGGGGCACCGTTCTTCATGCTTACTGCCAATCTGTTCTCTCAGTTTGCCAGCGACCCGTCACAGGTAGCGCTAATGGTGAACATGATGAGTGCATTGTTGTCAGCAGCAACTATTCTGTTCCTGTTCTGGACCATCAGCCACTTGGTGCGCCGTCTGCTCATCAAACAAGAGGACTTCCGCAATGCCGTAACGCTGAAGGACATCCCCATGTATAAGTGGATAGCCATCGAGGCATCGGCCATGGTGGGTGCCCTCATCTATACCTTCAGCGACACCTTCTGGTTCTCCGCTGTCGAGGGTGAGGTGTATGCCTACTCATCAGCTTTCACCGCTGTTGTCTTCTGGCTGATTCTGAAATGGGAAGACCAGGCCGACCAGCCCCATGCAGACCGTTGGCTCGTACTGATTATGTATATGACAGGTCTCTCCATCGGTGTTCACCTGCTGAACCTGCTGTGTCTGCCAGCCATCGTACTGGTTTATTACTATCGTAAATTCCCCATCGACGACCCCAAGCGCGACCTGAAGGGTTCACTCATCGCCCTGTTTATCTCTGTAGTCATTCTGGCTGCCGTGCTCTATGGTGTCGTACCAGGCATCGTACAGGTGGGCGGCTGGTTCGAGCTGTTCTTCGTCAACGTACTGGGTTGTCCGTTCAATACGGGTGAGATTGTCTATATCTTCCTGCTCGTAGCAGTTATCATCTGGGCTATCTACGAGACCTACAACGACAAGGCTCCCAAACTGCAGAACGCAGCGTTCCTATTGGCTGTTGCCATGTTGGGTATCCCGTTCTATGGACACGGCTACTCAGCAGCCATCATCGGTATTGTGGTACTGGTTATCATGTGGTTCATCCTCGGCTATCAGGTCAAGGTCAATGGCCAAAAGCCAAAAGCCTTAGTTAGCGCCCGTATCAAGAACACCTCGCTGCTCTGCATGCTGATGCTGATGATTGGCTACTCATCATACGCACTCATCGTCATCCGCTCATCGGCCAACCCACCCATGGACCAGAACTCACCAGAGGATATCTTCACCTTGGGTGAATACCTGGGTCGTGAGCAGTATGGCCAGCGTCCGCTGTTCTATGGTCCGGCCTACACCTCACAAGTAGCTTTGGAGAAAGACGGTGAGTACTGCAAGCCCGTCATGAAGAAGGGCGATCCCGTTTGGCAGCGCAAGGAGAAGGCCTCACCCGACGAGAAGGACGAGTACTTCGTAGTACGCACCAAGGACGAATACCAGTATGCACAGAACATGTTCTTCCCCCGCATGTACAGCTCTGCTCATCGTGGAAACTACGAGAGTTGGATGGGCGAGATTAGCGGTCGCGAAGAGATGTACGACCGTTGTGGCGAGATGATAAGCGTCAAGATGCCCTCACAGTTTGAGAATCTGCGCTTCTTCATCAGCTACCAGTGTAACTGGATGTACTGGCGCTACTTCATGTGGAACTTTGCCGGTCGACAGAACGACCTACAGGGTAACGGCGAGCTGGAGCACGGTAACTGGCTGTCAGGCTTCGACTGGTTCGACAACTGGCGTCTGGGCGACCAGAGCAAACTGCCCGACGAACTGAAAGAGAACAAGGGACATAACGTCTTCTACTGTCTGCCACTCATCCTGGGTCTTATCGGACTCTTCTGGCAGTCATTGGGCAAGCACCATAACAATATCAAGGACCAGACGGGTATCCGTCAGTTCTGGGTGGTCTTCTTCCTGTTCTTCATGACGGGTCTGGCCATCGTCATCTACCTGAACCAGACACCTTCACAGCCTCGTGAACGTGACTATGCCTATGCTGGCTCGTTCTATGCCTACGCTATCTGGTGTGGCATAGGTGTAGCTGGTATCATCGAACTAATCAGAAGTAAGTTGTTAGAGGTGAGAGGTGAGAGGTTAGCTACTGCCATGGCTGCTATTGTCAGCATCGCTTGTCTCTTTGTCCCCATCCAGATGGCTTCACAGACCTGGGACGACCACGACCGTTCTGGTCGTTACACCTGCCGTGACTTTGGGCAGAACTACCTGATGACACTGCAAGATAAAGGCAATCCTATAATCTTCACCAATGGCGACAACGACACCTTCCCCCTGTGGTACAACCAGGATGTAGAAGGTGTGCGCACCGATGCCCGTGTGTGCAACCTGAGTTACCTGCAGACCGACTGGTACATCGACCAGATGCGCCGTCCGGCTTACGACTCGCCCAGCGTGCCTATCTCGTGGGAGCGCATTGAGTACTGTGCAGGTACCAACGAGTATGTCTCTATTGAACCAGAGATGAAGGAGGCCGTGCTCGACCACTACCGCCAGCATCCCGACGAGGCCCGTCAGCAGTTTGGCGCGGAGCCCTTCGAGCTAAAGAACATCTTGAAATACTGGGTTCGTTCCAAGAATGCAGACCTGCACATAATACCTACCGACACGCTCTATATGACCATCGACAAGGAGGCTGTACGTCGCAGTGGTATGCTGATGGCTACCGACTCTATTCCTGACAAGATGGTTATCTCGCTGAAAGGCAAGCGTGCACTGTACAAGGGCGACATCATGATTCTGGAGATGCTGGCTCAGTGCAACTGGGAGCGTCCCATCTATGTGGCAGTCTCTGTAGGTGACGACAACTACATCAATCTGGGTGACAACGTCATTACCGAAGGATTGGCCTATCGTATCACACCATTTACGACGACCCACGATGGAAGACCCATCCCTGGCGTCAAGAACTTCGACACAGAAAAGACCTACGACAACGTAATGCATCGTTTCAAGTTCGGTGGCATCGACAAACCTGGCATCTATCTCGACGAGACGGTGATGCGCATGTGCTACACCCACCGTCGCACCATGTCAAAGCTGGCACTGGAACTGATGTACGAAGGCCAGGAAAAGAAGGCTGAAGAGGTGCTGCGCTATACGGAGAAGATGATTCCATCGTTCAACGTTGCCCACAACTACAGCTCCGGCTCACTCGACATGGCTCGCACTTGGGCTTCGCTGGGTAACAAGAAGGAAGCGCTGAGCATCATCAACAAGATGTGGAAGAACTCCGTGCAGTACATGAAGTGGTTCTGTTCACTGGATCAATCACGCTTTGAAGCTGCCAAGCACGACTGCCTCGTCAACTTCTATATCCTCGAACAGCTGGCATCGCTCACGGAGATTGTCGACAAGAACACCTACGACAAGCAGCTGAAGGAACTCACACTCCTTGGCAACATCTTCGAGCAGCGTGGTGGCAAATTATATGATGACTAATGTTTATTGAGCAACCATCCAAATGGCTGCGCTGGATGTACCCGAAGGCACTCTGGCGTATGGACCCTAACGAGAAGGCCGTTTATCTGACCTTCGACGACGGGCCCATCCCTGAGGCTACCCCATTCATCCTCGACACGCTGGCGAAATATGGCGTCAAGGCCACCTTCTTCATGGTGGGTGACAATGTCCGCAAATACCCAGAGTTGCACCAGCGCGTTGTCGACGAGGGACACCGCATCGGCAACCATACGCACAACCACATGGGTGGCTTGCGCCACACCGTCCACGAATACAGCTACAATGTGGAGAAGGCCAACGCCTATCTGCATACCAATCTGGTACGTCCGCCTCACGGTTGGATGCGTCACGACCAGTATGCGTGGCTCAGTCGCAAGTTCAAGATTGTGATGTGGGACCTCGTCACCCGTGACTACTCTAAATGGATGACGGCCGCTGACGTACTGAACAACGTGAAGCGTTATGCCCGTAACGGCAGCATCATCACCTTCCACGACTCACTGAAAAGCATTGAGAAACTGCGCATCGCCCTGCCTGCCGCCATTGAGTGGCTCTTGGCCGAAGGCTATGCCTTTAAGATTTTCGAGTAACAGCAGACTTGCTATATAAATAAATAGGTGGAACCAGTTGTGGCTCCACCTATTTATTTATATACCAAGGTACGCGCGATTACTTCTGTAGCATCTTTTTGCCGTCCTTAATCACAATACCCTTGAAGTCGTTACCAACCTTCTGACCAGCGAGGTTGAACACAACACCGTCGGTAACCTGAGCAGCCTTTACAGTTTGGATAGCTGTTGCACCATTACCAGCTTCAAATCCGTAGAAGTTCATAGAACCAGTAGGATAAGTAAGCACAACCTCTCCTGCAGAAACCTCTACAGTAACAGCAGGATATACCTTTGTCTCCTTTTCAGGATCTGTTTCGTCCAAACCCTTTACCAATACAGCATCACCTTCCTGAACGACCTTATTATAAAGTTCTGTTTCGTTCTGAGTAATTATCAGGTTACGATCAGTAGCACTGTTTGAACCAGTACGTGCATACACTTTCAGTGTTCCGGCCTCCGCAATAGCCAGATGAATTTGATTTTTAGAACTGCTTTTACCACCAGACTTCAGTCTATATGAAAACTTGGTCTGCGTATTAGCATCACCAAAATAAGCGTTGTTGCCATCAATAGCCATTTTACCTTCAGTATCGACCAATGAAATAAAATCTGCAAAGTTTTTTCCGTCTAATGAACCTGCACTAGCGACATCACCCTCTTGGAAATAATACTTCTGTGCATTAGCACCCATAGCCATTACGGCCATAGCAATCAGTGTAAAAATTTTCTTCATAAGTATTTTTGTTTTAGTTTATAAATTAATAATTGAATTTGTTCGGTAGTACAATAACCCTGCAAAGATAGGCAATAAAACTGAAAGCACCAAATAAAAAGACACAAAAAAAGATGTTAATCGTCGCAAAGGTTTACGTAAAAACTATGGGCATCAGCATGGGTCGCTTATGCGATGCTCATAGGATACTCATAGGATGCCCATAGGATTGTCATAGCGTCCTCATAGGATCCTCATAGTCATAGGGTATGAGCATCCTATGCGCATCCTATGACAATCCTATGAGGGGAATATGAAAGAAATTGTAGGATTCTCTTGGTTATTTATGAGCAAATGATTATCTTTGCAGGCGAATTGGTCAGGGAATGAGGTGCAAGTCCTCAACTGTCCCGCAGCTGTAAGCAGCCAAGAGCAGGTGCGAACACGATGTCACTGATATTTTTGGGAAGACGTTCGCCACCAGGTTGCAAGTCAGAATACCTGCCTTTTCAAACAAATGCACCGCTGCCAGTCTCTGGGGTTAGACTGCAAGGTGCGATACGTGTATTATTATATAAGTCTCAGGGAGGCTTATGTCGTGAGACAAGAGTCTCCCACTTTTTAAATTAAAAATTAAAGATTAAAAATTAAAGATTAAGAGACTGATGAGGAAACAATGGCTGGTGACAGTGGCGATGATTTGTTCGCTGACTGCACTACAGGCACAGACGACAGACCAAGAGGCGCGCTTAAAGAAAAGCGCGCCAGACCTTGAGCAGCAGGTACCAGAAGTCGTCGTGACAGGTACTGGCACTCAGCACCTGCTGAAAGATGCGCCCGTACAGACCGAGGTTATCTCACGCAAGATGCTTGACAGCTATGGCGGCAAGAGTCTGGAGGAGATACTCAGCGGACTGACTGCCTCGTTTGCCTTTAGCGAGGGCGATATGGGTAGTCAGATGCAGTTGGGTGGTCTGGGCAACTCGTACATCCTCATACTGATAGACGGCAAGCGCATTCACGGCGACGTAGGTGGCGAGAACGACTTAGGACTCATCGACCCTCATAACATTGAAAAGATAGAAATCGTGAAGGGGGCACAAAGTGCACTATACGGCTCGGACGCCATGGCTGGTGTCATCAACATCATCACCAAGAAGCACACGCAGAAGGGACTCTATGTTGATAACAGTACGCAGTACGGTACCCACAATGACCTGAGACAGCACAACACGTTGGCGCTGAACTATGGCAAATGGAGCAGTCAGACTAATTTTCAACTGCAGCGCAACGACGGTTGGCAGAATACTGCCGAGGAATATGCGGAAGCAATGGTACTGACAGACAGCAAGAACAAGACTGTCAACAAGTTCCGCAACTGGCAGATAGCCGAGCGCCTGACATTCCAGCCTACGAAGGAGATTGAGTTGTATGCCGACGGAACTTACTACAAAAAAGACATTATGCGTCCTCGCGACGGCAAACACGCCAGTTGCGATGTCTATACCTACGACCTACACTACAACAACGCCTCGGCATCTGTAGGTGGTAAGTGGAAGTTGGGTGGCAAAGGGTCACTACAAGACTATATCACACTCGACGTAGACTGGAACATGCACGCCTACTATTACAAATATACTGCCAAACACTATGATTATGTGTTGTTGGAAGGCGAGGAGTATGGTGAGCAGAACGGTGAGTGGTTCTCTGTGGCTATGTATCCTGGTCAACGGAAGTTGCAGAGTAACCAGCAGCGTGTGATGGGACAACTGAAAGGCATCTTCCATCTGCCCAACAACAACACCATCAATGCCGGAGCAGAATACCGCTACGACCACCTGAAGGCTCCAGAGCGCACGGAGAAGGGTACTGCCAGCGACTGGACGACAGCTGCGTATGTGCAGGACGAGTTTAATAAACTGTCGTGGCTGAACATCACGGCAGGCTTGCGACTGGTCGACAATCAGAACTTTGGCCTTAGGCTGACACCCAAAATCAGCGCGATGGCCTCGTGGGGCGACTGGCGTTTCAGACTGGGCTGGAGCCAGGGTTTCAAGACTCCTACTGTCAAGGAACTCTACTATCGCTATCTGCACGTCATGGGCAGCAGCACGTTCTTCAATCTGGGCAATACCAAGCTGGACCCACAGACCAGCAACTACTGGTCGGCCAACGTGGAGTATCGTGGCGACAGGCTGACAGCATCGGTAACGGGCTACATCAACAAGCTCGACAACATGATAGCATTGGTGAATGTGCCTGTGGGTGAGATTCCTGCTGGTATAACAACGGCATATATGGGTGACGGAAGTAATAATGTACAGGCACGCATGTATAAAAATATGGACGATGCTCGCACCTATGGAATGGACGTGACGCTGGGCTATAAGTTCACTAAGGAACTGTCTATGACGGCAGCCTACAGCTATCTCGACACGGAGGCGCACCTCTATGATGCAGGCACAGACCAGATGAAGACGGTCGTGATTGACGGAATGGCGCACCATAAATGGAATGCCTCCGTGATGTATAACCATGCGTTCAGCAAGATTTACAAGTTGGGGGTGAACCTGTCGACACGAGGCAGCAGCAAACGCTACTATGAGAACAACGGCAACGGACGCGCCTACCAGCTGTGGCGTATCAACACCACTCACGACCTGGGACAACAGCAAGGACGGCTGCTTACTTGGCGCCTGGAAGCAGGCATCGACAACATCTTCAACTACGTGGATCGTACCATGCGTCCTTACCATTTAGGTAACAACACCTCAGGCACTACGGTCTATGGCAAGGTTGTCATCAAGTTGAATTACGGAAAAAGCGTTAAACAACATAACTTATCAACAAAACAAAAAAATTACTATGAAGAAGATTAAATCATTCATGCTGGCTCTCGTAGCAATGGCTATGGTAGCCCCAGTACTAACCGCTTGTGGCGATGACGACTCAGACAGCACCGTTACGAATCTGATTTCAGAGTATGACATCAACGACAAGGCCGTTGCTGCCCAGAAGGCTGCTTCGAAGAAGGACGTCGCTGTACTGCTCGTGGCCTTCGGTTCTACGTGGGACAACGCCTTCAAGGCTTTCGACAAGACAATAGCTGCCTACGAGAAGGCTTTCCCAGAGGCTGACGTCTATATGAGTTTCTCCAGCGACATCTGTATCAACCGCGCCAGCGTAGGTGAGAATGTTGACGACAATGGTAACATCGTGAAACGCGACTACTACGAGCCTCGCTACCTGCTGCACGCCATCGGTGCTGCCCAGTACAGCAAGATCTACGTACAGTCTCTGCAGGTCATCCCTGGTGAGGAGTTTGCCGCTGTAGTAGCTTCTGTCAAGAAGTTCATGAACAACGGCTATATCGGCAAGGCTCATCTCGACGACAAGTATCTGGCAAAGCTGGCTGACAACGAAGCCATCTTCTTTGGTATGCCTCTGCTGGACAAACCTGAAGTGGACGTCAAGGAAGTTGCCAAGCAGCTGAATGCCCTGTATGCTCCTGAGGCTGCTGATGGCGTTGTTGCCTTCATGGGTCACGGTAACCCTGACAAGTACGATACTTTCAAGGCTAATGTTCGTTATGAGCAGCTCGAAGAGGAACTGCAGAAGCTGAATCCTAAATACTTCGTTGGTACCGTTGATATGGACGGCAACTTCAAGCAGGACGTGATGGCTCGTATGCAGGAGAAAGGTTACAACACGGGTAAGGTTTATCTGCACGCTCTGATGTCTATTGCTGGTGACCACGCTCACAACGATATGGCTGGTGAAGGTGAAGAGTACTGGAGCCACCCCAACGATCCTGAAAACGAGGAAAACAGTTGGTATGAATTCTTCAATCACGCAGGCTATACATCAGTTGTTCCTGTTACCAATAAGCATCCATTGGGTCTATTGGAACTGGAGGGTGTCCGCAATGTATGGATTAACCACACGAAGGATGCCGAGTTCTTCGAAGATGCTTACCACTCAATGTACCCTGAGGAGTAATACTATTTCATGAAACTGACAAGCACCATACTGCTTTTCCTCCTCTTGCTATCAGGCACGCTGACTACCAATGGGCAGTCGAAGAAAAAGAAGCCTGACATGCAGAAAGACACTGTCGCGCTGCAAGGCGTGACAGTTGTCGGCAAAACGAATACCCAGCGACTGCGCGAGGGAGCGCTGTCGGTGAATGCTATTGACGTGCGCTCTATGGCCAGCTCTATCCATTCCGTCAGTGAACTGGTAGACCGTACGGCAGGCGTGAAGATTCGCGAGGAAGGTGGTATGGGCTCTGACTTCGACCTGAGCATCAACGGCATGACGGGAAGCTCAGTGAGATATTTCCTGGACGGCGTACCCCTGGACACAAAAGGTTCAGGGGTCACGCTGGCCAATATTCCCGTCAGCATCATTGACCACGTAGAGGTCTATAAAGGTGTGGTACCCACCTGGCTCAGTAGCGATGCACTGGGAGGTGCCGTGAATATTGTGACGCATCGCAAGAAACAGAACTACCTGGATGTCTCCTACGGTTTGGGCTCGTTCCATACCCATCGGGGTGACATCAATGGACAATATGTCTTTAAGAACGGACTGACGCTACGCCCCACCCTGGGGGTAAACTACTCGAAGAACGACTACATGATGCACGATGTGGAGGTGTGGGACGAGGACGTTCGCAAGTATCTGCCAAAGGACCGTCGTCGTTTTCATGACGATTACTTCAGCATGTTGGCACAACTGGAGGCAGGCTTCACAGACAAGTGGTGGGCGGACGAGTTCTTCGTGACGGCATCGTTCCAGACGACCCACAAGGAGTTGCAGACTGGTCAGGTACAGACGCGCGTCATCGGACAAGCTGAGCGTGAGTCGAAGTCGTGGAGCATCGGTGCCCGTTACCAGAAGCGCCACTTCCTGCTGAAAGACCTCAGCCTCAACCTCTCGCTGTCGCACACCTGGGACCACAGCATCGCTACTGATACTGCCCATCGACAGTACGACTGGAATGGTGACTATATCAAGAGTTCACGCAACGAGATAAACGGTCGTGCCTTCTCGCAGCGACATATCAAGCGACCCATGACAACAGTACGTGGTGACATGGGCTACCGTTTCTCTGATGAGCACGCGCTGAACCTCAGCTACTCGTTCCAACGCATCGGCAACGACCGCTGGGATGCCGTTGACATACAGTTTGAACCTGCCAACGACGTAATGGCGAAACACATCATCGGACTGGCCTACAACCAATCACTACTGAGTGGCCGGTTGTATAACACCTTCTTCCTGAAAGACTATATCAACTATCTATCCGTAGAACAAACCGACCTCCCATTTATTACTGGCGTAAGGGAGGTGGAGGCTTCCAATACCCAGAGCAGTTGGGGTGGAGGCATCGGTACCCGCTTCGAAATCTTCAAGCCACTTGCCGTCAAGGCCAGCTATGAACATAGCGTGCGCCTGCCTTTGGCACGAGAGCTGTTGGGCAACGGTACAACCATCTATGCCAACTTGGCCCTACAACCAGAGAAGAGCGACAATCTGAACCTGGGACTCTTTGGTACCTTGAGGACTGGTCTGCATACCTTTTACTATGAGGTAAACGGTTTCCTGCGCTTTGTAGACAACTACATACAGCCACAAATTACAGAGAAAGAAGGCACCATGCAGTATAGCAACCAGCCCGCAGTACACATCAAAGGACTGGAGGGCGAGGTGCGCTACGACTGGAACCATCGCCTTCAGGTGGTAGGTAACATGAGTTGGCAGGATGCCCGCGACAAGAACCGCTATCTGAACGACGGCAAGCCCTCTGTGACCTACGACAACCGCGTACCCAACCGTCCCTGGCTATTTGCCAATGCAGAGGTGCGCTACGATGCTGCCCATCTGGTCTCTCACCTCTTACCACTCACCTCTCACCTCTACGTGGGTGCCGACTATCAGTGGGTACACTGGTACTACCTATCGTGGGAGGCCTATGGAGCAAAAGACACCAAGGCTCGTATCCCAGAGAAGAGCATCTTTGGCGCCAACATCACCTATTCGTGGATGAAGGAGCGCTACAACATATCACTCACAGCCGACAACATCTTCGACCAAACGGTCTATGACAACTATAAGTTGCAGAAACCAGGGCGCTCATTATTTTTGAAATTCAGACTATTATTACAATAAACAATTAAAACAACAATGAAAAAGTTAAGTTTCTTACATTCAGCAATGGCAGCACTGATGCTGGCCGCTGCATTCACCTCATGTTCAAAGGACGATAACGATTCTCAGCCTGCTGAGGAGCCCACTACTCCTTATCACTACGATTTGACCGTATCTATCGGTAACCACGGTGGTATGGGTCAAGACAAGCAGGGACACCTCACCATGAGTCTTACGGCACTGAACGATGTTTTAAAGACTGTCGATTTCGAGGGTCAGGGTTCTGAGATTTCGGACTACACGATGGAGGCCATCTGCAAGGGTAAGTACATGTATCAGGTTCCCGTTTCTGCCGACCGTTTCTCGAAATTGCAGTTCAAGAACAACAAGATAGAGGTTGTTCAGGAGCAGAAATTCAAGGATAACACCTACTCTCCACGTAACTACACCCATGCTTGGATTAACGACAACACCTTGGTCATCATGGCCTCTGACGGTGATAACAAAGAAATCATCTGGACAAAGCTGAACACCGATAACATGACCATCATTGGTGAAGGTAAGCTTGCCGTTCCAGCAAAGGAGGGCTATACCGTACTGACCACCAGCGGTCTGCTGACTTATCGCAAGAGCGACAACAAGCTGTTCTACTTCTACTATTGGAAGACCCAGAAGCGTAAAGGCGTTGTAGAGCCTAACTTCCATATCGCAGTTGTCGACCCTGAGACGATGGCTGTTGAGAAGGACATCACCAACTCTGAGGGTGAGCAGATGCAGGGCTCAGCATACGGTGAACTGCTGCAGAACACCATCTTCTTCGACAATGACGACAACCTCTACCTCTCTGCTTTCAACGAGGTCGATGGCAAGAACATCGGTCGTCTGTTGCGCATCAAGAACGGCGAAACTAACTTTGAGGCAGGTTACAATGCCTTCCCAAATGCCAAGGGTAAGCTTCTCACCGTTCAGTATCTGGGAGGTAGCAAGGTTCTGGCTTATTCAGGTGATGCCGCTGAAGGCACCAACATCGGTAGCATGGCTTACTACTATTCTATCATCGACATCAATACCAAGACAAGCACCCGTCTGGCTTATAACGGTACTGACATCCCATACAGCAGCGGTAGCTTCTCACAGCGTTCTGTCTATAACAGCAAGGAGAACAAGGCTTACTTTGGTGTGAACACTTCCAACGAGCAGGCTATCTATATCTACGATGTAGCAACAGAAAAGGTCACAAAGGGTCTCTCACTGGCTAATGGTTACTACTTTGACCTGATTCGTGTTTTCGAAGACTAAACAACTAACTTTCTATTTACTATGAAAAAGCCCGTATCATTCCTCTCGCTTGGTCCTGGCGACCCTGAGTTGTTAACACTCAAGGTCGTCAAGGCCTTGCGGGAGGCTGATATCGTGGTGGTTCCCAGTACTGCAGGCAGGTCAAGAGCAGCAGAGATTATCCGCGAGTGGTGCGACGGAGACAAGATGTATCGCTACGAACTGCCCATGCAGAAAGACCGCTCGGCAGTCCGTAAGATCTATGACGACATCTGTCAGCAGGTTGTTGCGTGGTACAACGAAGGACGCCGCATCGCCATCGTTGTCGAGGGCGACGTCAGCATCTATGCGTCTATCCACTACGTGCTGGACGAACTGAAGCGGATGGACATTCCTGTCATCCAACAACCAGGAATCCCCTCATTTATTGCTGCTGCAGCAATGGCAGACCTCTCGCTGGTCAGCGGACAACAACGTCTGGTAGTTTTGCCTGGCGATGCAGATGGCCAGACGTTAGAACGGCTATTAAGCAGCAACCACGTGGTAGTTATCATGAAACTGTCGCAATGTGCTGAAGCACTGAAGGATTTCCTGCGTCAGCACCCTGCCGTCGTCTGTCATTATTTTGAGAATGTAGGCACCCCTGATACCTTCCACACATCTGTGTGTGACGAGATTTTGTCTCGTCAACTCCCCTATTTCTCACTTTGCATCCTTTTTCCTGCATAAGTTTGCAAAATATTTAGTATCTTTGCAAGCATGAAAAGCGCTTTTCTCATCGCAGCACCCACCAGCGGCTCTGGCAAGACAACGATTGCCAGGGGACTGATGGCATTGTTCACAGAGAAAGGCTACAAGGTGCAACCCTTTAAGTGTGGCCCTGACTATATCGACACGAAGTTCCATGAGGCGGTATGTCATCGCCCCAGCATCAACCTCGACACGTTTATGGCGACACCAGAACATGTTCGTGAACTCTTTGACCACTACGGACAGGATGCTGACATCTGCATCGTTGAAGGCATGATGGGACTCTTCGATGGCTACGATCGCGACAAGGGTTCATCAGCCGAGATTGCCCGTATATTGGACATTCCCGTCGTGCTGGTTGTCGATGCCAAGAGTGCCGCTTACTCGATGGCGCCACTGCTGCAAGGTTTTGTCAATTTCCGCAAAGATGTCAGCATTGCAGGAGTGATATTTAATAAAGTGGGGTCGAAGCGCCATTTCGATATGCTCAGGAATGTGTGTAACGACCTGAACATTGCATGCTTAGGCTATCTGCCCAAGTCACCTGAACTTGAACAAGGTTCACGCTATTTGGGGCTCGACTTTTCAGAACCAAGTACACAAAGAGAACCGTCCCTTTTGTGTAGTTTATTAGAAGAACATTTAAGATGGCAGGAACTGTTAACGCTTTGATAGCCCGCAACCAAGAGTCGTTCTCGTTTCTTTATCAGGAGACGATAGACAGTTTCAATGAAGTTCGCTTCTTTGACCCTGAGACGGAGGTGCCATCGCTTGAAGACATCGACTTGCTCTATCTGCCTGGCGGCTATCCAGAGAAGCACTTGGAGGCGTTGGTACAAAACGAGGCCTGTCGCAAGGCTATCAAGGACTATGCCGAACAGGGTGGACGCATCGTCGCTGAGTGTGGTGGCATGATGTATCTCTGCCAAGCCATCGTGACAGATGATGGTTGCTACCCCATGTGTGGTGTACTACCCTACTCTATCACGGCTCGCAAGGCAGACCGCAAACTGTCTCTGGGCTATCGCCGCTTTGTCCTCGATGGCAAGGAATATCGTGGCCATGAGTTCCACTACACGCAGTTCTTAGGTGAGAAGCCTGCATCCACAACACAGGTTTATAATGCCAAGGGCGAGCCTGTCGACACCCCTGTTTTCAAGTACAAGAATGTTTTAGCCAGTTATACGCATTTATACTCGCCTATAAGCATTACTCTCACCTCTTCTCTGCCAAGCAGAGTGTGGCGTTGCGAATCCCCCTCACCTCTCACCTCTAAGGGGTTCCACCCCATCATGTTCGCAGGAACAGGCAGCGATGTTGGCAAGAGCATCGTGGCTGCAGCATTCTGTCGCATCTTCAAGCAGGACGGTTACCACCCTGCCCCGTTCAAGGCACAGAACATGGCGCTGAACTCCTATGCCACACCTGATGGACTGGAGATTGGTCGTGCACAGGCTGTACAGGCCGAGGCGGCAGGCATCTCCTGTCATACGGATATGAACCCGCTACTGCTAAAGCCCAACTCCGACCATACATCGCAAGTCGTGCTGCATGGCAAACCCATCGGCAACAAGAACGCCTACGACTATTGGGGAGCAGGCCGTGTGCAGCGAGGTTTCCCCTCGCTGTCTTCCATTGACTTCCGCCAAGAGGTGTGCAATGCCTTCGACCGCCTAGCGGCCCACTATAACCCCATCGTGATGGAGGGTGCTGGCAGCATTGCAGAGATTAACCTGAAGGACCGCGACTTGGTCAACATGTCGATGGCCCGTCATGCGAAAGCGGATGTCATCTTGGTGGGCGACATAGACAGAGGTGGTGTGTTTGCGTCGGTATATGGCAGCATCATGCTACAAAGTCCTGAGGACCGCAAACGCATCAAGGGCATCATCATCAACAAGTTCCGTGGCGACATGCGTCTCTTCGACGAAGGTCGTAAGATGCTCGAGGACATCTGTGGCATCCCTGTGCTTGGCGTCATACCTTATTATAAAGACATCTACATCGACGAGGAGGACAGCGTGGCGCTGGAACAGAAGCGCAAGCAACTCGCTGATGACAAGGTAAACGTAGCTGTCGTCCTCCTGCGTCATATCAGCAACTATACCGACTTCGACACTTTGGAGCGCGACCCTCGCGTCAATCTCTTCTATACCAACAACACCAAGGACATCGAACAGGCGGACATCATCATCCTGCCTGGCACGAAGTCCACACTCGACGACTTGCTGGAACTACGTCGTAATGGTTGTGCACAGGCCATCCAACGTGCCCATCGTGATGGCAAGCAGATCATCGGCATCTGTGGTGGTTATCAAATGTTAGGACAGACTGTCAACGACCCCGAAGGCATCGAGGGCAGCATCAGC
>Ga0256407_10002608_pt1 | contig 34083 bp, 20 predicted proteins | sample RumenRJG_04DNA_FD_193489 | JGI IMG/M metagenome (GOLD analysis project Ga0256407, IMG submission 193489) | Bovine rumen microbial communities from Lethbridge, Alberta, Canada - RJG_04 | ecosystem: Host-associated > Mammals > Digestive system > Stomach > Rumen | place: Canada: Alberta...
CGACATCGATGCCATCAACAAAGAGATACCTACTTGGCCTAAACTGGATACCACCGTGCCTAATAATGCCGTGGATATCACAGAAGGTACTCCTCCCATTTGGAATGATGGCGGCACATGGCTGGTGCCTAAGGAGAAGACAGCATCACACAAAAATATCCGTGGAGGCAATGGTACAACTATCTATGTAGAAGGTACCTTAGAGAAACCTGACATTAATTCGGGCAAAGCTACGATCATCGTCAAGAAAGGTGGCAAATTCATTTTAGGTGGTAATCGAATTACTGGTAATGGAGGCACACTCATCGTCGAAGAAGGTGGAACGCTCGAAACACCATCTGGGGAGCTTCAGATCGCTAATAATGAGGAAATATATATCAAAGGTGACTTCAGCTGTAAGAAGGCATGCATTCAAGGAACACTTTATGTAGACGGTAACTTAACAGCAGAGGGTTTCTACTCGGGAAATACGGCACCCAATCAGAATTGGCAACCTCCTATTATGAACGGCGACACCCGTCTCTATGTCGCAGGTAAGTTGACCTCCACGGGTGCTGATTTATGGACCGACGGTTACATCCGTGTGGGCAATGGCATTGAAGCCGGAGACAACACCATCAAAATCCAGAATGGTACTAAACTTATTGTAGACTGTGGTGTCAAGGCCAAAACGATGGACGTCAACTCCAACGGTGCAGAGATACATACTAAATACATCAAGTGTGTCAACCTCACCCATTGTGCCGACTCAAAGATATTCCTTGGGGACAAGGGACTCATTGATGTCGACGGCACATACGAGGTCCTCAATAATGGCAACGATGCCGCCATCGTCATGGAGGGCAAGGATGCCATGGGCGTGATCAAGGCCGCCACCATCAAGTTCAATGGCAGTAATCCTTCCGAAATCTTCTTCGTGAAGACAAACCCTGATGAGGGGAAGCAGCGGGCTGGCATCGACTGCGATAATATCATGTACAACAAGAATAATGGAAATTACGAGACGGTGGACTACAATACGTTAGACTTCAAGAACGCTGAGGTGCAACGTATCCATGATGGCAAGGTCATTGACAAAGACGGTGAGCCCGTCGACGGAAAGGTAACCTTCTCCATTCCCGCTGACGACTGCAACGGCAATGGCTATGTACCCAACGCCAAGCCCGACCCCGATCCTGTCATCCCCGTGGTGGTTGCGGAAAGTCATACCCACGACATCTCGGCAACTTGTGTGCAGCACGACGGCAACGGCAATGTATATGTGTCGTACCATCAGAAAGGCGAAGGACGCAGTGGATGTATCGAGGTCTTCCGTACTACCGGCAATACCACAACACTCAAGCAGTTCGTCCGCGACCACAACAAGTCCATTGATTTCAACCATATCTGCCTTGACAAGGCTGGCAAGCGACTCTATGCCGTAGGCAACAACAAAAATGGTGGCATGCTCGCCTTTATGAATCTCAAGGACGACGGCACCATCAACTGCGCCGCTCAGAAGATGGGTGAGCTCGATAGTACTGACATCAATGCCAAGACCTATGAGCCTCTGCAGCTTGTTAAACTCTATCAGGCCCAACAGTCTGCAGCCGGTAACGGCACGAAGAAAGGCGGTGACGGCAACTGCGTGATCGTCAACGGCGACAAGCTCGACGTGGCTTCCACCTACGGCTATGAAGTGTATGACAACGGCCTCAATCCCGTACGCATCACCAAGAAGGAAGGTCGCGCCAAGCACCTCTGCTTCTCGCCTGACGGCTACGTCTTTGCTATCCACTACGACGGCACACAGATTACGGACTCCATGACCGAGGTGAACCTGAAACTGGAGAAGTTCGACAAGAGCGATGTCACGATGCAGAAGCCACTCTTCAGTGTCGATGCCAACTCGGTGAAGCCCAACAACGGCAAAAACGCCATCTGTGTCTACGACGGCAAGGTCTATGTCTGCCAGAGCATGAACGGACTCTATGTCTACGACGCCAACACCGGTGCTCAGGTGGGCCACTACAAGGAGAATATCTACTCCGACAAATTGGAGAAAGACCTGATGATCTGCGCCAACGGCGTGGCGGTGGATAATAAATATGTATATGTGGCCTACGGTACACGTGGCCTCGTGGTCCTTGACCGCAATACACTGAAAAAGGTGACAAGCTTCGTACGCTCACGCTCGGCCAACTATGTCACGCTGGCCGGCGGCTACATCTATGTGGCCTACGGACGCAACAGCCTGCAAGTGTTTAAGCTCGTGGAATAATGGATTTCACGCTGCGCGCCTCTCGCCCTCCGGGGCAGGAGACGCCAGCATGTCTATGCCTATGCAAAGAGACTTTTGGCGAATATTCTTACTGATGACTCTGACCTTGGCCTTAGGATCTGTGCGCACCTACGCACAGAATGATCAAAACTATGGTTACAGGCCAAAGATGCTTGTATTCGAGAACCTCAAGAACGACAGCGTGCTGCGCGACTTCCATCGTCGCTTTCGCGTTATGGAGCGTGTCGTCTTCTTTCCCGTTGACTATGTCATGCCCCAGGCTCCTGTCTTCGGCTTTCCTGCCGGCGATGCCGTCAGCGACAGCCTTTATCAGCTCAAGGCCGGGTTAGACATGCTGGCTCTGGACCGCAACACAGGATTGGAAGTCACCGGACAGGTCTACGGCCGCCTCAGCAAGAAGCTGACAAGCTTCCTCTCCACCGACGACGACGACCCCGTCTCTGTCTACAAGGCCAAGGTGCAGGCCGAAGTAGGATGGAACTGGATCAACAGCAAATTCTATCACGGATACTACAAGGAGCGTGACATCAAGCTCAGTACCGACATTGCCAAAGCACGCCAGCGCCTGGATGACGGCCGTGCCGACATGGACGCTTGGGCCGACAGCCTGGAACAGCACTGGAATCACGTCATCGCCGGTGTCATGCTCTGTCACGTTCGCAACCTCGACGTACTCAACGAGGCCTACCAGATGATGCTCGAGCAGGACCGCATCACCAGCGGACAGCTCCTCGACGTGATGAACGAAAAGATGCAACTCGAGTTTCAGCTTGCCCAGTTCTATGCCAAGGACTCCATCGCCCCGCGTGAGGAGCTGGTATGGCTCAAGCCGGAAGCCATTGCCATCGACACGGTGAGCCTGCGCCAGCAGGTGTCCGCCAACAACCCACAAAACCTGCTCAACAAGCTGAAGATAGCGCAACTCGACAACAGCGCCAAGTTGCTATCCTATATCGCTACAATGCGACTGACCCCCTTCGCCCGCTGGTCGACCTATCTCACCAGTCAGGACAAGATCTCAAACAATGTCGACTTCGGTGTGCGCTTCACCTTTCCGCTGTGGAACGCCACCAAACATCAGAAAGCTTCCATCGAGGTGCAGAAGGAAATCCTCCGCGACGAAAACACCACATACACTGACAACGTCATGACCCACTGCCGGATGAACATCGACGCCGTCCGCCGCCTCAACCAGGCCATCGCCGTGGAGTACCGCCACCTTACCCAATTGAAGAAATATCTCGCCATGCGACAGAATACCTACGCCAAGAACCAAGGCCGATACAGCTATATCGACCGACTCTTAGAGTACAACCAATACCTCAAAAGCATGGAACGCCTCTATACGCAGATGAAAGAGCGATCGCTGAGCCTCATACAGATCCAGCGACTGGCCAACGTGCCCAATGTCCACAGTTTCGTAACGACGACACCCATACTATGAAAGAATTTAAGTTTGAACAGCACACCGAGGAGCAAGACGCCCTCTTCCTGCTGAAACAGCAGAAGAAGAAACTCGCCAAGCAGCAAGTCATCTTTGCCGCTGCCTTCATCGTGGCGCTCATCTTTCTCATCTTCTATGCCGTCAGCCGCTCGGTCTACACCTACTACGATGGATATATCAGTCTCGACAAAAACACCATACGCGCAGCGCAAGACATCTACATTCTGAAAATGAAGGCCAACGTCGGCGACTCCGTGCAAAAAGGCGACACTCTCTTCTCCTATGTCATCATCAACCACATCGGAGAACTCAACAACATCGGCAACGAACCGGTCTATGTGCAACGCGCCAACGACATGAAGACGCAGGCCATGCTCGCCCGCCAGGAGATCCCCGTGCTCCGTGAGCAGCTCCGCCAGCTGCAGCTGCAACTGCACTCCGAGCGCAACGACATCTTCTACGGTCTGACCAACAACACCAAGCAAAACGACCTCAAGGCACAAATCGCCGAGACACAGGCAAAAATCCGCGAGGCTGAGAACAAAGTGCGCATCTATCTCATGAACGAGGGGCAGGGACGCCTCAAACTCATCCGCGCCGGCCTTTACAGCCGCTCTGTCAACGCCATGCCCTACTCGCCCTATGGCAACGAATACACCGAGGGGGTCCTCAACTACGCCTGCGCACCCGAAGACGGCTTCATCACGGACATCCACTTCACCAACTATTCCATCGCCATCAAAGGCGACGAGGTGCTGAATCTGAAATTTCGCGATATCGACAAGTCCCACCTACACGTGATGACCTACGTGCCTGTTGACAAGGCACGCTCACTGTTGCGCGCCGACTCCATCGAGGTCATCGTCGACGACCGCACCCGTTTCAATGCCCACCTCGTGCGTCTGGGACTGGGCGTGCAGCAACTTCCGGATTATCTGATGAACAACTTCTCACGCGACGCCATGGTCATCATGGCCACCCTCAACATCAACAAAGGGCAGGAGATACCCTTCTGGGTCCTCAACAACGACTTGCCCGTGAAGATCCGTGTCGGTAAATTCTTCCTGCACAAAAAAAAAAACTTAAAGACGCCGAGCAACGTTACCTGATCAAGCCTACCCCTCCCACGGTAAAAGGCGGGCAATAGAAACTAATGAGTAGCGCCGGCAGCGCGAGCCGCAGCCTCAACCCATCTTAGCCGCGCAGACTAATAAACAGACACATTACAAGAAGGTCAAATGATAAATATCGTAACTAACAAACACGGCTACCGCATCCTGGTATGTGACGAGCCTGTATGGGTGGAGTTCCGCACCCAATACAAGGCCGACGACTTCGATGGCGTGTTTATCAACATTCCATTTGCCAATGATGTGGAGCTCATCCTCAAGGGCCTCAACCCGATCACCTGCAACAAAGCAGCCTACAAGCCGTTCTTTGCTGCCAGGACACTGAAAGACAAGATCGGCATCTACGACGAGATGTTCGATGCCTATATCGACAGTGTCGACGAGGAACTCGTGCTCAAAACCTTCAAAGAGTTGGAAAACTACCGCAAAGAATATGACGTGCCCCAAGAGACCGGTGCCATCACCAACCATGGTCTGCTGATCCTGCGCATCTTCCGCTATTACATTTCCCGCAATAAACTGATCCTGGAGCCCAAGGTCATGGAGAAAAGCGCCATGGGCTGCGCCCTCCCGCTGGCAGAATGCCTACACAGCTGGAGCCTCTTCCATATCAATGAGTATTTCTCCTGGATCGACATGGGCTTAGCACACGGCACGCTGGCTTACCGCAAGACCGTCTACCGCATGCATGTCTGCCCAAAGTGCCAGCACTCCCACCTGATCTATCAGGAGCAGTGCCCCAACTGTGGCAGCAACGAACTTGACTACGAGCCGGTGATCCACCACTTCCCCTGTGCCAACATTTCTCCGGAGCATACCTACATCGTCGGCGGACAGCTCATCTGCCCCAAGTGCCACAAGCCTCTGAGACATATCGGCATCGACTACGACCGCCCCACCTCGCTCTATCTCTGCCACAACTGCCATCAAAGCTTCCTCACGCCCGACACCACCGCCCGCTGCACCTACTGCGGCACTGTGTCGAACGTCAACGACCTCTTCCCCCGCAGCATCCATGTCGTGGAGATCACACCGAGAGGTATCAACGATATCTGCCATAGTGTCCACTCGTTCTCACCCTACAACGACTATTTCAACAACTACATGCCCGTGGAGGCATTTGAGAACCGACTCCAGTTGATCGCCACCCGTTCCCTTGTCCACGACGGCGTGATCCGCGGACTGATGATCGCGCTCCTTTGGGCCACAGACGAAAACGGCGGCGTGATGACCCGTACGGAGAAGGTAGTGGAGGCCGTCTCACGACTCTTTGTCAACAACAAGGTGACGGCAACCAATTTCTGCATATACGTCCAAAGCACCATCCTCGAAGACGAGGGCGAGCATGCCAAGGAGCAGTTCCGGAAAAAAGTCAGCGACAACGCTGCCTACATAGCCATGTTTCTCCAACCCTACTCCCAGCTGCACATCGCCTTCAAGACCATCGGCAACAACGTAGAGGAAGACCGCCTCTTCGCCAAGGAATGGTCGCTCATACCCAGCACCAGCGACATCACCATCCGCTATGAAGAAGTGACGCACCCCAAGGACATGAGCACGATGATGTTTATCAGCCACAAGCTCAATGCCGCCTTTGAAGACGGACAGACCGAGGAAGCACGCCGCCTCGCCGACCAAGAGCGTATGCGCCAGGAAATCGACGAGCTCCAGGACCGACCGCCTATTTCCGAGCTCCTCTCATACCTGAAGTGGGGATATATCGTTTTGGCCATTGTGGCCATCATCGCCATCATCGCCGGATACTGGTTCTGGCTGAGATAAAAACAATGCTATGCTTGACACGATACTATACTACATCAGCAGCTTCATCGACTTCCTGCGTGGACTCAATGTGAGCAATGTGGTGAGAACCTACTGGTTTCTCTTCTTCGTGGAGTTTCCGCGATACTACATCCTGGAGTACGGTGTACTCTTTTACCGCTTTCTCACACGTAATCGCCGCCATCGTCGACGTGCGCTGGCGCGGTGGCTTCTCCACCACGACCGCCCGCTGGTGACGATACTCGTGCCAGGCAAGAACGAGGGAAAAAATATCTATAAGCTGGTCACCACACTGCGTGAGCAAACCTATCAAAACTTCGAGATCATCATCGTCGACGACGGCTCCGACGACGACACGCCACTCATCTGCCACGATCTGGAGCGCGCGAAATACATCACCAAATACCTGCGTTGCAACGTGCGCGGCGGTAAAGCCTCTGCCGCCAACTTCGGCGCACGCATCGCCACAGGAAAATATATCATTCACCTCGACGCCGACTCCTCGCTGGACCGCAATGCCATAGAGAACGTGCTCATCCCTTTCTACATGGACAAACGTGTGAAAGCCGTCGGCGGATGCGTACTTGTGCGCAACTACAAGGAAAACATCTGCACCTCGCTGCAAGGCTATGAGTATCTCAAACGCATACAAGTGGGCCGACTGGTGACGAGTCAGCTCGGCATCTACCATATCATCTCCGGTGCCTTCGGCGCTTTCGACGCTGAAACGCTCAAGGAAATCGGTTACTGGGACATTGGACCGGGCCTCGACGGCGACATCACGCAAAAGGTGCTCAAGGCCGGACACCGCGTGGCCTTCGCGCACAATGCCGTATGCCTGACCAACGTGCCTACACAATGGTACAAGCTCTATCATCAGCGCATACGCTGGAGCCGCTCGCTGGTAAGGTTCCGACTCAGGAAACACCTCGACATTCTGCTGCCCAACCGCAACTGGAACTTCCTGAAGTTCCTGAGCAACATGGAGAGCATCTTCTACGATTGCATCCTGAACTTCATCTGGTGGTTCTATATCATCAACCTGATCTTCACCTTCCACGCCTCGTTTCTGCAAATCTTCGCCTTGGGATATATCCTGCGCATCGCGCTGAACTATATCGGCTGGGGATTGGTGAGAATCATCAGCGAGCGGCCGGGCGCCACCTACTGGTATCTGTGCTACTTACCCCTCATGCCCGCCTACTCGGGATGGTTCATGCGATTTGCCCGCACCACGGCGCAGCTGAGCGAGCTCTTCTTCTTCCAGTCCTATAAAGACAACTGGAATCCCTATAAGACCTCACGGTCTGCACAATTGGAAAAAATCTAACTCATAAATATGAAGAAAACAGATATTGCATTGATCGGCTTAGGTTATGTTGGACTGCCTTTGGCTCTGGCCTTCGCAAAACGCTACCACGTTGTAGGATTCGACGTTGACGGTAAAAAATGCAACAACCTCAAAAAGGGACTTGTCAGCCGTGACCAGTGTGATGCCACAAAGCTTCGCAATGCCTTAGACCATGGTAACTTCCACATTACTAACGAACTAAACGACACCAAGGCATGTAACTACTACATCATCGCTGTACCCACACCCGTATCCAAAGACTATCACGCCGACCATACACTGCTGAAAAAGGCCTGCGAAATGGTGGGACAGGTCATCGACAAAGACGACACTGTCGTCATCGAGTCTACCGTATGGCCGGGAATGACGGAAGAGATCTGTGTGCCCATCCTGGAAAAAGTCTCCGGACTGAAACTCAACACCGACTTCTTCGTCGGTTATTCACCCGAGCGTATCAACCCTGGTGACAGCCAGCACCCCGTGGAGCGCATCAGAAAGATTGTCTCCGGATCCACTCCTGATACGGCGGCCGCTTTAGAGAAACTCTATGGTTCCATCCTGCTCAACGGCACTTACAAGGCTCCCTGCATCCGCGTGGCTGAGGCCAGTAAGGTCATGGAAAACTGCCAGCGTGACGTGCTCATCGCCTTTGCCAACGAGATGCACACGATTTTCTCGGCCTTGGGCATCAACACGGAGGATGTCATCGCTGCCGCCTCTACTAAATGGAACTTCGTGCCTTTGCACCCGGGACTTGTTGGCGGACACTGTATCTCCGTGGATCCCTACTACCTCATTGATAAGGCCGCCACAGCGGATGTCGACGCACGACTACTGAAGACGGCAAGAGCTATCAACAACGAAATGGCAATCAGCTATGCCCGACGCATAGCCGCCAGACTCAAAAAGACTGGCGGATCGAGTGTGCTGCTCCTCGGATTTGCCTTTAAGCCCAACTGCGATGATATTCGTAATACACGTGTCGCGGATGTGTATCATGAACTGGCGAAGACCGTCAGCGATATTACCGTGTGTGATCCGCTCATTGATGTGGAAAAGGCCAAGGCGGAGTATGGTATTAATGTTGTACACAGTGTGCCGCGCAACCGGGACTACGACGTGATCGCGATCACCACCGCGCATGATATCTTTGCCCGCGACGCCTTCCTCAACATCGAGCACAAGCCTGTCATGCTCTTATGCGACAAGCCGACAGAATAGATATTAGAGCATAAGGTTAGGGCTAAGGAGAGAACAAAATAAAAGATCCCCTTACACCAGCGTGCGGAGCGCATGGTGTAAGGGGATTCTTGTATCTGTCCTAATAGTTGTGTTTCTGTCCCTTAGTCGTTAACAGCAACAGAGCAAACGGTTAGTATTTAAATGAGCTGCCACCCAGGAATTCGCGGAGCAGGCTCGTCGGCGGGATGTCGCGGTTGGGAACCGGCTGGAAATACTTCAGGAACTTGCGCAGGCGATAAGCCTCGCTGTACTCTTCACAGTTCTCCGGCACCTGCTCCAAGAGCGGTTCGGCCTGCTGCTTGATGACGGCGAGCTCGAAGAGCATGGCCGAGTTGAACATCACGTCGGCATTCTCCTGATAGGGGAAGATCCATTTGTTCTCACCGGCACGCACCGACGGCCAGCGGTGGATCGTCTCCTGAGCGTTGACACCACGGTATTTGTAGTCGCGGATGATGCGGCGCAGAAGGCGGTTGTCGGTCGTGGGGATATAGTTGTGGTCATCGAGCAGGATGGTTGTCAGCGCCGAGACATAGACGCGGAACTTCTGCGCTTCGGGGATCTGCGCGGTGAGCTCAGGGTTCAGGGCGTGGATGCCCTCGACGACGAGAACGTTGTTGGGCTCCATGCGCAGCTTCTTGCCGCTCTTCTCGCTGCGTCCCGTCTGGAAGTTATATTTCGGCAACTCTATCTCCTCGCCACGGAAGAGCGCGTTGAACTGGTCGTTGATGAGCTTGAGATTAAGGGCATAGATGCTCTCGTAGTCATATTCGCCCTTGTCGTCCTTGGGCGTATGCTCACGGTCGACGAAGTAGTCGTCGAGCGAGATCTGCAGCGGTTTGATGCCGTTGGCCAGCAGCTGTATGCTCAGACGCTTGCAGGTGGTGGTCTTTCCGGAGGAAGACGGACCGGCGAGGAGCACGAGTTTCACGTCCTTGCGGCTGGCAATCTCGTCGGCGATCTCGGTGAGCTTCTTCTCTTGCAGGGCCTCTGAGACATTGATGAGGTTGGTAGCCTGACCCTTGCGCACCATCTCGTTGAAGTCGCCGACAGTGCGCAGTCCCATGATCTCCTGCCAACGGTGGTGCTCACGGAAGATCTCAAACATCTTGTCCTGTCGCGTCATCTGTGGCAGCACGCCCGGGTCTTTGAGGTCGGGAATGCGCAGGAGCAGTCCGTTGAAATATTTCTCCAGTCCGAAGAGATAGATCTTCGACGTGTTGGTCAACAGCGAGCCATAGTAGTAGTCGACGTAGTCGTCGATCTGATAATAGGTCGTGTAGAGTGAGCCAGCGCTGCGCAAGAGCTTCGACTTGGCCTTGTCGCCTTTCTCCTCAAACATCCTGACGGCATCCTCGGTGGGCACCTCGAAGCGGCGGATCTGCATCTTGGCGTCGATGATCTGCTGCATGCGCTGGCGGATGCGCGCCACATCGTCGTCAGTGACCTCGTGGCCGATGGTCAGATCGACGTAGTAGCCCTTGCTCACGGGAATGTCGATGACCACCTTGCTTTGTGGATAGAGGTCGTGGACAGCCTTGCAGAGTACGAAGAAGAGCGAGCGGGTGTAGTTGCGCGAGCCCGAGCCGGAGGTCATGTCGAGGAATTCCACGTCCTTGTTGTGGTAGATGCGGTAGTGCATTCCCTCCACCTTGTTGTTGACCTTGGCGCAGATCGGTCCGTATTTCATGTCAATACCTGCGTTGCGAAACACTTCTGAAAGCGTGCTGCCAATGGGTGCGGTGAGCGTCTGCCCATTGTTCTTGCAGCGTATCTGAATGGTTGGTTTCATCATAGTCTTTGATTTTTGTTTTTAATCTTGCCTTGCAAGTATAGTGTGGGTTATATCAGTTGCTCCAGCATCTGGTCGATGTCCTTTTCCGCAAAGTTACACTTTTATGAGTGAAAAACCAAGGATATTCCCACTTTTCTTAGCGAATATTCCGCGTGTTGCCCCACTTTTCTTAGGGAAAGAAAGTGGTTGGGCATCAGTAAGAATAACTTGTCCTTTATGTCTCTCTCTGTCTTTTTTAGCACTGTCTCACATTTTTTTTGCTTTTCTCTTGCACGTTTCGAAAATACTTCCTATATTTGCACCACTAATAGCGTAACGCCTTTACACAAGGGTATTAAAAGAAAAGCTGATGTTTAACATACATAACACATCACGTGTAATAATGTTTAACACAATTCTTTTGGTTAGTCCGAAAAATTGTGTAATATATACACACACACACCTATAATATATAGGCTACGTGCCCTCGCCGGTGTGCTGTTCTTGCTTCTTTGTGCAAGAGCCTCCGCACAGGTATCCCTTCGCACCAACTTTTTAGACGACATCACGTTGGCACCGCAGCTCGGCGCCGACATCATCCTCAGCAGCCATTACAGCCTCTCGCTCGATGGTTGCTATGCCCCCGTGGCATTTTCCCAAGACCATAAATACAAGCACTGGACAGCAGCCGCCGGCGTGCGCTGGTGGCCCTCCTTCACACACACCGGCTGGTATGTCGGCGCACAGGGCTATGGCGGACAGTTCAACGCCGCCGGCCTGCCGCTCCTCGGCCTCAAAGACCGACGAAAGCAAGGCTACCTGCTCGGCGCCGGACTCAACGGCGGCTATCTGCGGCAGATCAGCGTGCACTTCGGCATAGAGGCTGGCATCGGCATCGGTGCCACCGTGGCGCACTTCGACGAGTACCGCCGGGGCAAGTGCGGCGAGCCTCTCGGCACGAAGACGCGCACACTCGTCGGCCCCACCCACCTCGACCTCTCGCTGGTCTACTTCCTGCCTTAGACTCCGCGGCCGACACCCTTCCCGACAAAAAACATAAAACACACACATAAGGTTTCCTATCGATAAGACCATGAAGAAATCCAAGATTCTCACACTATCCCTGTTCGCCCTGCTGAGCGCCGCGCCCGCGCTGGGCCAGACGGCCTACAACGGCAAGGTCTCCGTCAGCCAGGAGCAGTTCTCCCGCCAGGGCCGCCTGCTGCGCGTGCGCTTCCATGTGGCCTACGGCGACGATGTCGCCTCGCCGGGCGAGACGCTCACGCTCACCCCGGTGCTCAAAAACGACACCGTGCAGCAGACGCTCTCCGCCGTCGTCGTCAAGGGCGACGACCTGCGACCCGTGAGCCGCTTGCAGGGCAACTATCCCGTCGCCGCCCGCGGCAAGGCCAAGGGCCGCGCTGCGCCACTCCTTTGACTACGACACCACCGTGCCCTACGCCGCGTGGATGAACGGTGCCGCCCTCTACTTCGAGAGCCAGCGCGACAAGGGCCAGGGCAACCGCCACACCTTTGAGGACAACGTGCTCAGCAGCGTCGCCGTCACCACCGACACCACGCTCACCGCCGGCCCCCGTGTCGAAGTCCTCGCCGAGGGCACCCTCGCCCGTGTGCGCTATCTCTCTCCCGCCACCGAGGCCAGCAAGATAGCCACCGTGACGGGCGTCATGCCGCTCACACGTGAGGAAGTGCACAGCGCGAAGTTCAACAGCGAGGTCTACCAGCATATCATGTCTGTGGCCGGCAAGCAGGGCGGCGGAAGACCCCTCGTCGCCGTGAGACTCCACGGCTTCGGCGCCCCCGAGGGCAACTACCACGCCACGGCGCGCATGGGCATGGACCGACAGCTCTGGCTCCGCGACTACCTGCTCCGACAGAAAGGCACCGCCGCCGCACGATGCCGTGTCGACTGGACACCCGAGGACTGGGACAGCATCGTCACCATCGTCCGCGGCTCCACCATGCGCTACCGCAACGCCGTGCTCGACATCATCCGCGCCACCGACGTCGCCGACGGCCGAGAGAGCAATCTCAAGACGCTCGCCAAGGGGCAGCCCTACAACTATCTCGAGCACCACGTCTTTGACAAGGTATACCGCATGGCCTATACACTCGACTTCGCCGTGCCCGACGCCGACAGCGTCACCGGCGCGGTGACGCCCGACAACGATCGCTCGCAGCTCACCTACGCCAACCTTTTCGGCGTGGCCGAGGGCTACGGACGCGGCTCCACGACATTCCGGGAACTCATGGCCATGGGCGCACGCCTCTTCCCCAACAGCGCCGAGGCCAACATCAACGCCGGTGACGCCGCCCTCGCCGACGACGCCCGACGACTCCTCGAGCCCTACGCCTCAGACCCGCGTGCCTACGACGACCTCGGCGTGCTCTACACGCTGCTCGGCCGGCGAGACCGCGCCGAGGTCTACTTCCGACTGGCCGAGGAGCATGCCCGCGCCAAGGACTGACAGTAACTGACGAACGATATATATCCTCTTTATTAACAACACATAAAACACAAATAACATGAAACCAACCAGACTCATCACCATGGCGCTCCTGGCCACGGCCGCTCTCGCCGTTGCCGGACTCACCGCCTGCTCCGGCTCGCCCGACATCGTGACCACCGTTGTCCCGCCCGCCGCCAAGGAGAGTGCGCTGACCATCGCGCTGAAACCTGTCGACACCCGTGCTGCCGCCACCGGCATCACCACCGAGGGCGAGAACACCATCAACCGCGTCGCCGTGGGCATCTTCGACTCCGACGGCAACGTCAAGATGGTAAAGACCTTTGAGAGCGGCGACATCAAGTCGGGCACCGTGACGCTGACCACGACCACGGCGCTCGCCACCACCGACCACGTGCTGGTGGCCTGCAACGCCCCCGCCGATGTCTTCACCGGTGCCGTCGCCAACGAGGCCGCCTTCCGTGTCAAGACCATCACCATCGACGAGGCACTCTATGGAGCTTTGGCCCACACGACCGAGGATGCCGTCGACTTCACCAACCTGCCGATGTTCGGCTATGTCAATGAATTGAAGCAGAAAACTGACGACCAAACTGGCACGCAGTTCACCGCCGATGTGAGTGTCTACCACCTCGTGGCTAAGATCACCCTTGAGAGCTTCACGCTCGACAAGAAGGGCGCCATGGCCAATGCCAGCTTTGATCCCGAGGGCATCTTCCTGGCACATGTGCCCAATGTGCTCGACTTCCAGAATGTCACGGCAGTGGCGGCAACTGACTCGAAGGTTGCCTCTGCCGCCTACTTCACGGACAAGTCGGTGACCTACACCAAACACTATCATGGCGACATGACCAAGAGCCCGGCGACAGCCTCTGACAACTTCCTCGGCAAGGCTTATCTCGGCATGGATGCCGCAACTACTAAGGACAATGCCAAGACCCTCGCCGGTCTCGTGGCCTACACCATGCCCAACAGCCAGACCAGTGATGCCAACGCCACCTTCCTGGTCGTCAAGGGCAAGTTCCACTACAAGAGTGGTGACGAGGGCACCGAGGTGTGGTATCCGCTCTACATCAACTACAGCAACACGACCGGTGGCAAGCATGTAGGTGACGAGAAGAAGGTATATCCCAACTTCAACTATAGAATGACGGTTAAAGTCCAGGGCTTTGGCGAGAAGCCGGCCTACGACGACAAAGGCAACCCCGTCATCACGCCGCTCGTGCCCCGCACGGTCGCCGTCACGGTGACGCCACAGGGCTTTGTCGATGCACCCTCGGAGGTCACCTTGAACTGACATCCCGCCGCTCTGGTATCGCATCCGTGAAATCTGTGTAATCTGTGAGAATGAGACAACCGCATGAGATGTCACACAGATTTCACAGATCTCACAGATCTCACAGATGTCACAGATCTCACAGATCAAGTGCAACAAGAATATCCATGAGCAGGCATTTCGTGGATGAGTCATATCTTGAACAGACCTCCCGCCGCTCGGGTATCGCATCCGTGAAATCTGTTTAATCTGTGAGAATGAGACAACCGCATGAGATGTCACACAGATCTCACAGATGTCACAGATCATACAGATCAAGTGCAACAAGAATATCCATGAGCAGGCATTTCGTGGTGAGTCATAAAAATAACGTAAACAAAACAATGCAGAAAACTCTTACCATCACCCTCTCGCTCCTCTTTGCGGCGCTGCTGGCGCAGAGCTGTATCACAGAGGAGAACTGCTACCACGGTGTGCTCGCCGACGGCCTGCGCCCCACCTGCTACGATGCCGGCGGCGCCGAAGTCCAGGACACGCTGGCCCGCGTGGCCGGTGTCTATGAATTTGTCAACGGCTATTTCCGTCAGGCGCTCACGCGCCGCGCCGACGGCACCTACGCCCTGCCCGTCAACGACTGCGACAACATCGAGGTGGTGGCCCTGGCCACTCATCTCTCCGACGACTTCAACATGCAGGCACCCGAGGAGGGCACACGCCTCTCCGACGTGTGGGCCTCGCTGATGTCCACCACGCAGGGCCATCTGCAGGTGGCCTCCGGGCGTGTGTGGTATGGCAGCTGGGTCTATCCCTCGGGCGAGCGACCCAAGGGCGTCATCGCGCTGCCGATGACCAACCGTGCCGCACGCGTGACCGTCGTCGTCGACCATCTCAAGCAGCGCTACGGCGAAGGCGACTACAGCGTGAGGGTGACCGGGTTCTCGCGTTCCATCGCCTACGACGGCACCGCCCTCGGCGACATCCTCGACTACCGGCCGGCATACACCGTCGCCGCCGACAAGCTCACCACCACCGCCGTGACCTCGCTGCCCGCCGGCGCCAAGGGCATCACCGTCGAGGTCATCCGCGACGGGCAGGTCGCCCTCACCGTCTCCGCGGGCAAGGACGGCAAGCCCATCACCCTCAGCGGGGGTGAGAGCAAGACCATTGAGGTCAACGCCCTCACCGCCACCACCACCATCTCCGTCGGCTCCTGGCAGGACGCCAGCTCGGAATATGTGGTGCCATGAGCATGAGGTTATATATACTCACAACATAACATTAACAACAACGATACATTATTTTTTTAAACCCTTAAACACAACACAGTTATGAAAGGAAACATTTCCCGCTTGGGTTCCATGGCGATGACCATGGCCCTCGCTACTATGGGGCTCTTCGCCTCTTGTAGCTCCGACGACACTGTCGTCGGAGGCGGTCAGGGTGGTGTGCTCACCGTGAGCGTTACACCGTCCAATTCGCAAGGCACACGTGCCGCCACTAATCTTTCGGGTGGTGACGTGAGCAACACCACGGAGAACACCATCAACAACGTGGTAGTCGGCGTGTTCAACGGTGACGGCTCCGTACTGAAGATTGAGAAGCAGACTCCGTCGCAGGCCACCTCTGCCAGTGTCTCGCTCACTACCTCCAATTTGCAGAGTGGAGACAAGGTGCTTGTGGCTGTCAACGTGCCGACTGAAAAGTTCGATGGTGTTACGACGATGTCAGCCTTCAAGGCCACGACGCTGAGCATCGGAGAGGCTATTTACAGCAAAGCAAATGACCATAAGGTTGCTAACAACAACAACATCCCGATGTATGGTGAGAGCAACATCAGCCTCAAGGACGGATCACAGGACTACACTGCCAGCGTTGATGTCTATCACATGCTGTCCAAGGTCACTCTGAAATCCCTGAAGGTCAACCTGACGGGTGCCACCTTCCAGCCTACAGAGATCTTCTTGGCTAACGTGCCCTCGAAGGTAAGCTTCGGCGATGCCAGCAAGGCTACCACCTACACCTTTCCTGCTGACCTCGGCACTTTTGTCAGTGGTGAGCAGACGGGTAAGGCTACCGATTATCCTTACCTGAGCACCGAGGCTCTGACCATGGACGCAAGCACCGCCGGCACTGCCACTGAGTACAAAGACAATCTGCCGATCTTCTATACCATGCCGAACAACAAGACGGCTGGTGAGGCAGGTGGTGCCACCTTCTTGGTGATCAAGGGTACCTACAAGGAAGGCGAGAACTCGGAGACGTGCTACTATCCGGTGTATCTCAACTACAACACCAACAACAAGCCTGACGGAGGCAATGTGAAGGAGGTTCATCCGAACTACAACTACGTGCTCAACTTGGTGATCAACCGCAAGGGTACCGACAGTCCTACCAAGCCTGTGGACATGGGTACTGTCACTTCTACCGTCACTGCTAAGGACTTTGTGTCTGTTGAGGCGACATCTGATACCCGTGGCACCCGCATCGGCGACTATGTGTTCAACGATGGTACCTGGGGACCCTTGGAGAACATCTCCAACGACCGTTATCCTATCGCCGTCATCTTCTCCAACACCCCTTCTGCTACGGATATCAAAGCAGGATATACGCATGGATATGCCATGTCTTTGGTTGCCGCCGGTCCTTTCTGCCCATGGGCAACCGCTGGCGCAACGGGACTGAACACACAAGTTCAGGCCAAGTTCCTGACAGATATCGCTGCCATCAAGTCTGATTATGATGGACGTACAGAGACTAATAAGGTGCTGGCGCTCGCCGATGCCAAGGCAGACAACTATAAAAACTTGAAGACCCTGTATCCTGCCTTCTACTATGCTACCCGTTTCGGAACAGCAGACGTAGGCTATAACGATAATACACAACAATCAGGCGAGACGGAAGGTGGATCAACGGCTTGTGCAGCACCTAAGGCTAAGGGAACATCAGACTGGTATCTTGGCTCTATTGGTCAGTATTACCTTGTGGCAAAGAACTTAGGTGGTAACATGAGCGACGAGACAGATGCTTCCTGGCTTACAGGAGAAACAAAGTATTGGTACATAGGTAACAACTCGAGCTTTGCCAATGCTGCAGGTGTGAGTGATAAGATCACCGCTGCTGCCAAAGCGATGTCCGATGCGGATGTAACCGCTTATACGCCGAATATCATTAGGTGTGAAACTGGTGAAGGGTATATCACATGGTACTGGACATCCTCTGAGTTTTCCGCCGATCGCGGGTTCTCCGTGTATTGGAGCGTGAATGGTAATTTCTCCCTGAGCGGCAATGACGTTAAGTCCACCGTCCGTGCCAATAACCGTGGCGTTAGGCCTGTCCTTGCTTTTTAACCCTTGAGCCCTTTAAAACTTTATCCCTTAAAAACAAAAGAAGAATAGGGGAGAAAGGGGTTTCTTGAAGGTAATCTTCTTTTTTGCGAAGGGTCGTTCCATCGGGGGGCGGCCCCCAGCCGCCTCCCGGGAACGACCCGCGCAAAAAAGTTGCGACAAAAGAGATCGACATTTGTGGAGGACCACGCCGAGCGCATGGCAAGCACGCTGAACTCTTATCTCGGTCACCTGCGCCACTTCGCTGCCTACAACGTACGGCGGCGGTTGCTGGCGTGCGTGGAGAAGCCCTGGTGAGAGGTGCTCTCCCTGCCGGCCACGCTGCGCAAGGTGGCGGTCAGGCGGGGGCATACGCGCCGTGACCATGTCCTGCAAGAGCTGTCGCAGTGGGAAAGGCAGTGGGCGAAGCAGTGATGCGACGCAATGGACTTTTTATATAATTCAATTATATATATTTATTCAATACCCTTTAATATTAATTACATAGGTCTGCCTTCGTGGTAGACCGTTGGCGCGGGGTGGGAGTGGTTTTGGCACCCGTGTCAATCCGTTAAAATTGCATGGCGGCCGCTCTTCGTGAGAAGGGCGGCCGCTACTTTTGTTTTTCCTTTTACTTTGATACAATTATGGCCAATTCGCCTACTTTCTTGTATTTTTTCTAAAGAAGCGCGGCATCATACTTTTTTTTTTCTTATCTTTGCATGGCGGCCTATGCGTTGCCTATCACCAAGCCAATCATTTAAATCTATTATCTATATATGAACTATCGTAAACTCATGCTCTCTTTGGTGCTGTGCCTGCCGCTGTCGGCATTGTCCAGACAGATCCTCGTGCAGTCGCCTCACCTCTCTCTCGTGCTCAACGCCGACGAGGGCAGGCAACCGGAATATGTCTACTTCGGTTCCAAGCTCTCCGGCGCCGACCTGCAGACGCTGCAAAAGCCGATGGACGGGCGCATGGATGCCTATCCGGCTTATGGGCTGGATTGTCCCGACCCGGCAGCCTTTGCCTGCCGCCATGCCGACGGCAACCTGTCGACACAGCTCGTTGTCACGGGTTCCGACGTGAAAGGCAACGTCACGACCATCCATCTCAAGGATCCCGTGTACAATCTCTTCGTCGACTTGAAGTACCGCACCTACAACGATGTGGACATGATCGAGGCCTGGACAGAGATCACAAACAAGGAGAAAGGCACGGTGACACTCACCTCTTTCGCCTCCGCCATGCTGCCCATCCGCCGCGGCAATGTGTGGATCAGCCATCTCAGTGGTGCCTGGGCCAATGAGGCCAACGTCACCGACGAGCCGCTGACTCCCGGCGAACTGACGCTGCGCAACCACTACGGCGTGCACAACTCGCAGAGCCAGCACGCCGAGGTGATGTTTTCGCTCGACGGTAAGGGCAAGGAAAACAGTGGCGACGTCATCGGCGCGGCTCTCTGCTACAGTGGCTGCTACAAGCTCAAGACGATCACCGACCACAGCGAGTACCACTATTTCTTTGCGGGTATCGACGAGCAGAACTCGGAATATCACCTGCGCCGCGGCGAGACCTTCGTCACCCCGCCCGTGGCGTTCACCTTCTCCAAGGAAGGAAAGTCGGGCGTCAGCCGCAACTATCACCGCTGGGGCCGTGAGTATATGCTCGCCCACGGGGGCAAGGAGCGCATGATCCTGCTCAACAGCTGGGAAGGTGTCTACATGGACATCAACGAGAAAGGCATGGACCAGATGATGGGCGACATCGCCGGCATGGGCGGCGAGCTCTTCGTCATGGACGACGGATGGTTTGGTGAGAAGTATCCGCGTAAGACCGACAACGCCGCTCTCGGCGACTGGGTGGTCGACAAAAACAAACTGCCCAACGGCATCGACGGCCTCCTCGCCGACGCTAAGAAGCACGGCGTGAAGTTCGGAATATGGATAGAACCCGAGATGACCAACACCAAGAGCGTGCTCTATGAGAAGTATCCCGACTGGATCATCAAGGCGCCGGGACGCGATCCTGTCCTCGGACGTGGCGGCACGCAGCTCGTGCTCGACATGAGCAACCCGAAGGTGCAGGACTTCGTCTTCTCTGTCGTCGACAACCTGATGACGAAACATCCCGACATCGCTTATATCAAGTGGGACGCCAACATGGACATCATGAACCACGGCTCGCAGTATCTCTCGATGAACGACCAAAGCCATCTCTATATCGACTACTATCGTGGCTTTGCCAAGACGCTGGACCGCATCCGTGCGAAATATCCCGACCTGATCATCCAGGACTGCGCCAGCGGTGGCGGACGCGTCAACTGGGGCACGCTGCCTTGGTTTGACGAGTTCTGGACAAGCGACGACACCGATGCCCTGCAGCGCATCTACATGCAGTGGGGCACGAGCTACTTCTTCCCGGCAATGGCCATGGCCTGCCATATCTCGGCATCGCCCAACCATCAGACGGGGCGTCTCATCCCACTGAAATACCGCATCGACGTGGCCATGAGCGGGCGACTGGGCATGGAGATCCAGCCAAAGAACATGACCGAGGCCGAGAAGACGCTCTGCCGCAACGCCATCGCGGAGTACAAGCAGATCCGTCCTGTCGTGCAGATGGGCAACCTCTACCGCCTGCAGAGTCCGTTTGACAAGCAGGGAGTGGCCAGCCTGATGTATGTCAGCGACAGCAAGGACAAGGCTGTGTGGTACTGGTGGAAGACAGAGACGTTTATGAACCAGCATCTGCCGCGCGTGCGCATGGCCGGTCTCGACCCTGCTAAGCACTACAAAGTCCACGAGCTCGACCGCATCGACAACACGCCGCTCGACAGTGAGGGCAAGAGCTACTCCGGCGCTTACCTCATGGAGCACGGCCTCGACGTGCCGTATTCTCACAACGTCGACTGGAACGACCGCACCAGCTGGGCCAGCCGCGTGCTGTATCTCACGAGCCTCACCCCCTCACCCAGCCTCACCCCCTCACCCCTCTCCAAAGGAGAGGGGAGTAATTACTGACAAGAGTCGGAATGGGGTGAGACGTTGAGGTGATATTTTATCTGCGCCTTTCTCCCCTTGAAGCTAATCACTCCCCCTCTCCCTTGGAGAGGGGGCGAGGGGGGTGAGGCTGCTGTTCTTTAACTTTATCTGCGCCTTTCTCCCCTTGAAACTAATCACTCCCCTCTCCTTGGGAGAGGGGTTGGGGGTGAGGCTTTTCTTTAACTACCAAAATCCATGATCAACAAACTATTCTTCAGTATTGTCACCTTATTATTATTGGTGACCACTCCCCTCCTCGCTGACCAGCGATGGGAAGGAACATGGGCTACGGCACCGGAGTTTACCGGTCCGAGCGACATGCCCAAGGCAAGTCTCTCCAACCGTGCAGCCCGACAGATCATCCACGTGTCAATGGGCGGCACCACGCTGCGCATGCAGCTCAGCAACCATTTCGGCAACGGACCCGTGGACATCACCGCCGTATATGTCGCCGACCCTGCCGACACGCCACAGGGCAAGACCGTGAAACAGGAAACCAACATCCTGCCCTGCAACGCCCGCATCAACACTAAGACCGTGCGCTATCTGACCTTCAACCATAAGCGGAGCCTCACCCTCGACGCCGGAAAGGACATCTACTCCGACCCGTTCAGCTATCAGCTGCGTCCCGGACAGCGTCTCGCCGTCACCGTGGTCTACGGCAAGCGCACGCCTGAGCACGCCACTTCTCACCGCGGCAGCCGTACCACCACGTATATCCTCGCCGGGAAAGGCGCGCCAAAGGCTGACTTCAGCCAGGGCGAAAAGGCTGACCACTGGTACAACATCACGCGACTGGAAGTGCTCAGCAACACCCCGCACGAGGTCATCGCCGTGCTCGGCAACTCCATCACCGACGGACGCGGCTCAACGACAAACCTGCAAAACCGCTGGACCGACTTCTTCTCCGATGCGCTCAACGGCGTCGGCGTGCTCAACCTCGGCATCGGCGGCAACTGCGTCGTGCGTGGCGGACTGAGCGAACCGGCGCTCAAGCGCTTCGACCGCGACATCCTCTCCCAGCCAAATGTCTCGAAGCTCATCATCTTCGAGGGCACCAACGACATCGGCTGCTGCAGCGGCAACTACGAGAAGATGACGCAAGAGATCATCAACGCCTATCAGACGCTGATCGACAAAGCCCACGCCAAAGGCATCAAAGTATATGGTGCTACGATCACGCCGACGAAAGGCAACGGCTGGTACTCGTTTTTCCATGAGGCCATGCGGCAGACTGTCAACGAGTGGATCCGCAAGCCCGGGCACTTCGACGGGCTGATCGACTTCGACGCCCTCGTCCGCGACCCTGCCGATCCCCAGCGCTTGCTCCCCGCCTTCTCCGACGACTGGCTCCATCTCAACCCGAAGGGCTACGCGGCAATGGGCCAATATGCGGCAAAGATGCTTGGGAACTAAAAAGGGCCACAGCCTCACCCCCAACACAGCCTCACCCCCAACCCCTCTCCAAAGGAGAGGGGAGTAATTACCGCCAAGGGGTGGGCCTTCGGCAACCGCCTGCGTCGGCACTCCGTTCTGTTCGCCTGGTTATAACCAGGCGCACTCAACAGTCATACCCCAGCGGTCATACCCCAGCGCCCCCTCTTTCATAAATAAAATCAAACCTCCATGACTCACCACATCTCCTCCCTGCTTTTCACACTCCTCCTTTCCCTTCTCTCGACTCTCCCCTCATCTGCCCGCGAGACGCTCAACTTCGACCGCGGCTGGCTGTTCTGTCTTGGCGACAGCTCCGCCATGGCGCGCCCCGACTATGCCGACACGTCGTGGCGACAGCTCACCCTGCCGCACGACTGGGCGATAGAGGGTGACTTCAGCGTCGACAACCCAAGTGGCGCCGGTGGCGGCGCACTGCCCGGCGGCATCGGCTGGTACCGCAAACACTTCACCGTACCCGCCTCACTCACCGCCGACGACCGTCTCTTCATCACCTTCGACGGCGTGTATATGAACAGCTCGGTGTATATCAACGGCCATCTGCTCGGCACACGGCCCTACGGCTACATCTCGTTTCAATACGACCTCACGCCCTATCTCCGCCGCGGTGCTGACAACGTCATCGCCGTACGCGTCGACAACAGCGACCAGCCCAACTCGCGCTGGTATTCGGGCTGCGGCATCTACCGCCATGTATGGCTCACCACCACGTCGCCGCTGCACATCGCCAACTGGGGCGTCTACGTCATGCCAACAACCAAGAACGGACGCACGTGGACGGTGCCCGTGTCCGTCACCCTCGCCGACGACAACCACGAGGGACAGCACCCGATGGTGCGCAACACGCTCTTTGACAGCAACGGCAAGGTTGTCGCACAGGTTGCCAACGGCAGCACCGAGCAAGAGATGACCGTGTGCAACCCACGCCTGTGGAGTCCCGACGCACCAAATGTCTACTCTTTGCTCACCGAGATCGTCATCGCCGGTAAGACCGTAGACGCCGTACGCACGACGACAGCCTTCCGATCGTTCCGCTTCGACACCAAGACGGGTTTCTGGCTCAACGGCAAGAACATGAAGCTCAACGGTGTCTGCGACCATCACGACCTCGGCTGTTTGGGTGCGGCCCTCGACAATGACGCGCTCCGGCGCCAACTGGTGAAACTGAAAGACATGGGCGTCAACGCCATCCGATGCAGCCATAACCCTCCCGCACCGGAACTGCTGAACATGGCCGACACGATGGGCTTCATCGTCATGGACGAGGCTTTCGACATGTGGATGCGCCGCAAGACGAAGAACGACTACGCCCGCTTCTTCGAGAAATGGCACCAGCGCGACCTCACCGACATGCTGCTCCGCGACCGCAACCACCCCTCGATACTCATCTGGAGCATCGGCAACGAGGTGCTCGAACAGTGGTCGTCGGCCAGTGCCGACGCCCTGACCTTGGAGCAAGCCAACCTGATCCTCAACGCGGGCCACGACGCCTCGACACTCGCCCACGGCAAAGAGCTCTCGCCCAACTCGCTGCTCACCATCCATCTCGCCGACATCGTCAGAAGTCTCGACAAGAGCCGTCCGATCACGGCAGGCTGCAACGAGCCCTCGCCCGACAACCATCTCTTCAAGTCGGGTGCCCTGGACCTCATCGGCTTCAACTATCACGAGCAGTATATCAAGGACGTGCCGAAGAACTTCCCCGGCAAGCCTTTCCTCATGACCGAGAGCGTCTCGGCCCTGCAGACGCGCGGCTACTACCGTATGCCGTCCGACAGCGACTATGTGGCACCGGAGCGATGGGACAAGTCCTACACCAACGCCTCGATGATGTGCTCGGCCTATGACAACAGCCACGTGCCATGGGGTACCACTCACGAGGGAACCTGGGACATCGTCAAGCACACGCCCTATTGCGCCGGACAGTTTATCTGGACCGGTTGGGACTATATCGGCGAGCCCACGCCCTACGGCTATCCCGCACGCAGCAGCTACTTCGGCATCATCGACCTGGCAGGTTTCCCGAAGGACTCCTATTATATGTATCAGAGTGAGTGGACCGCCAAGCCCGTGCTCCATCTGTTCCCTCACTGGAACTGGCTGCCGGGACAGACCGTCGACCTATGGTGCTACTACAACAACGTCGACGAGGTGGAACTCTACGTCAACGGCAAGAGCCAGGGCATACGCCGCAAGGCCGACAGCCACCAGTATCATGTGATGTGGCGCGTGGCGTTCGAGCCCGGCGAGATCACCGCCGTAGCCCGTCAGCACGGCAAGGAGGTGCGCCGACAGACGATCCGCACGGCAGGTCCCGCCACGTCGATCCGTCTGACTTGCGACTACCGTGGCGAGACGACCACGTTTGTCAATGCCGAGGTCATCGACGAGCACGGCACGCTCTGCCCCGACGCGCGCAACCACATCTACTTCACGGCGGACAATGCCGACATCGTCGGCGTGGACAACGGCTCGCAGTTCTCTACCGAGCACTTCAAGGCCAGCGACCGTCTTGCCTTCTTCGGCAAGTGCCTCGTCGTGGTGCGCGTCAAGGACAAGACCAAGCCCGTCGTCGTGCATGCCCAGGCCACCGACCTGCAACCAGCGTCGCTGACGATAAAGACAAAGTAACAAAGACAGAATAGCAGTTGGTATACAGACAGAAAGACATAAAAAACATATATCATATAAGACAGAATAGCAGTTGGTATACAGACAGAAAGACATAAAAAACATATATCATATAAGACAGAATAGCAGTTGGTATACAGACAGAAAGACATAAAAAACATATATCATATAAGACAGAGTAACAGAATAACAGAGATTTGTTGAGCCCACCTTAGAAGGACATAACCATGTCTTTCTAAAGTGGACTCATTATTATATATAGGTCACCCCGCTGAGCGTTAATCGCTTCCCATGATCAAGAAAATGACCCTATATCCTTGCTATTTCAAAACAAATAGTTACCTTTGCAAAAAAGAAAGGAAGATTATGGCAATAGAAATTAAGGCAATACCTACCTTGGAAGGTAAGGATGCAGAAAGATTCATAGAGCGTGCTGATGAAGCAGAACGCAAGTTCAAGGGCTTTGACGGCATAGAGAACTCACCTGCATTTAAGGCAATGCAGAGCATTCTGCGTAAATCAGTTCACGTCGGAGGAACAGGAATTTATCTATACTGGCGGTAAGAAGGGCGAGCGCGTCGAGTTAGATACGAGACTGATGTATTTTGATTTGATGGATTTATCTACTTCAGATGCAAACAATAACAGATAAACTTGAAATAGAGAGATTGCTGACAAGGCTTACAACTTACATTGCCAATAAGCTGCATTTGTCGACTATGGCTGCTGTCGGAGCAGTATGCATGTCAGAGGTAGCCAATGAGTTGGCAGGTGGAAAGATACCAGAAGGAACATCTTTTGATGAGTTGTCGGAACGACTTTTCAAAGAGGTGACGATGGCTGGCAAATGATACCTGATATTACTATTTGAACAGGCCATACCCAAGAGCTTTCTTTCAAGAGAGCATAGACAATCCATATAAAAGAATACAGCAATTGCTCACGGCAGCGAGGTGAAGCATTATTGTTGGGAAAACTGACAAAAAAACGGCCACGAGACGGCGATTTTCGCCAGCAAGTGGTCGGTTGCCCGCAACGACGCGATTTTTACGCACTTTTTGTAAAGTACTGACAGACAGCAACATACAGTCGCACGTCGTTTTCTGTTCATGGATAGCGCCTTTCTGACGCTGTCATCTCGGCGATTTGACCCAGTCATCTCGGCGATTTGATGCTGTCATCTCGGCGATTTGACCCAGTCATCTCAGCGTTTTGACCGCATCAGAACAGTACTTTTGTCGCAGAACACTTGAAAGAGAGCCGAATCATCCCTGTTTTTTCTCTTTTTCATGGCCTTCGGCTCTCTATTTTGCGACAGAATTCAGACAAGGTTTTGTAAAGTCTGATTACGTGACACCATCCTGAGCCTGAGCGCGTGTCACGCCGACAGCAGATATAATAATATGAACCAATATCGTTGTTTCAAGGGAAGGCCTTGAGGCTTTTATATTCTACTCACATCTCTGACGCCCTTGACGGCTTTGAGTTTCTTGATAAGACTCTGCAGTCGTGTGGTGTCCTCGAGTTGCACGACAAGGTTGCCGGAGAAGAGTCCGTCGTGGCTGTCGATGTTGATGGAGCGCATGACGATCTTCTCGTCTTTGGAGATGACATTGGTCAGGTTGCTCACCACCCCGATATCATCGTTGCCGATGACGCGGAGGGTAATGGCGTATTTCGATTGTCCCTTGCCGCTCCAGCGTGCCTTGACGATGCGATAGCCAAAGCGGCGTCGCATCTCGGCAGCGTTGGGACAGTCGGTGCGGTGGATCTTGATGCCGCCACCGGCCGTGACAAAGCCAAAGATAGGATCACCGTAGATAGGATGGCAGCAGGGCGCGAGCTGATAGTCGATGCCCTTGAGGTTCTGGTCGATGGTGAGCACGTCGTCGTCGCTGCGCGTGAGTTCCTCATCGGGGCTCTCATAGGCGAAGTTCTCTGCCGAGACCGTCTCGTGCTCCCTGGCAGCGTTTTGCAGATGGTCGCGCACAGCCACGTATTGGTCGATGACCTCGTTGGAGTCGAGTTTTCCATCAGCGATCTGTCGGTAGAAGTCAGAGGTCTCCTTGAAGCCCATCTTCTTGATGAGATGCCCCATGACGCTCTCCTCCATCTCCACCTTTTTATTCTTAAAGCGCCGCTCGAGCAGCTCCTTGGCATAGAGTCCTTCCTTGGCCTGCGTCTCTTTCAGGGCAAGGCGAATCTTGGATTTAGCCTTAGAGGTTTTCACGATGTTGAGCCAGTCGTGCTTAGGGCTTTGGTTGCTCTGCGTGATAATCTCCACGCTGTCGCCCGAGTGGAGCTCCTGCCGCATGGAGACCACCTTGCCGTTGACGCGTCCTCCCACACAGCTGTTGCCGATCTTGGAATGGATGCGATAGGCAAAGTCAAGCACCGTAGCGCCGGCGGGGAACTTAAAGAGGTCGCCCTTGGGCGTGAAGGCATAGATCTCGTCGGGTGTCAGGTCCATGCGGAACTGGTCCATGACCTGGAGGCCGTCACCGGCTTCGAGGGCCGAGCGAATGTTGGCGAGCCACTCGTCCATCTGTCCGCCGCTCTTGATGCCCTTGTAGCGCCAGTGAGCCGCAAGTCCGTGCTCAGCAATATCGTCCATGCGCTCGGTGCGTATCTGCACTTCCACCCATTTATTTTCCGGTCCGAGCACAGTGATGTGGAGGCTCTCATAGCCATTGCTCTTCGGCACGCTGAGCCAGTCACGCAGTCGTTTGGGGTTGGGCTGATACATGTCGGTGATGATGGAGTAGACCTGCCAGCACTGTTGTTTCTCCTTTTCCAGAGGCGAGTCGAGGATGATGCGGATGGCAAAGAGGTCGTAGATGCCCTCGAAGCCGCACTGCTGCTTCTTCATCTTCTGCCAGATGGAGTGGATGCTCTTGGTGCGCCCCTTGATATGAAATTTCAGTCCAGCCTCTTCGAGCCGTGCCTTGACAGGTCCGATGAAGCGGTCGATGTAAGCGTCGCGCGCCTTTTTGGTGGCGTTGAGCTTTTCCTTGATCATATAATAGGCATCGTGCTCGAGGTATTTGAGCGAGAGGTCCTCCAGCTCACTCTTCAACGTGTAGAGTCCGAGCTTATGGGCCAGCGGCGCATAGAGATAGCTGGCCTCTTCCGATACCTCGTGCTGTGCCTGCCTGTTAGGCGTGTCGCGAATCTGCCGCATGATATTCACCCGGTCGGCGATCATAATAAGGATCACGCGCATATCCTCGGCGAAGCTCAGGAGCAGGTTGCGGAAGTTCTCACTCTCGATGACGGGGTTTTTCTCATAGAGTTTTTGTATGCGGATGAGTCCATGGACGATACGAGCCACGTTGTCGCCGAAAGCCTTGCGAATCTCTTCCACAGCCTCAAGGTGATCGCCGAGACAGCCATAGAGCATCGTGGCGATGACACCGTCGCGCCGCAGTCCTATCTCGTCGACGGTGATGCGTGCTGTCTGCAAGGAGGTGAGGATAGGATTCAGTCCGAAGACATCACGATGGACAGTTCCTTGCTGGATTGTCTGCTCGATGAAAGCCGTCAGGCGCTCCTCGTCGCCGGGCATCAGGCTGTCGGCGAGCTTCTCCTTGAGATCGTGATGGAGTTCCTTGGTTTCTGTTAATTCTTCCGGTGTAAACGCAAACTTCTCTTCTTCCATAGCCTAAATCTTTACGAATAACTCTATAAAAACGTCACTTATCCCTTGCAAAGTTAAGCGAAATGGACGTAACGACAAAGGAATTTACGCTTTTTTTGCCGTTCGCGGGTAAAAAGGGCAAAAGGATGACAGAAACGAAGAAAGGGCGGGAATCTTCTTTCCGCCCTTTCTTCTGTCGATGCCCCCAAGCGCTTGAGAGCACTTGTCATGGGGCTTCCATGTGCACACTGACAGATAAGCGCGTAGCCAACCGACGGGCAACTCCTTATCTATAAGCATGAAGATTATTTATGTGCTTTGTAGTATTTCACAGCAGCCTCAACGTTGGCCTTGACGGCCTTGGAGGAATAGGTTGCGCCCGTCACGCCGTCGACACCACTGACAGCAGAGGTCTTCTTGCCTGCGTACTTGGGCAGCATGGCAGACTTCACCTTAGCGAAGATCTTCGGCGTCTCCTTGTTGGGCAGCGCCACCACCTTCATCACCTTATTCTTCTTGATATATACCTCCAAGGGTGTGGCCCCGAGGTAGCCGCGCACGTTCGATGCGAGCGTCGTGGTGTTGACCACGTAAGTGCCGTCCTTGAGCTTTGTCATCACTTTATCACCTTTACCGGCAGCCAGCGCGGCGCCGCTGACAAGCGTAGCAGCAGCCACTGCGGCAATCATCATCTTGGTCTTCATCTTTGTCTTTCTTTTATCTGATATTGTTTTTTATCGCTTGCAAAATTAAACAAATAGAGACAAAGACAGCATCCTGCCCAACGTTTTTTAAGTTAAAGAAAAAACAGAGGCATACTCCCTTTGCTCCTACATATCTTCCAACGAGAGGCAACCAAGCGTGATCTTCATTCCTTGCAACGGCTTGCAGGTCTTCAGCATTTCGGCGACTTTGTCTTGCAACAACTTTTCGTCGTAGCGACTCCTATGGCGCTTTACCTCGAAGATGTCAGCAACGCCGTCGATCTCATTGACAGCGACAATGTCGATCTCGTTCTCACCACTTCGGTTCCAGTAGCCGCCAATGCGCGTATAGCGCCCGGACTCACGCAGCTTCTGACGGAAATAACGTTCAAGGCACAGCCCCGAGAACTGGTCAAAGTCACGAGCGACGATACGAGCCAGTTGCCCGAGCGCATCGTTCTCCACCATCGCCTGATATTTATAGAAGAAGCGAAACCATAGGATCAGGAAGTTGTCGTTCAGCTCATAGCGCGTCTTCTTGGAGCTGGCGTTCTCGAAGACAGGCACGTGACGCTTGATCAGCAGGAAGTCGTTCTCCAACCGCTTCAGATAGCTGCCAAGATTTGTCATGTTCAGCCGATTCTCTATCTCCCCACGACTATAAAGCCCATCGGCAATGCAACTCAGAATCGAGAAATAGGTGGTATATTCCTTGCCGAACTCTTCGACCAACATATTCTGCCCCTCATTGATGAACAGCGAGTCGCGCGCTGTGAGTGCGGCGAGCATCGATTCACGGTCGCAATGGCCGTCGTCCATGAGCAGCGTGACATACCATGCCACACCGCCGGTGATGGCATAGAGCGTCAGGAGATCGTCGGGCGTGTAGTGAGGATTGTGATCTTTGAGAATCGTCTTAAGGACCACGGTCTTGAAAGGCAGAACGGTGATCTTCTTCTGAGCACGCGAGAAAAGCGGTTCCTTGGAATCCTCAAAGATATGCTTCATCATCGTGAAGATGCTGCCGCTGATGATGAGATTGAGATGACCTTGGTCTTTATACCTGTCCCATTGGTTCTGAATTTCACTGAACACAGCCGGATTGACACGATAGAAATCCTGAAACTCGTCCATGATGATCGTAAAAGGGCGCTGCGCCGACAGCTGCAGCAAATAGCCGAAAAGCGTTGCCACCGAGGTGAAATGACCGATGGGAATGCCGAGCTTCGCCTCTGCTTCCCGCACAAAGTCGTCGCACAACAGACTCTCAGCCTTCCTGGCAACAAAGAAATAAAGGACGAGCGAGTCGCCGCAGCGCTTGGCCAGTTCGGTCTTGCCAATACGCCGGCGCCCTACAAGCACCGTCATGCGCGACTGCTCACGACTTTGCTTCACGCTGCGCTCCAACAACGCTATCTCTTCTTTACGATCGTAGAACTTCATGGTCTGCCTCTGTTTCTTGCTTAAACGGTAACCGCCATTACGGTAATGGCCATTACCATTTGCAAATATAGCACTATTCCGCGACTTCACCAAAGCTTTGCAAGGATTTTATCACCACATTCTTTACTCCATTTGTGCCTTTGCGAGAGCTTATCACCACCTTCTTTTCGCCCATTGCGGCTTTACGGTAGTTTATCGTCCCTTGCAGCATATCACTCCCCTCTCCCCTTGGAGAGGGGTTTGGGGGTGAGGCCGGAGAGTGTTGAGGGAAGTATGGGTGAGGCTCCCCAATATCTCATTTTGATGTCAAGCCTTAAAAAACGTTGCGCTTCTATGATGTTTAAGCGCTTTTTTGTATCTTTGCCCTACAAAACAAGATTGTAGTATATTCAGCACAATAACAAAAAATGGACAAAGAGATAAAGACAACTCCCGTTCTGCTGCTTACGGGCTACTTAGGAAGCGGCAAGACCACTCTTCTGAACCGCATTCTGAAAAACGAGAAGGGCATCCGCTTCGCCGTCATCGTCAACGACATCGGTGAGGTGAACATCGACGCAAGCCTCATCCAGCAAGGCGGCGTGGTAGGGCAGGGCGACGACAGCCTCGTGGCACTGCAAAACGGATGTATCTGCTGCACGCTGAAGATGGATCTCGTCAAACAGCTCAACGACATCATCAACACCAAGCGCTTCGACTATATCGTCATTGAGGCGAGTGGCATCTGCGAGCCCGCGCCGATCGCACAGACCATCAGCACCTATCCTCAGCTCGTCGCTCCCGCAGCGATGAAGAACGGTGCCGCGCGCCTCGACGCCATTGTCACCGTCGTCGACGCACTGCGCATGAGAGACGAGTTCGGCCTCGGCGACCACCTGCAGCAGGAGCATGGCGAGGAGGATCTCGCCAGCCTCGTGATCCAGCAGATCGAGTTCTGCAACATCATCCTGCTCAACAAGGCATCGGAGATCTCGCCCGACGACCTCGCCCACCTCACGGCAGTCATCAAGGAGATACAGCCCCAGGCACTCATCATGCCCTGCGACTACGGCGACATCGACCTCGACAAGATCCTCAACACCCATCTCTTCGACTTCGACAAGGTTGCCACGTCGGCACGATGGATTGAGGCCATGGATGACGACGATGACGAGAGTCTGGAAAACGAGGAGAGCGGTGAGGCGCTGGAGTATGGCATTCAGACCTTTGTCTACCGCCGCCGTCTGCCCTTCAACCTCGGCAGCTTCGATGAGTTTGTCTCCACGAAGTGGCCCAAGGGCGTGGTCAGAGCCAAAGGCATCTGCTGGTTCCGCGACGAACCGGAGACCTGCTACCTCTTTGAGCAAAGCGGCAAACAATTCAACATCACCAATGCGGGACAGTGGTACGCCACGATGCCCGAAGACCAGCTGAAAGACTTCATGGAGCAGAACCCCGGCGTGAAGAAAGACTGGGACGAGAAGTTCGGCGACCGCATGGAGAAGATCGTCTTCATCGGCCAGAACCTCGACCGCAAGGCCATCGAGGCTGAGCTCGATAAATGCCTCGAAGAAGCCTGACTATAGTTCTCTTTTCTGTCCTCTTCTACAAAGAAGAAACGAAAAGCTGACATCATGAACAGAAACAAACAACATATTGCGCTTCTCGCCGTGGCGCTGACGCTGCTCTCCTGCGGTCTCTCGCCACGGCAGCGGAGTGCGCTTGCAGCCGCCAGCAGTCCAACCGAATCCGCTGAGGAAAGCACCAGCAACGCAACGGACAACAGCATTGATGACGACAACGCCGGCAACAATCTCGCTGACGAGGGCACGGCAGCAGGCGACGCCTCCTACACCGTGCCCGACTCACTCCTGCCGCTCACCAGGAAAGGAGTGCCGGAGCAACTGCTCAGGCGGAAGGCTTACGTCAGCTCGTTCAACCGCACCACGCTCATGCCCAACTGGGTAGCATGGAAGCTCACCGCGGCACATACCGACGGCGACATTCAGCGCAAGGGCGTGAAGTTCCATCCCGACGACGACGTGCCGGAGCCTTACCGCGTGACGACCTACGACTACGTACAGTCGGGCTACGACCGTGGCCACATGTGCCCCGCCGCTGATAACCGTTGGGACCGCCAGGCCATGGACGAGTGCTTTCTGATGACCAATATGTGTCCACAGGACCACGGCCTCAACGCCGGCGACTGGAACGAGATGGAGATGCAGTGCCGCCGTTGGGCCAAGGTATACGGCGAGGTGTATATCGTCGCCGGCCCCATCCTCTACCGCGGCAAGCATGCCACCATCGGGCAGGAGCACCGCGTCACCGTGCCAGAAGCCTTCTTCAAGGTGGTGCTCTGCCTGAAAGGAACGCCCAAGGCCATCGGCTTCATCTATCGCAACACCGACGGCAACCGACCCAAAGGCGACTATGTCAACAGTATCGACGAGGTGGAGCGCATCACCGGCTATGACTTCTTCCACGGACTGAACAAAAAGGTGCAGGACAAGGTGGAGAAAGAAGCCGACCTGGGACTGTGGTAGACGACACCTATAGCTTCTCTATAGAGGCTATAGAAGCTATAGAGACTATAGAAGCTATAGAGACTATAGATCCTATAGAGGCTATAGATTCTATAAAGGCTATAGAGCCTATAGACCCCATGATTTCCATAAAACTCTATACGTAAAAAGATGAAAAAGATTTTCACGCTCTTGGCTGCCATCCTGTTGGCAGCGCCCATGCTGGCCGGCAGCAACGTCCAGCGACCAAAACTCGTTGTAGGTCTGATGGTAGATCAGATGCGTTGGGACTACCTCTATTATTATTACCCACAGTTCGGCACTGACGGCCTGCGCCGCCTTGTCGACGAGGGCTACAGCTACGAGAACACGCTGATCAACTACGTGCCGACGGTCACCGCCATCGGCCACTCCAGCGTCTACACCGGCTCCGTGCCCGCGCTAACCGGCATCGCCGGCAACAACTTTGTCAAGGACGGCAAGCAAGTCTATTGCTGCGACGACGACAACGTCCGGTCCGTGGGCTCCAACTCCAAGGAGGGCAAGATGTCGCCACGCAATCTCCTGGCCTCT
>Ga0256407_10002609_pt1 | contig 34068 bp, 30 predicted proteins | sample RumenRJG_04DNA_FD_193489 | JGI IMG/M metagenome (GOLD analysis project Ga0256407, IMG submission 193489) | Bovine rumen microbial communities from Lethbridge, Alberta, Canada - RJG_04 | ecosystem: Host-associated > Mammals > Digestive system > Stomach > Rumen | place: Canada: Alberta...
ACGCCGTCCTGTGTGCTTCTTCTGGATGAGATAGAGAAAGCCCATCCGGATATATTCCATGTGCTGCTGCAGGTCATGGATTATGCCACCCTCACCGACAACCAGGGGAGAAAGGCAGACTTTAGGAATGTGATTCTGATCATGACCTCCAACGCCGGGGCCAGCCGGATCGGAAAGCCGGGCATCGGATTTGCAAAGGATGAGGCGGCTGTTGCCCGTAAGAGCACGGATACGCTGATGGAAGAGGTGAACCGCATCTTCCAGCCGGAATTCCGCAACCGCTTGAATAAGGTCGTGGCCTTTAACGGCATGGACGACCGGATGGCAAAGCAGATCGTGGACAAGAAGCTGGGTGAGCTCAGAGAACAGCTCCGCGCAAAGAACATTCATTTCACGGCAGATAAAGCGGCGAAGGACCTTGTCCGGAGGAAAGGAATCAGCCGGGAGTTCGGCGCAAGAGAAGTGGACCGGGTCATCCGGAATGAGGTAAAACCCCTGTTTGTGGATGAGATTCTCTTCGGGAAGCTGAAAAAAGGCGGAAAGCTCAGGCTCACCGCAAAAGACGGGAAGTTTGCGGCAAGCAGTGCAGAGGGATAAGAAATGCCTGTATATAAGCTGGATGAAGATAAGATATGGTTTCCCGCTCCAGAGCTTGCGGAGGAGAACGGACTGCTGGCTGTGGGCGGAGACCTCTCCCCGGAGCGGCTTCTTCTCGCCTACAGCCACGGAATCTTTCCCTGGTATGACAAAGGAGATCCCATCCTCTGGTGGTGCCCCCATGAGCGGTTCATCATCCGCCCGGGGGAGGTGCACATATCCCGATCTATGAAGAAATACATGAAAAAGCACCGGCCGGAGCTTCATCTGAACGAGGACTTCGCCGGGACCATGCACCGGTGCCGGCTGAAACGGGAGTTTAAGGAAGGCACCTGGATCACCGATGAGATGGAGGAAGCCTATAAAAGACTTCATGATATGGGATATGCGCTGAGTGTTGAGGCCTGGATGGACGGCCGGCGGGCAGGAGGCCTCTACGGCGTGTCTCTGGGACACTGCTTTTTCGGGGAGAGCATGTATTCGGACCTGGAAAATGGTTCCAAAATCGCTCTCATCGGTCTGAGCGGAGTGCTGCATGAATGGGGATTCCGGATGATCGACTGCCAGTTTCCCACAGAACATCTGGAGAGCATGGGAGGGGTCAGAATCTCCTATGAGGAATATATGGAACTGCTGAACCCCGGAGGGAAAAAACTGAATCGACAGGAGAATGTCTATGATTACGTTGAATGATGTGCTGGAAGCAAAAAAACGAATTGCACCCTATGTGATTCATACACCGCTTCTGCGGGTGCCGGCCATGGATGAAATGTGCGGCTGCAAAGTCTATATCAAACCGGAGAATCTCCAGAAAACCGGTTCCTTTAAGCTCCGGGGCGCAGCCAACGCGATGCTGGCTCTTTCGGAGGAGGAGAAGGCAAGAGGCGTGGTGGCCTGCTCCAGCGGAAACCATGCACAGGGTGTGGCCTGCGCGGCAAAGCTCCTGGGTGTGAGCGCGGTCATCGTCATGCCGGAGAATGCCAACCCCGCGAAGCTGGAGGGAACAAAAGGATACGGTGCGGAAGTGGTTCTGGCAGGGCTTCTGGGCAGTGAGCGGGACAAAAAGGCCCAGGAGATCGCAGAGACCCAGGGAAGAACCATGATTCACCCCTACGCCGATGACTTCGTCAAGGCCGGACAGGGCACCATGGGCCTGGAGATTCTGGAGGATGAGCCGGGAATGGATGTCATAGTGACGCCCATCGGCGGCGGCGGGATGATCTCCGGCATCGCCACGGCGGCGAAGGGAATAAAGCCCGGCATCCGGATATTCGGAACCGAGCCCATGGGCGCACCCCGGTACCGCTTAAGCAGAGAGGCGAAGAAGCCGGTGACGCTAAGCCATGTCGATACCATCGCCGACGGGACGAGGACCGATCACGCGGACCCGGGAAACTATGCGATTATTGAATGCCTGGTGGATGATCTTATCTCTGTCACCGATGAGGAGATCCGCCTGGCCATGAACCGGACCATCCGCTTCGCAAAGATTGTCGCAGAGCCCTCTTCCTCCATGCCCATTGCGGCAGCTCTGGCAGGAAAGCTTCCGGTCAAGCCGGAGGATAAGGTCTGCTTTGTGGTTTCCGGCGGAAACAATGATATGGCACTGCTGAAGGAGATTCTTTGATATTCACGCAATTACTGCCGGGAGAGGAAAGCGAGCTTTTATGAAACATTACGCGATTCGTGAGATACTTACGGAGCTGGATGCGGCGGATAAGGATTTTCTGCCGGAAACCTGGGTTCCGGGGGCGCAGGATCCCTTTGTCATCGTTCTGACCCGGGACGAGTGGAACGCCCGGAAGGAACGCTTCGATATGGGAATCGAGCTGGAACCGAACTCGGATATCCATATGACCAAGGCAGAGGTAAACTATGATTCCCTGACGGGAACATTTTCCATACCGGACAGGGCGGATCCTTCGGTGGACGGAGCGGTCTTTGCCTTCGCGCTGGACGAGAAGGGCATCGTATTTATCGATGATACCGGTACGGCGCAGGGCATCGTCGACAGTATCCGGAAGACCAAGCGGATGCGTGTGCCGAGCCTCGGACGGTTTCTCTATGACTTCCTGGACCACATTGTGAAGGATGATCTCCGGCTTCTGAAACGCTATGAGGACGAGCTGGAGGCAGTGGAAAAACGGATCACGCAGGGTGTGGCCGGAAGTCCGCTGCCCAGGACAAACGCGGTCCGGAGCGATGTCCGGAAGCTTCTGGAGCACTATGACCAGCTGATTGACCTGGCCCAGGAGCTGGATGAGAATGAAAACGGCTTTTTTGACGCCGAGAATCAGCGGTATTTCAAACTGTTTTTAAACCGCATGGACCGGCTCTATAACACGGCGTCTTCCCTCCGGGATTACACGGTGCAGATCGGCGATCTCTATAAGGCGCACCTGGAGATGAAGCAGAACCACATCATGACCATTCTTACCGTCGTGACGACCATATTCATGCCGCTCACGCTGATCACCGGATGGTACGGCATGAACTTCCGGCATATGCCGGAGCTGGAAAAACCGTGGGCCTATCCGATGGTATTCGGGCTCTGTATTGTGATTATCATCAGCAGTCTGCTGTTCTTCAAAAAGAAAAAGTGGCTGTAAGGGGGAAATGTTATGGAATTCTGTATCAGTGAGATGGCGATGCAGGAGGGGGATATCCTTTCCCATATTCGTGAGGCTGGGGCCCAGGGGGTCCCCTGCATGGAGATCGGAAAAGCGCACCTGATGAATTATCTGAGGAGCGGCGGAACGCTGGAGGAGGTCCGGCGGACCCTGGAAGAGTGCAGCGTAAAGCCGGTCTGCCTGAACTCCATCGAGAGCATCTCCTTTAACCCGAAGCGGGGCATGCGGGTGCTCCTGGAGATGAGCGAGTACCTGTTTTACTGCTGCAGAGCCATCGGCTGCAGCACAGTGGAGGTCATCGGCTCCTTCAAGGTGCCCGCAGAGGACCCGGAGGAGATAGAAGCGGAGACGGCCGATGCGATGGCACAGCTGGCGGATCTGGCAAAGCCCTTCGGGGTAAGGCTTGCCCTGGAATATATGGGCGTTCCCGCCAGCTCCGTGAAAACCTTTTCCCAGGCCCTTTCCATCGTCCGGAAGGCGGGGCGGGAGAATGCGGGGCTTCTGGTGGACACCTGGCACCATTATGCCGGAGGCGGAACAGCGGAGGAACTGAAACTTGCCGGTGGGAAAGAGATCTTCATGGTTCATGTCAGTGACTGCCCGGAACGAAAGCCCTTTTCGGCGGTGCGGACAGAGTGTTTTCTTCCCGGGGACGGGGTGATTCCCATAAAAGAGATGCTTCAGAGCCTCGGTGAAACCGGCTATGCGGGTCCTGTCTCGGCGGAGGTTATGGCGCCGGAGATTCGTCACCTTGCGCCGGCGGATTATATCCGGAGAACGAAGATGTCCGTTGTGCCGCTTCTTCCGATAGGGTAAACTTTCGTTGACAGACATTCACAGGCAGAGGAGGGACACATGGAATTCAGAAAACTGGTCCGGTTTAAACAGCAGATTGAGGAAGCAGAGTGCATCGAGGTTCTGAAGGAGACGAAGCGGGGCGTTCTCGCCGTCCTCGGAGACGGAGATTACCCCTATGCGGTTCCGTTAAACCACTACTACCGGGAGGCGGACGGCAGGATCTATTTCCACGGAGGAATGCAGGGCCATAAGATCGACGCCATGAAGAAGCATGACAAGGTATCCTTCTGCGTCTATGACGACGGCTGCCGGAATGAGGGGGACTGGGCCCTGAATTTCCGGAGCGTGATTGTGTTTGGGCATGTTGAATTTGTGGAAGATCATGATTTTGCGATTCAGATTTCCAGAGAGCTCTGCTACAAGTTTACCCTGGATGAGAAGTATATTGAAGACGAGATCCGCCATGCCGGCTGGAGAACGCTGGTATTAGCCCTGGTTCCGGAGAATATTACCGGAAAACGGGTGAAGGAATCCTAGGAGCATGCCGGCTGCCGCTATATGGCAGGTCTGCAGAAGACAGCAATCCGAAGATGGCGAGCGGGATATACGAAAAGAAGCGGCTCCCCGCGGGGAACCGCTTCTTTTATGCCCTGATGAATGCCGGGTAAGACTGCTTACATCGGCTTCTTTTCTCCGCTGCTGCAGGAGGCGCAGCCGCAGGAGCAATGTCCGGCGCTGCTGCATCCGCTGCAACCGCTGCAGCCCTTGCCGGAGATAGAATCTTTCATCATCTGAATGCACTTTCTGCCGCTGAAAAAGATAATCACGGCAAGAATCGCGATAACAATCAGATTGCCAAGGACAGGTGACATATCCTTACTTCCTTTCCTTTATGGATCAGGTATTGGCGTTTACTGCGGTAAGGTTCTGCACGGAATCATCCGGCTGATAGCCCTTGCGTACCAGGAGCCATACCAGGACGCCCAGAAGGACGACGGCGATGGCAGAGCCGATACCGAATCCGAATTCTCCGGCTGCCACGCCGCCCAGGTTGTAGGCGATGAAGGCAAGTACATAGGCCCAGAGGGTCATGTAGCCGACAGCGGCCAGAGTCCACTTTGTATTGTTCATTTCCCGCTTGATGGCACCGATGGCCGCGAAGCAGGGAGCGCAGAGAAGATTGAATACCATGAAGGCAAATGCTGCCATCGGGGTGTAATCTGCAGCGACACGGTCCCAGATTTCCTCACCCTCTTCGGAGAGCTCGGCCATCACAGGTTCACCGTTCTCATCGAAGAGCGGCTCGCCGGTCTCTTCATCGACTGCCTGCTCTGCGTGTCCATCGTAATTATACAGGACACCGAAGGTGCTGACAACCTCTTCTTTTGCCACAAGACCGGTTACGGTAGCCACGGTGGGCTTCCAGCTTCCGAAGCCGAGAGGCTTGAATACCGGAGCGACGGCACTTCCCACACCGGCAAGAAGGGAAGCATCCATCGGGGTGACATCCTCTTCCGGAACATCCATACGGGCGGCAAGATCTGTAATGTATTCTTCAGTGACGACGGTTTCATCTTCAAAGAGATTGTCCACCATGCCGAACCGGCCGTTCACGGTACCGAAGGAGCTCAGGAACCAGATGATAATGGAAGAAATCACGATAACGGATCCTGCTCTCTTGATAAAGGACCAGCCCCGCTCCCAGGTGGCGCGCAGTACGCCGACAACGGACGGAACGTGGTAGGGCGGAAGCTCCATGACGAAGGGAGCCGGCTCGCCGGCAAAGGCCTTGAACTTCTTCAGGATGATACCGCTCAGGATGATGGAGCCGATACCGATGAAATATGCGCTGGCGGCAATCAGCGGAGAACCGCCGAATACGGCACCGGCGATAAGACCGATGATCGGGAGCTTTGCGCCGCAGGGCATGAAGGTGGTGGTCATGACGGTCATCCGGCGGTCACGCTCATTTTCAATGGTACGGGAGGCCATGACGCCGGGAACACCGCATCCGGTTGCCACGAGGCAGGGGATGAAGCTCTTGCCGGAGAGGCCGAACTGACGGAAAATACGGTCCATGACGAAGGCAACTCTTGCCATGTAGCCGATATCCTCGAGGATGGCGAGCAGCAGGAAGAGTACCAGCATCTGCGGTACGAAACCGAGCACGGCACCGACGCCGGCCACGATGCCGTCCTGGATGAGGCCGTAGAGAACGGTGCCCTCAGCGACATGAAGCGCGGAGAGAATGCTGTCTACAAATCCCGGAACCCACTCGCCGAAGATCACATCATTGGTGAAGTCGGTGGCGGCGGTACCGATGGAAACACTCCAGCCGCCCATGGCGATGGCGTAGATGAAGAACATGATGACCGCAAAGATCGGAAGACCGAGAATCCGGTTGGTCACGATCTGGTCGATTTTGTCGGATACGGTGAGCTCACCGCGGGCGCGGCCCTTCTTGACTGCGGTATCCGTGATTCCGGTAATGCCGCTGTACCGCAGGTTGGTGATGATGCTCTCGGCGTCATCGTCCAGCTCCTTTTCGCAGGCGCTGATGATTTCTTCCGCTTTTTTCAGGGTTTCTTCGGAGAGGGAGAGCTCGGAGACGGCTTTCTGGTCTCTCTCGAAAATCTTGATGGCATTCCAGCGAAGAAGGCTGTCATCCCCGGTTCCGCGGATCATCGCTTCGATGGATTCCACGGCATCCATTGCCTTTCCGGTCAGGAAGGAGGGACGATTTCCCTCATTCTTCTTTCCTGCAGCGGCGATGGCGCAGTCGGCCAGTTCCTTGGAACCCTCACCCTTCAGGGCAGAGATTTCCATCACCGGAACGCCCAGTCTGTCAGAAAGAGCCTTGGTATCGATGGTATCGCCGTTTTTCCGGACCAGGTCCATCATGTTCAGCGCGATAACCATGGGGATATTAAGCTCCATGAGCTGTGTTGTCAGATACAGGTTTCTCTCGATGTTGGTGCCGTCGACGATATTGATGATGGCATCCGGCTTCTCATGAACCAGGTAGGTTCTGGAAACGACTTCTTCCAGGGTATAGGGAGAGAGAGAATAGATACCGGGAAGGTCCTGGATTACCACGTCATCGTGGCCTTTCAGACGCCCTTCCTTCTTTTCAACGGTAACACCCGGCCAGTTACCTACGTACTGGCGGCTGCCGGTCAGGTCGTTGAACAGGGTGGTTTTGCCGCTGTTCGGATTTCCAGCAAGTGCGATTTTAATTTCCATATTCGATGTTTCCCCTCTTTTCTGATTCGGGTTATTCTACTTCGATGAGCGCGGCGTCCGCATTTCTCACAGAAAGCTCATAACCTCTTACGTTCAGTTCCATCGGATCGCCTAAGGGCGCCAGCTTCCGGACATAGACCTCCACACCTTTGGTGATGCCCATATCCATGATCCGGCGTCTGACGGGGCCTTCTCCGTGAAGCTTCACGACCGTGACGGTTTCGCCGACGGCGGTATCCTTCAGTGTTTTCATAGATGCTCCTCCCTGTCGTTGTATTATATGAAAATCTTACTGGCCATGGTCTTGTCCAGCGCAATTCTGCTGTCCTTGACCTGAATAATAAGATTTCCGCTTACCTTATTCACAATTGCGACCTGTTCTCCGACGATGAAGCCCAGCTCAGCGAGATGCTGACGCACGCTGTCGGACCCACCGACTCTTTTGATGGTTACTTTTTCTCCGTTTCCGGCCATTGCGAGCGGCATCATGTTACCTCCTGTTCTCATAATTCTGCACTTCAGCAGGATGATGTCTTTCAGTGTTAGAAATAACTAATTTGGGTTAGTATAGACTGATCTGAGTTAGTTGTCAATAACAAAATGGCAAAAAAGAGAGCCGCCATCGGTTTTCGATGTGCGGCTCAGAGAAACAGGACAATATCAGGTGTTTACCGCCTTCCGGAGGTCCTTTCCGGAGGATATCAGATGGTTCAGAACCCAGTTCAGGCCATAGCAGATGGCCAGGAGCATCCAGCTGTTCATCTGCTTCTGGTAGTACAGCCCCACCAGGCACCAGACGAAAGTGCAGGCGGAGAAGTAGACCAGAAACCAGATAAAGAGCCGGATGGCAGGTATCCGAATGAGAAGGGCCATGAGAAGAAGGCCCAGTATGGCGACTGCGGTATAGAAGGCCAGAACAAGAAGCATGCTTTTTCCGGCCAGGCCCTGGACAAAGCCCATGGCGGACTGGCCCAGCTGCCCGGCCGTCTGATTCACGGCGTCGCCGGGAAGGGTACCCTGGGCCTGTTCGGCGGCTTTGCCGAAGAATTTCGTCAGAACCGGCATGACCCAGACCTGCAGGAGCAGCATGTATCCGGTGTTGATCAGGCCGGAAAAACGGAAATCATCTTCAAATTCCACCTTGGAGAGGACAAACTTCACCAGGAGAGAGAGGGTGTAGGAGACCAGCATGGCCTGGGCAATGCGCATGTCCCCCAGCACATTCAGGTTCTTCTGGTAGGCATAGACGCTGCTGGCAAATATCAGCTTCATGACCTCGCCGAAGGAGCGGACCCTGTCCAGAAGGAAGGTGAGGATCCACAGGATGGCGAGGGCTGCGGTAAAGTAGGCCCGTTTCTTGTCATCCACCGAGACGTGAAGAAGCGCTTTGGCTTTCTTTTTCTTCGCTTCCCGTCCCAGCAGCTGCGGGTCCGTAAACTTGACCAGCATGACGGCGGACACGAGAGCTGCGGCGAGACCGAAGAGCATCATCTGGGGTCCGGGAAGCTCTGCGTACTGGCCGGCCAGGAAGCAGAAGGCGGGAAGAAAGGCGCCTAAGAGCACCGGAATGGTGTTTCTTAGTCCCACAAAGGTGGAAAAGAGCACCAGCGGGCAGGCAAGCAGGATGCCGCAGGTCATCCGCCAGGCGAGACTGCCGTTCCAGGAAAAGCTTTTGCCGAAGAGTCCGGCGAAGAGCCTCAGGATGGACAGCACCAGGGTCGACGTATACCGCCCCGTCATCAGCCAGGCCGTCGTGATGTGGTTATCCAGCAGAGGATAGCCGTAGAGGCAGGCATAGATATAAAAGACGGCAAGTACGGCGGCTGTCAGGCCAAAAAGTACGGTCCGTCCTTCTCCACTCAGCACTCCGCCCACCAGGATGGCGGACAGGATGAGGGAGAACAGCAGGAACAGGACAAAGGACAGGAGGAACAGGGCTGCCTGTTCCTCCGCTGTAGTATAGGTTCTGTCCGAGATTTCCTGCGGGACGTTCAGAAAGCTTCCCGCAGCATAACGGATGCGGAAGAGGAGATACAGAAGAAATATTCCGATACCGCACCGGAAGAACCAGGGTTTCAGGTTTTCATTCATTCTATACTTACTACCTTTACTGAATTACTGAAGGGCGGTGTGGGCTTCGATGAAGGGGCGGATGCGCTCCTTCAGGATGTCCACACCTCCGTCATTTGCGGATTCCAGGTTGATGGGGATCACCGGATCGTGGAGGGAAAGGCGGATGAGAAGCCAGCCCTTGACTTCTTCATCATCGAAGGCCACACGTACCCCCTCATAGTTAGGGGAAACGATATGGAACCGCGGGTCGGCTGCACAGAAGGCCCGGAAGTCTTCGAGCACCTGCTGCCCGTAGGCCTTGAAGTCTTCCGCGGTAATACTGAGACGCATCTCCGCGGCCTCGGCCGGCTGCCTGAGGTCTGCGATAAGAGACTCCAGGGTCTTTCCTTCTCTGCGGATGCGGGCCAGGCGGCCGATGATCTTGGCGGCGATGTAGGCGCCGTCATCGGAGAAGTAATTCTCTTTAAAAGCGCCGTGGCCGGAGGTCTCGATGGCAAGCTCGCAGGTCTCGCCCGCCGCGTTCAGCTCGATGCCCTTGTCAATGACGTTCTTATAGCCTCTCTTGAAACGAAGGTGCTTAAGCCCCAGGGACCCTTCCAGGAACTCCGCCAGCTCGTCGGAGGTGACAGAATCGGTAACCACGGTGGATCCCGGCGCCTGCTCCGCCACGATGACGCCCAGAAGGGCGATCAGGGTGTTCCGGTTGACCGGCATGCCGTCGGAGAATACCACGGCGGCCCGGTCACCGTCGCAGTCGAAGATGACGCCCAGGTCGGCATGATGCTCCAGCGTGGCCTTCTGAATGGCCTCCATGGCAGTTGTGTCTTCCGGGTTCGGGACATGGTTCGGGAAGGTTCCGTCGGGGTTAAGGAACTGGCTTCCTTCGGTGTCTGCGCCCAGGGGTTCGAGAATATCCGATGCAAAGAAGCCGGAAGCGCCGTTGCCGGAGTCCACCGCGATGCGGAGTCCCGTGAGGGGCTTTTCTTCATCCGAACCGGAATTGGCGCGGATAATCTCCTTCATATGCTCGCAGTAGAGGGACTTCATGTCAAAGACGGTGACGGTGCCATCGCCCACCGGAAGTTTATCGGAAGTCAGCAGTGTCTCCGGGGATTCTTCGGCGAAGACTCCTGCCAATGCGGCTGCCTGTTCCAGAATCTGCGTCAGCTCTGCCTTGGACAGAGCGCCGTCCTTTGTAAAGAACTTCATGCCGTTCCGGTTGAAGGGAAGATGGCTTGCAGTGATCATGACAGCGCCGTCAAAATCACTTCCCGGAAGAACGGTGGAGCAGAACATGGCGGGTGTGGTGATGAGGCCGCAGTCGTATGCCTTTGCCATAGAGAGGCCGAGCAGGCATCCCGCCTTCATCTGCGGCGCGGTCATGCGGCTGTCGTGGCCTACGCCGATGCGGAGTTCGGAAGCGGGTTTCCCCAGCTTTTCGGACAGATATGAGGTAAATGCTCTCGCTATATAGGCTGCCAGCGGTTCGGATATGGTCAGGGCTTCTTTATCCGTCGCGATGGCGGCTCCTCTGACGTCGTTGCCGTTCTGGACTTTTTTGAAATACTGCAGATAGTTTTTCTCACTCATGGAGCGATTCCTCCTTATGCGGAATACAGGGTTCTCTTTTTTGGTTCCCACAAACAGTATACCACAGATCCCAAATGAGAGGATCCCTGCTATAATAGAAGTGACTGCAGAGCGCAGCAAGGGGGATTATAATGATGAAAAGATATGTTCAGCGCGCGAAGCGGACCATTTCTCTGTTTCTGGAAAATGATGTCGTTGTCTATGCAGGGCATGCGACTCTGGGAATTATCACGGCCTTTTTCCCGCTGGTGATGCTGATAATCTCCCTGCTCAACATGATTCCCTGGTATTCGCCGGAGGATTTCACCAATCTGGTATTCCGGTTTCTTCCGGATATCCCGCAGATGAAGAATCTGTTTCTGGGCGTGGTGACAAACCTGAGAAGTCAGTCAAACGGCCTTCTGGCATCGATAGCCGGAGCTACATCCCTGTGGTCAGCCAGCGGGGGTGTCACCGCGATTCAGAAGGGGCTCATAAGGATTTCCCAGAACCAAAGGAAGGGACTGAAGAATAAGGGAATTTCCCTGCTGTTTACCCTGTTTATCGTTATCCTGATTCCGGCAGTGCTGGTGTTCAACTTCCTGGGCGGTGCCCTGACGGACCTGGTTACGGCCCTGGCGGCCCGGCTCGGGTTTTCGCAGATGACGGGACTTCTGGTGTCCGTGATCCGCTACAGCGGGATTGTGGCGGGCGCCTTTGCCGTGCTGCTGCTGATCCTGCTCTACACCTTCCTGCCGGGCGGAAAGAGAGAACTGCGGGCCCAGGTGCCCGGGGCGCTGCTCACGGCGGTGGTCTGGGTTATCTTCACCGCGGTCTTCAGCAAAGTCATGCCCATCTTCTGGAAATCCTCGATTTACGGCTCACTGGCATCCCTGTTCCTGACGCTTCTGTGGCTTCGGGTCATACTTACAATTTTGTTTATCGGTGCGGCCTGGAACGAAGCGGCGGCGGAAGAAAAAGAAGATACGAACGAAGCGGCGGTCCCCTGAGGGGGCCGCTTTTTTAGTCTTCCTCGCGCAATACCCGCGAGCGAGCCCTGACCTCTGCGGCATGCGCGCGGGTCTGTCTCAAATCATGCAAATCTATGCATGGTATCAGTATTCGCATAGGATAAATCCTGATACTTATAATCGAAAATAATGAAACGAAAATTGTTTCGCTCTTATTGATTCGATGATAACACGGTGCTATAGTGAAGTAAGAAAGCAAAAAGTGAGGCCCGGAATGGGGAGGAAATTATGGTACAGAGTTATCTGAAGAGGGATACGATGCTTCTTGTCGGATTCTTTATCGTCACACTGCTGATGGTATCCTGTGCGGTTCTGCTGTCCATGGGCAGCCGGAGCGAGTCTCCCCTGATCTGCGGGGCGGCGGTGCTGTGCATCGGCGGGCTGCTGTTTTCCTTTCTCACCATCGCAGGACACCTGAACACCAACGCGGAAGAACTCTACGGGGAGGAAATTCGGAATGGAAGCCAGGAATAATGCACCCGAAAAGAAACGGTCCGCGAAGGACACCTTCATGCTTCTCTCAGATATCTTCTTTGTTTTGATTCTCTGCTTTGTAATTCTTTTTTCTACCCTGGTTGTGACGAATCATATCAGCCTGAATGACTATACGGTGAACGGCTATATCCTGAGTATTCCCCTTCTTGCGGGAGTCTGTGCCGTCATCGGCGGATACTTATACTTCCTTTTATCGGTAAGCCTCAGAGGTTACCGGGAAATGGAAGAGGCATATAAATGTGCAAAGGCAAAAGAGAAGGAGGCAGACCATGGCAGTATTTCTTAATCTCGCAGCATTCATCATCAGCAGCGCAATCGCCGTCTATTTCGGCTTTGATGCTATTTCCAGCATGCGGCTCGGAGAGTAATCCCGGGAGCAGTCTTAATCCGGAGAGTGATTTATGGAAGAAAAATTCGCAGCGGCCGGCAGAGGCGGGGAGGTCGGCAGTGTTGCTGATGCAGAGCATAAGAGCCATAAAACCCTGGGACCGGTTCATGTGTGGGCCCTGGGCGTGGGCATCGTCCTGGTGGGCGAGTTCATGGGATGGAACCTGACCATCCGACAGGGCGGCACCATGTCTGCCCTCATCGGACTGTTCCTCATGAGTCTCATGTATATGGGACAGGTGATGATGGTTTCCGAGATGGCCACGGTGATGCCGGAGGCCGGAGGCCAGTATACCATGGCCAAATATCTGCTGGGGCCGCTGGCAGCATTCAACGTGGGCCTGATGGCGGTTCTGGAGTATGCCATGCTGGAGGCCGGGGACGTCATCGTCGTCGGACAGCTCTTAAATTCCCTGGATCCGGGGATCAATGTCATCGCCTTCACATTGCTGTCCCTGCTGGGTCTGGCCTGGATCAACTATCACGGCGCCCATTCTTCACTGACCATCAATTTCTTTATCACGGCGGCCGCATTTGCCACTGTCATTCTGCTGCTGTTTTCCACGAAGTTTTTCAGCCCGTCCGGATCGCTCCTGAAGCTGTCGGAGTATTCCAATGGCCTGCCCTACGGACCCCTCGGCCTTATCGCGGCCATCGGCTATTCCTGCTGGTTCTTCCTCGGCATCGAGGGTACCGCCATGGCGGCCGATGAGTGCAGAAGCGCGGGGCGAAGCGTCCCTCTGGGCGGAATGCTGGGCATCGCGACGCTCCTCACCGGCGGCACCATCACCTGGCTGGTCTCCTCCGGCCTGATGACGCCGGAGACTCTGGGAGATTCCGTCTATCCGCTGTACGATGCGGCAAAGATGACCGGCTCGAAATTTGTGACGGCTGCCCTCTTTGCGGGCAGCATTCTGGCCTGCCTTGCCAGCGCCAACGGCTGCATCAACGACTCGGCCGAAGCCTGGTCGGCCCTCTCCAGAGACGGCCTGATCCCGAATATCTTTGCAAAGAAGCATCCAAAATTCGGATCCCACTATATCTCCATCATTTTCCTGCTGCCCATCTCGCTGGGATTTGCCATGACGGGACTGCTGGACCAGGTAGTGACCTTCTCCATCTTCTCGGCGCTGATCATCTACCTGCTGACCTGCATCATGATGTTCCGGTTCCGGAAAATGTATCCGCTGGGCACCATCAAGCGGACCTTTACGGCGCCTCTGTTCCCGATCCTTCCCATCGTGACGTTAATCATTGTCATTCTGGGCATCTTCGGACTGCACCTGAATTACGGCATCAACCTCATCGCCTGCACCCTGTTTTATTTCCTGGCCTCGGTGTGGTTTCTGGTGCGAAGATATAAATATGTGGACAAAGAGACCTTCATGAAGGCCGGCCTGGACAAATTCAGCCGGGAGATGGGGGAGTAGCGGGGCTTCAGACGGATTCCCAAAGCAGGGTTTATGTTGTATAATGCTTCTGTATAATTTCATCAAAACCCAAAAAAAATGATGAAGAACTTGAATCAGTATACAAGGAGAAATAAACCATGAAAGAAGCCAATCCGATACCTCAGGGAAAATATGTGCCGGCCAACCGGTTCGGACAGTTGATCGTCACTGCCGGGATGACGCCCCGGAATAACGGTGTTCTGATTAAGGCGGGAAAGGTGCGCCTGACAGATGACCTGGCAGATTACCGGGATGCGGTGCGCCAGGCGGCGAAGAATGCGCTGACCGCGGCGAGAAACAAGCTGGAGGAGGGTGAATCCATCGCGAAGCTCCTCTCCATCACCGTATTCATTAATGCAGAGGAAGGATTTGCCAGCCAGGCAAAGATGGCGGATTTTGCTTCCGAGTACTTCTGTGAGGAGCTCGGTGAGAGCGGAATCGGCGCAAGAGCTGCTGTAGGGGTTGCCTCCCTTCCGGGAGATGCGCCCTGCGAGATTCAGATCATTGCGGCCGTGGAATAAAAGATCATCAGAATAAGATAGTGAAAGCGGCGGGAGCTGTCGTACCGGTGGTGCGGCAGCTCCTTTTGGATTCGGACGGTTTTTTCCGGCTCTTGAGAAATGTCCGGAAAAACCATACAATATAATTACAGAGTAAGGGGACGACAGCCGAAGATAAAAAGAACGTGTAAACGGAGACCTTAACGGAGAAAACAGTCTATGAGAAAACGATGGAAGAGGATAACGGCACTGACGCTCATGCTGTGCGTTCTGCTTCTTATGTCCTGCGGCGGCAGGGAGGAGGCAGCTTCCGAAGGCGCGGCAGGAACAGAGTCGCAAGCCGCAGAAAAACCCGCAGAGACATCCGGCGAGGAGGAGACACCGGCACCGGAGACGGCGCCGCCGCCCCCGGCGGAAGCCCCGGTGGCCTATGAGGAAGAAGAGGTACCGGTGTTCCGGAAGGAAGCTGCGGAAGAGACGGTAATGCTGCGGTTTTATGAGGATCTGCCCCATGTGGCCTATATCAGCCTGGAGGATTACCACCACCTGTTTCTCCCCGCAGCGAAGGTCACAGTGGAAGAACAGGAGCCGGGAAGCGGGGTATATGCTATTTCTACCGGAACCGGGGAGGCGGTGGCGGATATCGTCGGGGAGACCATTCAGACGGAAAACCTGCCGGGCCTGACCAATGTGATGGGCCTTCAGCAGCCGGGCATGGACAATACCTATTATGACGGGGTTCCCTACCTCAGGTGGGAGGCATCCGCCTATACGCCCGAAAAGGCCCTGACAACACTGGATTTCGGCGCCTACGGCATTGATGTGCGGGCGGACGAGGAGGGACTCTACCTCCCGGTGGCGACGCTGGCGGATATGTATTCGGATCTGGATTATCACACGGCCTTTTATAACGGGGACAAGGTTTATATCGAGGATGGAAATCATCTGGAGGCGCCGCTTCGCCGCGATGAGGAATATGTTTCCGTTCAGTTTGCCAGAGCGGAGCGGCCGGAGGATCTGGCGGACTTTACCTGGCGGGAGCTCTGCTTTGCCATAGACCATTTCTACGGATTTCCGGGCCGCGGAATTCTGGAAGATTCGGTCGCGGCGGAAGGCCTGGAGAAGGCTCTTAAGGGATATGGCCCGGACGGGGAGAAAGCCGCAGAGTTTCTGCAGTCTTCCGATATGGGCGAATATCTGGCCGGCATGGATTATCTGGGATATCTTCTGGATGATGCGGGTCATACGGACCTCTATCTCGGGGAGAACATGGAGCGCTATATGCCGGAGGAGGTCCTGACCTCCTACCGGAACGCCAGGGCAGCGATTCCGGACCTGGAAAAGAGGAAAGGGGAAATGGAACGCTTCTATACGGCCATCGCCCGGGATACGCAGGCAAGAAATGATATCCGCAGCCGCATTTACGGAGGCGGCGCCACTTACGCAAAAAAGGGAGACACGGCGGTCTGCATCTTTGATACCTTCAATCCTTCGGACTATTCGGCCCTCTCGGAATACCTTTCGGGAAATACCCACATCATGCCGGAGGCGGAGGCGGGAGATCCCATCGTCATCCTGCTGGATGCTCTGGAGAAGGCGTCTGCCGACCCGGAAATAAAGAATTTTGTCATCGACATTTCCAACAACCAGGGCGGTTCCGTGGACCTGGTGGTGGCTGCCCAGAGCCTTCTTCTGGGAAGCAGCGAGAACACTATCCCGGTGGAAAATACGCTGACGGGGCAGAAGATTGAGCTTTCCTATGACATGGACCGGAATTTCAACGGTGCCTTTGACGATGCGGACGATAAGGTGCACTATGACTTCCGCTATGCGGTACTTGTCAGTGATTCCACATTTTCCTGCGGAAACCTCTTTGCCTCGGTGATGAAGGACCACGGCGTGCTCATCCTGGGAGAGAAAAGCGGCGGCGGAACCTGCGCCATCCAGAATATGGCCACCGCCGACGGTTTTATGTACCGGATTTCTTCCGGCCGCATGCGCCTTATAAACGAGGCGGGAGAGGCGCTGGAGGAGGGCATTGCGCCGGATGTGGACCTGGTTTCCGCGGACAGCTCCGGCAAGAAGGATTTCCGGGCCTTCTGCGACATTGACCGGATGAGCGAAGAGATTGCAGCCTGGTATGATTAGGAGATATGTTCTCCGAAAGCCCCGGAGGCCGGTCATCACCCCCGGAAGCCTGTCCTGCACCGGGCCCGGGGAATCCTGTATGGCGGATATACTTCCCATGGTATAATCAGATTATACAGAGAGACTGAAGAGGAAAGGAGCGACAGCATGAAGGTTGGATGTGTCAGAGAAATCAAGAACAATGAGTTTCGCGTGGGCCTTACGCCGGACAATGTAAAAGCCTATGTGGCAGCGGGCCATGAGGCTTTTATCGAGAAAGGTGCGGGAATCGGCTCAGGCTTCCCGGATGCCGATTATGAGGCGGCCGGCGCCATCATGAAGGAAGAAGCTTCCTGCGTCTGGAAAAACGCCGACATGATGGTGAAGGTTAAAGAACCTCTGCCGCCGGAGTATCCGCTTTTTCATGAGGGGCTGATCCTGTATACCTACCTGCATCTTGCCCCTGACCCGGAGCAGACAGAGGCCCTGATCAGAGGAAAAGTCAAAGGCGTCGCCTATGAGACGCTGCAGGAGAAGGACCGGAGTCTTCCGCTGCTTATCCCCATGAGCCAGATCGCAGGACGGCTCAGTATCCAGGAAGGAGCAAAATACCTGGAGAAGCGCTTCGGAGGCGAGGGCGTGCTTCTGGCAGGTGTTCCCGGAACCCCGAAGGCCAATGTGGTCATTCTCGGCGGCGGCACCGTGGGAACCAATGCCTGCAAAATCGCCGTGGGCATGGGCGCCAATGTCACAATCATCGATATCAGCCTGCCCCGCCTGGAATATCTCGATGACCGGTTCGGCTCGCAGATTCAGACCCTGGTATCTACCGATGCCAATATCGAGCGCGCCGTAAAAGAAGCGGATCTGGTTATCGGCAGTGTCCTGATTCCCGGCGCGTCGACGCCGAAGCTCTTTAAGAAAAAATACCTGAAGGAGATGAAACCCGGTGCCGTCTTTGTGGACGTGGCCATCGACCAGGGCGGCTGCGGCGAGTCCTCCCGCGTGACTTCCCACGATGACCCGATCTTTATCGAGGACGGGATTGTTCACTACTGCGTCGGCAATATGCCCGGCGCCGTGCCGCGCACCTCGACCATAGCCCTGACGAATGCCACCATCCGCTACGGCCTGCAGATTGCAAACCTGGGCCTGGAGGAGGCCTGCCGGAAGAATCCGGTCATTTATTCCGCCGTCAACACCTATGTCGGAAAGACCGCCTTCCCCGGCGTGGCGGAGTGCTATCCGGAGATGGAATATGCGGATATCCGGGCGCTGATTGGGTAATGCTCAGTAAGGAATACTCCCGGACGGAGCCGGAATCTGTCTCGGAGAAAGAATGCAGCGAAAGGAATAAAACAATGAATTTCAGATTTGCACACAACAACTTTAATGTCATTGACCTGGAGAAGTCCATGAAGTTCTATGAGGAGGCCCTGGGCCTTCACGAGGTCCGCCGCAAGGAAGCACCGGATGGAAGCTTCATTCTCGTCTATCTCGGGGACGGGGAGTCAAAGCACCAGCTGGAGCTGACCTGGCTCAGGGACTGGGAGAAGGATCATTACGACCTGGGGGATGATGAGTTCCACCTGGCTTTCACCACCGATGACATGGAGGCAGCTCACAAAAAGCATGAAGAGATGGGCTGCATCTGCTTCGAGAATCCGAAGATGGGAATCTACTTCATCGAAGATCCGGATGAGTACTGGATTGAGATCATTCCGGAGCGGTAATATACGGGAAAGAAAAAGAGCTTTCGCCCATATCCATTGATATGGCGGAAGCTCTTTTTCAGGTTATAACAGCAGGCATATCAGCGGTATCGTCACCAGGGACAGCAGGTTGCTGAGGAAGGAGATTTTCGCTGTCATATTCAGGTTTCCGTGGTAGATTTCCGAGAGGAAGGCCGCGGCGCCGGCCACGGGCATCGCCATGGTGACGGTGATGACCGGGAGAGCGAGCGGATTCCGGTAGGGAATCAGCCTGAGAAGGAAGAGCACCAGCACCGGACAGATAAGAAGCCGGAAAATGGTGCAGGTCCATGCGTCTTTATCGGTCAGCAGGTCCATACCCCTGCTGTTTCCCAGCGCCATGCCGATGATAAACATGGAGAGCGGTGTGGTGACGTTGGAGAGGTAGGTAACGGGGGCGGCAATCAGCTGCGGCAGCGGAATCTGCCCGAAATAAAAGATAAGGCTTAAGAGCATGGCGGCGTTGATGCCTGTCAGGAGAATCTTCCGCAGAGGCGGCTTCTCAAAGGCAGCCCCGGAATAGGAGGCGATGGAAAGCGCCCCCAGGGAATAGGTGTAAAGGTTGAAGGTAATGGTGTAAATAACCGAAAGAGCCAGTCCCTCCGGCCCGAAGAGGGCAAGGCAGACGGGATATCCCATGAATCCGACGTTGGAATAGGTGCATCCGAAGATCCAGATTCCTCGCTTCCCCTGCGGCACCCGCAGAAGCTTTGCACACCGGGAGGCAAGGAACTGCAGCAGAGGATAAAGGATAAAGCCTGTCGCGAGAATCATCAGGCTGTCGCCGAGGAAGGAAGGGTCATATTCTTTTGTCACGAGAGAGATGAATACCGTGCAGGGCGCGGTCACCTTCATCAGAAGGGCCGAGAAATGGGCCGACGCCTCCGGCGAAATCAGCTTCAGCCTTACAGAGGCTGCACCCGCGGCAATCAGAAGAAAAAGGCCCATCAGGTTTTCAAACACTACCATAAAATCAAGCTGCATAATCAGGCTCCTAACGAAACAGGTTGAGGGCTCTATCGAAGCATGTTGAGGCCGCTTAAGGCCATCAGAATATAAATTCCCTTCAGGATGGTCTTGTCCGGAAGGTGGGGGGCCAGCCGGTCTCCGAAAAAGATACCCAGCACCATGGCCGGAATCGCGCCCCAGAGGCCGGTCAGGACCTCCGGCGTCAGCTGCCCGCTCAGGAAGCGGACGATGGTCGCGTAGATATTGTTGAAGGCAAAGTAGCCCTGAATCGTTGCCAGATAGATGGCATGGCTGGCGGTGGCACCCAGCAGATAGATGACAACCGGAGGGCCGCCGGCGCCGAAGAGGCCGTTGGTTATTCCGCCGATAAGACCGGCGAGAAATCCGTACTGGGGGTCAGAGGGAAGCTTAATCTTCCCCTTGAAAAAGAGAAAATAGACGGAAAGAACCAGGAGCATGATGCCGAGAATCTTCTCCATCAGGTCAAAGGAAGCATTGCCCAGGAACCGGATAGACAGGAAGGTGGCCAGGTAGCTTCCGCAAAGGATCGGAATGGTCAGCTTCCAGCGGACATTTTCCCGGAACTTCCAGGCAATATAGGAAGCGCTGATCGCGGACAGAATATTCGTATAGGCTGCCGCGTGGGTGTGGGCACCGGTAAAATACGGGAGAATCATCACGGCGATAATTCCCATGCCGAAGCCGCAGACGCGCTGGATGATCATGGCAAACAGATACACCACGAAGATGATCAGGATCGTGTTGATTGACATTTCGGATAAACCTCCAGGGGCGAAAAATCAGTGTTCCCATTGTAGCACATTTTCCGGAAAATTGTTCTGCAAATATATGAAACTTTGAAGGGCGGGAATGGATGCAGCGGCAGGTTGTTTGGGGACGCGAGGGGTGTCTTCCGATCTGTGTGCCGGTTTCACACTGTCAGATCTGCTGTTATCAGGGGTGCTTCGCGGGCTTTGGCGTAAAAAACGGATCCGGATGGCTTTGTGGACCATCGGATCCGTTTTGTCAGAGCAGGTGTATTGGAATTTCCATGTAGAACGAGCCTAAAGCAGATCAAGGAAGCTATTTTCAGGGACAGATCTGCTTAAACTGTCTGAGCGAGAAGCGCGGCTTACGGTTTGAGCAGATCCTACTGTACATTTTTCACTGCAGGATCTGCATCGGGCCCCAAAACCGAAACAACAGGATCTGCATCAGGCCGGAAACCCCGAGTCAGAGGGATGTATCGTACCGGAAAACCCGAAGCAGCGGGGCGCATCAGGCCGGAAAAAAATTCAATTCATCAGAACCGGTGCCCGCCGCCTCCTCCGGAGTGCCCGCCGCCACCGCCACCGCCGCCGCGGCCGCCACCGCCTCCGCCGGAGGAGGATGAGTGATAGACCTTGGTCTGGCGGATGAAACGCTCGGCTTTACAGGCTGCGGCGACCGCGGCCATGCCGCTGACTGCCAGAACCACGGCCCGTTTCGGCTTGAGCTTCTTTGCCCGGGCCTTGAGCCAGGAGAAGTTCAGAAGAACCGAGAGAATCAGGGCGAGCAGCGCATTGCTCAGGTACTTCATGGGCTGGGCGATGCGCTGGCCCTTAAGTACCGACAGGATCTCTTCAAAAGCATGCTCAGCGCAGAGATAATATTCCTCCCGGGTGGCATAGCGGTAGATATTATCCGTGATGGTATTGGCCTTCGCATTTGTGATGGTGCGGTAGACTTTCCCGTCGGAGTGGATGCGGATCTCCCGCTCATCCATGTCGATGACCAGCATGGTGCCGCTGTCGGTGCCGAAGACGGACTGGTAGCGGGATTCCGCATACCAGCGGGCCGTCTGGGAACCGGAGTCTCCGCTGACAAAGCCTACATTGCCGTATTCCGTGATGGGCGTCATGTCCCGGACAAGAAGCCGCTCCTCACCGTCCGTGAGCAGGTCCTCATCATCCGAGAGATAGACGGAATAACCCGTATCCGGGTTGGTGTACTGAATGCCGGAAGATCCGGCCTGGGTGATGGTTCCGCCGGGGAAGAGGAATGCTGCCGCAGAGCAGGCCAGTACCAGCAGCAGAACCATGCCGGGGTTCGTTTTCGTCCGGTTGTGGAACTGGGGCAGCGGTCTGGTGGCCAGGAGATTGTACTTCCGGATCAGCCCCGAGATGGTCAGGACGATGCAGAGATAGGCGATGGCGGATCCGATATAGTAGTATATATCCCCTACAGGGTACCAGATGAAAATAATCAGAGCCAGAATCGATGCGGCGATGCATCCCCAGGCCTCGGGGGCGGATTTCAGCTTTTTTGTCCGGGGACTTTCCGTGCCGGTATCCGCCGCACTCTTAAGCTCCTTCGCGATGGAGCGGATCCGGAAGGTCCAGATCAGGGTGAGGAGAAATGCCAGGATCGTGATGACGCCGGAGGGACTGTGCACCAGCTTTTCCGTCATAAAGTACAGAAAGGACAGCTCGCTCATCGCATATATGATGACCACGGCCGCAGTGAAGATGATGGAGGCAGCCCCCACCAGCTTTCCTGAGGGCCTTTTTCTGGAAAATGCGTCCTTCTGCATTTTTTTCAGGTTCTTATCCTGGGGATTCTTACTGTACAGATATCCGGCATCCTCTTTTTTGCTCTCCAGGGTCTGGATCTCCGCCAGTTCCCTCCGGTACAGGAAGGAGGTCAGGAAGGAGGAGATGGTCGCCAGAGCCAGCATGGAGGGGGCCGTGATGGTCAGGAAGAAATTCAGCAGCACAAAAAGGGGCACCGCAAGCAGCAGGGAAAACAGCAGAAACTGCCGAAGATCCACGGGAATATCCGCATAGACCTTGCCGGTCTGGCCGTTCACCACCGAATAGGCCACCCGGTCATCCTTCCGCCAGGTTAAAAACCACACCGGGAACATGGCGCCAGCGGCAGAGGTCTGCATCTTCAGATCCTGCTCCACCTTCTGACGGTTCCTGGGCATATCCACCGTATACCCCGGAAACTGCTTTTCTAGCTGGGGATACACCTCCCCGGCCACGGCGGCTTCCGCGTCATCGTAATAAATCTCGGACGGCACATCCGCGATATCCGAATAAAAGCCCGCCAGGAACCCCGGGGTGAAGGGCAGCAGACCCTTCTCGTCAAAGGGACCGATGACTTCCCCGATATGGTCGTCAAAGCTGGAAGAGGCATCAAAGGACATGTGCTGGGTGACGGGTGCCACCTGACAGTTCAGGTCATAGTAATCCGTATACTCATAATTGCCTTTGGTGTAAGTCTTCTTTCCGGTAAAGCTGAGATCCGGCCCAAAAGACACATCATAGCTCCAGTAGGGAATGTAAACGCCGACAAACCGGTCGAGAAACGCCGGATCCTTCAGCTCCTTCGGCACATAGGCGGCGTGCCGGATGGCATTCAGATAGGCATTCCGGCAGTCCTCCTTCGTCCTGGCAAATGGGATAATCCGCTGGGGGCGCTTTTCCCCCCGGACCCGTTTTTCAAAGACCGCGGAAGCACCGCAGTAGGTGCAGAAGCCGGTGGCAGACAGGTTTGTGCTGGCGATCTCGGCGCCGCATGCGGGGCAGGTAAAGACAGTCACATCATACTCATCCCGGCTTTCCACCTGCATTCCGGAGCTTCTCCGTTCCGGTTCATAGGGATCCATCACAGACTCACAGTACTCACAGAACAGCTTCTGAGAAGCAATATCAAAGCGGAGATTTCCTCCGCAGTTCGGGCAGTCGTACATAGAATTCCTCCTTTTCGGAAGAACAGCAGTTCCTTACACAGTAATCATAACATATCGCAGAGAAAAAAACGGATAAATCGCCAAAACGTCAATGACTGTGATATACTAGCGGGGTACAAGTAAGCCGTGCATGAACGAAGAAAAACTGCCTGACGGGTGCTTGCACACGTATGGCAGTTTTTCGAAGTGAATATAGGGCGCACGCCCGCGAACGAGCGTCCGAAGGACACGAGTGGTGCACGGCGGAGAAGTGTGCCGTACAGCGGCGTACCGTGCGCACGGTAAATCAGTACCGAGGTACATACAGATGAGAACAGTAGTTGCAAAATTCGGCGGAACTTCCCTGGCGGATGCGGGGCAGTTCCGAAAGATAAAGGACATTGTGTCAGCAGACCCGGACAGAAGAGTCCTGGTGGTATCCGCGCCGGGAAAGCGGTTTCCGGAAGATATCAAGGTGACGGACCTTCTGGCGGAATGCTATGAGGAGGCAGCTGCCGGGAAGGACTTCCATGCAGCGCTTAGCAGGGTAAAGGCCCGCTATTCCGAGATTCTTTCCGGGCTTTCTCTGGATTTCCCGCTGGATGAGGAGATAAAGGAGCTGGAAAAGCATCTGGCAGAGGCACCGGAGATGGCCTATACCGAGAGCCGGGGAGAATATCTGAATGCCCGGATTATGGCGCAGTATCTGGGATTCACCTTTGTGGACCCGGCCTGGTGCGTCTGCTTCCATGAAGACGGAACGCCGGATGACGAGATGACAAGAAGAGCCATGCAGGCGGCGCTCCGGCCGCTGGAGCGGGCGGTGGTTGCCGGATTCTACGGCGCGGACGGGAACGGGAAGATTCATACCTTTTCCCGGGGCGGCTCGGATGTGACAGGAAGCCTCGCTGCATGTGCCGTGCATGCCGACCTCTATGAAAACTGGACGGATGTTTCCGGCCTTCTGGCGGCGGACCCGCGGATTGTGGAACATCCGAAGAGCGTGGAATATATGAGTTACCGGGAGCTGCGGACCCTGTCCTACATGGGGGCCTCGGTGCTGCACACCGATGCGGTTCTCCCCGCTGCGGACATGGGGATTCCCATCAATATCCGCAATACGGACGAACCCGAGAATCCCGGCACGATGATTGTGAGAAAGCTCCCGAAGGGACAGAAGAAGTATCCGGTCATCGGTGTGGCCGGCCGGAAGGGCATGTCCGTCATCCAGGTGGAGAAGGTTATGGTCAGCGACGGCTCCGGCTTCAGCGCGATTATGCTGGATATCCTGAAAAACCGTCAGCTTCCCTTCGAACAGTGCCTGACCGGAATCGATTCCGTCACCCTGGTCATCCGGGATGACCTGCTGGCAGGCTGCAAGGAAGACCTGCTGGAGGAGATTCGGGAGACCTTGAAACCTGACTTTATCGGGGTTAGAGAGAACCTGTCCATGATCGCCGTGGTCGGCGAGAAGGGAACGGAATCCACCGACGCCAATGTGAAGGTTCTGCAGGCGCTGACCCGGGAAGGGATCGAGATCAGCACCATCAACCAGGGAGCAGGCAAGCTGAATCTCCTGATCGGCGTCCCGGACGAGCGGTACGAAGAGGCCATCCGGGCCATCTACGGAACCATCTGAGAAGAGAAAGAGACCATCTGGGCCAACTGCGGAGCCAGCTGAGGAAAAACATATGAAAAAATGCAGAATCACGGTCATGCGCATTTCCCGCTATGAGGACCTGATGGAGCGGTATGAGAACCCGCAGACCGACGCCTGCTTCATGAAAGAGGGGCAGGTTTTCATCGCCGACGGCTGGAAAAAGCCGGAGGGGATGTGCGACAGCGCCTGGGAGAGCATGTCGGCCTTCGTGATGAAGCTGGCCCACGGCGGGGAAGGCATCTACGACGGATGGATGAAGAATCCGAAATCCGCCATGATTTCCTGCAATGACGGCTTTCGGCCGGTGAGCTTCCTTATCGAGACGCTGGACGAAGAAGCCTGCGCAGCGGACAGGACAGACACGGAACCGGAGCAGAAGCCAGGCCGGAACCAGTCAGAAAGCAAGGAGCAGTATTTGTGAAACGACACCAGATGCCACTGGCAAAGAATACAGAGAAGAGGCTGGGGGAGATTGCCCCGGAAATCCGGCATATTCTGGATCATCCGGACTTCAAGAGGCTGAAAAAGTTCCCCCGGCACGGATATACCAACACCCATGATCACAGCATCCGCGTGGCCGAGGTGGCAGTGCAGCTTGCGGAGAAGATGGGCGTGGACAAGAAAAGTGCGGCCAGAGTAGGCCTCCTCCACGATATGTGCTACGTGAGTTACTATAAGAACCGCCATATTCCCAAGGAGGAGCGCCATCCCGGCATGTATGCCTTCTACCATCCGGAAGAGGCGGCACAGAACGCAAAAAAGTTCGGGCTGACAAAAGAAGAGCTTCACGCCATCCGGGCGCATATGTTCCCGCTGGCCGTACACATGCCGAAGGACCGGCTGGGACTGGTTCTGACCCTGTCGGACAAGAAGGTTTCCGCAATGGAATGCGCCTACTCATTCCGGAAGAAGATGTACCACCGGAAGATGGAAATGCGCTGAGAAGTACCCTTGAAGACGGAAGGAAGAAAATGATAAAAAGACAGTTCAGGACAATTCTCCGGGCAGCGGCGCTGTGCGCAGTGCTTCTGTGCCAGACGGGCTTTACCGGAGCAGAAGGTGCGCCGGTTATGCAGAACCTATCAGGGGAGACTACAGGGATGATGAATACCGCAGAGCAGGCGCAGATGGCAGAGGCGACGGCCGTTTACCTGGGCGTGTACGGTTACGGAACACCCCAGGTGACAAAAGAGAACAAGCCGTATTTCCGGTACCGGTTTTTCACAGACGGGCAGGAGCTGGTCCTTCCCATGGATAACGGGACCATGGATGCGCTCGGCGAATATGACTACCCCCTGCAGAACCGGCTGAAGGAAGGATATACCTACCGAATCAAGGCGGTAAATGGCATCGTCACAGATGTGGAAGAATTGGCAGCTCCCGGAGCAGGAAAAACAGCAGCTTCCGGAACCGAAAACCAGGTATCCGCGCAGGCGGATATGCCTCAGCTTCCGGTCAGGGGAACACCCGGAGTCAGGACTCTCAGAAATTTCCTGGCGACCGCCATGGAGCCGGTGGGACATACCCTTTATATCTACGGCGGCGGCTGGGACTGGCAGGATAAGGGTTCCGCCCTTCAGACCAGGACCATCGGCATTTCACCGGACTGGGTCCGGTTTTTCCGGGAACAGAATGCCGATTTCACCTATAAGAACACCTCCCCGCCGGCAAGCTTTTATCCCTTCGGCGGATATAATGAGTACTATTATGCGGGACTTGACTGCTCAGGGTATCTGGGCTGGGTCCTGTACAACACCCTGAACCGCGAGAGCGGAGGAGAGGGGTACGTCGGGAAAGCGTCCGCATTTGCCAGAAATCTGTCCGGAAAAGGATTCGGAACCATGGCGGCGCCGGGGCTCCAGTCAGGGCTTCATCCCGGCGATATCGTGAGTATCGACGGACATGTCTGGATATCACTGGGCACCTGCAGCGACGGGAGTGTGGTGATTCTTCATTCCACGCCCTCGCTCAGCCGGACCGGGCAGCCCGGCGGCGGCGTCCAGATCGGCGCCGTGGGATTTGATGAAAACTGCGAGGCTTACCGGCTGGCAGATCACTACATGTCAACCTGCTATCCGGAGTGGTATGAGAGATATCCGGCGGCTCTCAAGGGACCGGCGGTCTACCTGTACTGTCCGGCCGGCATGACCGGGCGCATGGTGTGGGATGTTTCCGAAAACGGTGTGCTCACCGACCCGGAGGGCGTGCAGTCCATGACGCCGGAGACGGTGCTCCGGAGTCTGTTTGGTGCGTAAAAGGGAGGAATCATTTATGAAGAAGAGATGGCTGATGCTTCTTTTGGCCGGCGCGCTTCTTGCCGCCGGATGCGGGAAGAAGAAAGAGAGCGCGGAGCCGGCATCGGAAAAAGCGGTGCAGGAGAGCGCAGAAGCCGTAGCAGAGGAAAATGCGGACGACGCTGAAAAGGATAAGGCGGCAGAAGCGGATGCGGCAGAGAAAGATGCTGCAGCGAGTGCGGATGCGGAGAAAGCTGCGGAAGAAACAGATACCCCGGCGGAGCAGGACCGGTATGCGGCCTTCCTTGCGGGGGATGGGAAGATGACGGTTCACACCGCCGGAATCCGCAACGACGGCCTGGAGTTCAACCAGTTATATTCTGAGGGGGAAACGCTGACCCTGCAGGAAGTGATGGATAAAACCGCAGAATTTATTCCCGGAGAATGGGCTGCAGAGGATGCTAAGATAATCCCCAGTGCCGCCGCTGCAGAGATTGACTGCGGAAATGACGGAGAAAAGGAGCTTGCGCTCTGCATCACCTATCCGGTGCAGTCGGAATCCTGGAGACAGTATATGATCCTGAAGGATCAGGGGGAGGAGCTTGCCCTCTGCTATATGGGATGCGCCTGGTCCAGAAGCGACATCACCATCGATTCTTATGGATTTATTGCCGGCGACGGTTCCGGCGGGGCGGCGGTCCATGTTTTTGACAAGAGCTTCGTCGATAAGGACGGAAAATGGCAGTATCTCTATAGCGTCGAAACGGAGATATATCCGGAAAATATCTATTACAACGAAGAATTCCACGATATGACGGACTACGGGCTGGATCTGAGCGAGCTGTTGCTGCTCCGGTATTCCTTTGTGCCGGACTGGACCGAAGACCGGAAAGAATACCTCACCTACTCCACCTACAGCGATGCGCAGAATCCGGAAGACCCCTCCGGCCTGTTCTGGGACCTCACGGCGGATGCGTCTGCCTATGCGGCGGACAGCCCGTACCGGAAGGCCTTTGACGCGGAAGGCATCGAATTTTATCCGATGGATGAGATCCGGGAAATGATCTCGGCAAGAGAAGCAGAAACCGGTTTTTCGAAAGAGGCTTATTGCTCCGGGGAAATGGCGGACTGGGATTCCATACAGACCGGAAGCGTCCGGGCCATGTTCCGGGATGATGCAGGAGAGGAACTCCTGAAAAATGCCGGCGAGGTAACGATCGAGACAGGTGAAAATCCCGCCTGCATTGTATTTACGGCTCTAAAGCCGGTTTCCGACTTTAAGATTCTTGCAGTGAAGTCCATTGATTTTGATAATTATGGAAATCCGGTCTATCAGTGCGAAGAGAAGTATGGCCAGAAGGAGCTTCTTCCGGAAAAACCGCTGGCGGCGGAGGTTGTATTCTACGGAGATATGCCGAATATAGCCATCTCCTATACCGAGGACGGAACCGTGAAGAATGCGGCCGTATACCTCAGCGGAAAGGACGGGTCCCTGCAGCTTTCGGGATTCTGATTTCTGATGGATGATTGTTTTTGGAATAACGAGTGATTTGAATGATGAGTGATACGGCTAAAGTAGTAAAGAGGAAGGATGCCCGGGTGGAGCTTCTCAGAATCCTGGCCTGTCTTCTGGTGATTCTGATGCATGTCCGGACCATCGCGGTTCTTCCAGACGGCACCATCGCCGACTGGGCCCTTCTCGCCAATATGCTCTCGGCGCCGGGGGTGGGGCTCTATTTCCTGATCTGCGGATGCTTTATCCCGCGGGCCCCGGTGTTTCGCGCCTGGAAGAGCTTTCTTCTCCGGATTCTTCTGCCGGCGTTCCTGTTTATCATTGCCGCCGACCTGCTGGACGGATGGCTTTCGGGAGAGTGCGGCATCCTGCAGAGCATTCTCTCTGCTGATATAAAGGGAATTGCCGGAGGCATTGTCCAGGGAATTCTTCGTGCGGATGCCTGGAGTCTGGGGCGGTGCACGGGACACCTGTGGTTTCTTTTCAGTTACTTTACCATCATGCTGTGGATGCCTCTGATGCATGCGGTGGTGATGGGAAAGGGAGAGAAGGCTCTTCTGTTTTTCGTAATTCTGTCGATTGTGTCTCTGCTGATTGTGGATTACGCAACCCTCTTCCCGGTGGCATTTGCCATTCCCATGCCGCAGCTTCCCCCGTGGGAGCTGATGTATGCGGCGGCGGGATATCTTCTCTATCAGGGCATAAAAAGACCGTCAAAGACCGGCTTTTTCGGTGCCGCCGGCCTGACGGTCCTCATGTGTGTTCTGATGTTTTTTGCCCAGAAGGCCCTCTACCTGAAGGGACTTGCTGAGGGCGGCGCACCGGCTGACGTGGGGCTGATCCCCTATTACCTCAACTGGCTTTCCGGCCTGTGCGCGGTCTGCGCGATGGCCATCGCGGCGGCGGTCTTCTTCCTTCCAGAACCGGAAGGAAAGCTGCATGAGGTTATCTGCGCCATCGGCGGAGTCACCTACCCGGTGTTCCTGCTCCATTTCCCCATCATCTACAAGATCCGGACACTGGGGCTGGAAAATGCGGGCAAAAATGCTTTTGTCGCCGGCGGTGCGGCGGGCAACCTTCTGTTTACCCTGCTCTATACCCTGGTAGTATTTGTTATCTCCGGGCCTCTGGGATATGCGCTGCAGAAGCTCTTCGGCGTCCTGCGGAAGCATCTGCCGGTTCCTAAGCAGGGCTGATGCAGAGGCATCTGCCGGTGCGTCAGCAGGGCCGTCGCAGCGGCATCTTGCAGTGTATCAGCAGAACCCGGATGCGGATTCTCAGTTATCAGCGCGGTTATAACCGTTCTTCATGCGAAGGCTTGCCTCCTGCAGCACCTTTCCGAGGGTGTCGGTGGAGCATTCCTTTGCCATGGCACAGAGCTTTTCGTTGGCTTCTTCTGTGAGAGAATAATCTCCGGAGGAGGCCATTTTCTGATCATACTCCCGTATAATCTGACGGCCCTTTACGGCTACGGCGTTCTGATACCGCTCAATGTGCTGGATGCTCTGTCCGTAGGAGGAATCTGCCAGGGCGCCGATGAGGCGGCTTGCCCAGTAGAAGTCTTCCGTGGAGACATCCAGAGTTACGCCGGAGAGATATTTCGGAAGCTTTGTGACATTTGTATACACCGGCAGCAGGGCGTCAAAGGTGGTGGAGGCGAAGCAGACCCACTCCACGCCCTTCAGGGCATCGGGAACATTGCTTCTCACCTGGCAGACGGTCATGACGCCGGTGCGGTTGATGCCGATGGGCCGGTAAATGCCGCGGACGCCCGAGTCGTGCTTTGCATAGGGGTCATAGGGCGTTCCCTGGTAGTGGGAGGAGAGGAGATACTTCACATCCTCCACAGCCACTTTCCGGTCGGGGACAAAGGCCCAGGGGATATCATCGCTCTCCGGGGTAAATTCCGCCTCCGGCCCGTCCCACTTGTAGGTGAAGGGGGCAAGGTAGCGTCCCATGAACCAGGCTCTCGGTGTATTGTAGATGTGGTCCATATCTGTGCGGGACCCGAAGATATCTCTGGGATTGAAAGCATCGTTCTGGTTGAGGTCGAGGGCATTGTCCCGGATAAACTCCTTAAGGTCAGAAGAGCAGAGATTTGCTTCCTGCGCCCCGAAGGCATCCTCCAGGTCAAAGGCGTCGGTGCCGAACTGGTTCGGGTTGATTACCACCACATCATCCGGGATGCGGCGGGCAATCCAGTGATGGCCGCCGATGGTCTCCAGCCACCAGACCTCATTCTCATCGCTGATGGCGATGCCGTTGGATTCATAGGTTCCGTACTGCTCCAGAAGAGAGCCGAGGCGGAGAACGCCTTCTCTGGCGCTTCTGATGTAGGGCAGTACCAGGACGACGATGTCTTCCTCGCCGATGCCGCCGGGAACATCCTTCTCCCGTCTGGTCTTTGCCTTTTTATATTCCACCAGCGGATCTGCCGCGAGAACCCGCGGGTTGGTGGTGATGGTCTCGGTGGCGGTCATGGCCACGTTCGCCTCATTGATGCCGGTGGCGGCCCAGATTCCCTGGGATTTGTCCACGCTCGGGCAGGCAGTGTAGCGCATCGGGTTTTCCGGCAGCGGAATCTCCACATGGGAGAGAACGCTTTTATAGATTTTCGGCTGATTCTTCGGGTTTACCACGATCATCTTCTTGACGTCGAAGTGCCCGTCGTCCGTGCGGGCGATCATGGTTGAACCATCGTTGGAAGCTTGTTTTCCGACAAGTATGGTTGTGCAGGGCATAATTAAGTTCTCCTTTTGCTGAATTTTCAGAGTCTTCGCATCGGCCGGAATCACCGGCCCGGGCGGGGACGTCCCTTTTCCCCGGTATATTCGCGGAAGTCCCTGCTCACAATTGTATCCGTGGGGAGCAGATTTCGCAAGGGAATTTCTCTCCTCCTACACTGGTTTGTTGGACGCATCCGGCAGGTCTTCAGCCACCCGGAAAGATGCGTACGCTTGAAAAGCAATTGCCCGAAAAGCAATTGCACAGAGCCTGTTCCGTGTTATCATGAAAGCAGAGCAGTACCCTGCGAAAAAGCAGACCCCCAAAAAAGAAAAGCAAGATTTGTGAAAGAGGATCATCATGATAAAACTGTTTGAAAACCGGAAAGAATGCACCGGCTGCGGCGCCTGCCGGTTTGTCTGTCCGAAGAATGCGGTGCGGATGGAGGCAGACGAGGAAGGTTTTGCCGTCCCGGTGGTGGACGGTGATAAGTGCATCGACTGCGGAGCATGTCTTCGCATCTGCCCGGTCAGAAATGCGGAGGCGGTTCGGGAGAAGGAAGAACCCCGGTTTTTCGTGGCAAAGCATCAGGACCCGGAAGTGCTCTTTCATTCCACCTCCGGCGGGGCTTTTACGGCGCTCTCGGACGCAGTGCTGGCCCGGGGCGGTGCCGTCTACGGAGTGGATTTCGGTGAAGACCTGGAAGTCTGTCATGTCCGGACGGATGACCGCGCGGGCCGCGACCGGATGCGGTATTCCAAGTATGTCCAGAGCCGGCTGGACGACGAAATATACCGGCAGATTGGAGAAGACCTGAAAGCAGGGCGGGATGTGCTCTTTACCGGGACACCCTGTCAGACGGCGGCCATGCGTGCTGTCTTCGGAAAGCAGGACCACCTGTATCTGGTGGACCTGATTTGCCACGGCGTGCCCAGCCCGCTGCTGTGGAAGGCATACCGGGAGACACTGGAGCAGGAGAACGGCGCCCCGGTGGTATGGGCCTCTTTCCGGACCAAGGAGAACGGATGGTTCCGGGGACAGTACCAGATCTACTATAAGGTGAAAGGACGGGAAGAGCGGCTGGAGGATACCCGTTTCTTTGAGATGTTCTTCCGCAGCCGCTATGTGCTTCGGGAAAGCTGCCACGCCTGCCCCTGGTCCTCCACCAGAAGAGCGGCGGACCTCACCATCGCCGATTACTGGGGCATCGAGAAGTTCAGCGAGGCCTGGTGCGACCGCCGGGGCGTTTCGCTGATTATGGTACACACGCCGGCGGGACGGGAGCTCCTTCACCGGAGCAGGAACCTGCTGACAGAAGAGCGGGACAGGGAAGAAGCCCTGTCCCAGCAGATGCGGCTCTCGTCGCCTGCGGTAAGGCCCGATGACCGGGAGGAGTTCTGGAAGCTGTTCTACGCGAAGGGATTCGGACGGGCGGCAGAAGAGATGATTTTCCGCGGGATGCAGCGGGAAATCCATGCCCATCTGACAGATAAGATTCTTCCCTTCTGGCGCTCTCTCCGGGACGATGAGAACGGCGGATACTGCGGTCTGGTGAGTGCAGACCTTGGAAGAGATTTTTCGGCAGTCCGGGGAGGCGTGCTGAATGCCCGGATTCTGTGGTTCTTCTCTGAGGCAGCGCGGGTGCTGGAGGGCGCAGAGGCCGGCGACAGCAGAAAGATGGATGCAGGAAAGGGCAGCAGTCTTCTTTCAGAAGCGGATCATGCCTATGAATTCCTCACCGGAAAGCTGCTGGACCGGGAGCGGGGCGGCCTCTTCTGGTCGGTAAAACCTGACGGGACACCGGAGGATACTACAAAGCACACCTATGCACAGGCATTTGCAATCTACGGGCTGTCGGCCTATTACAGAGTTTCCGGAAAGAAAGAGGCGAAGGAAGAGGCGCTTTCACTGTTTCATCTTATTGAGTCCCGGATGCGGGATGAGAAGGGCTATCTGGAAGCCTTCACCGGAGACTTCCGGCCCGCGGAGAACGACAAGCTCTCTGAAAACGGGGTGATGGCGGACCGGACCATGAACACGGCCCTTCACCTGCTGGAGGCTTATACGGAGCTCCTGGATATTACAGGGGATGCGGAAGTGGAGAGTGCTCTGCGGGGCCTCGTGGAAATCCTCTCCGGGAAAATGTATAATCCCGAAAAACACCGGCTGGAGGTGTTCTTTGACCGGGAATACCGGACACTCATTGACCTGCATTCCTACGGCCACGACATCGAGGCAGCCTGGCTGATGCGGCGGGCGGCGGAGATATTGGCGAAGAAGCCGTGCGAAAAGGCAAAAGATGGCAGCAGGACCGGAGAAGACCAGATTCCCGCCATCGCAGATGACCTGACGGAGGAGATTTTCCGCCATGCCCTGCGCGGTCATTCTATTCCGATGGAAGCGGAGAACGGCACAATCCGCGAAAACCGCATCTGGTGGGTGCAGGCGGAGGGGGTCAACGGCTTCCTGGATGCCTGGAAGAGAAATCCCGAAAAGGGGGAATACCTGATGGCGGCGAAGTATCTGTGGGACTACATTAAGGCCTATATCGCGGACAGCCGCCCCGGAGGCGAGTGGCTTTCAGAAGATCCGGCCTTCGGA
>Ga0256407_10002610_pt1 | contig 34048 bp, 31 predicted proteins | sample RumenRJG_04DNA_FD_193489 | JGI IMG/M metagenome (GOLD analysis project Ga0256407, IMG submission 193489) | Bovine rumen microbial communities from Lethbridge, Alberta, Canada - RJG_04 | ecosystem: Host-associated > Mammals > Digestive system > Stomach > Rumen | place: Canada: Alberta...
CGAGGCTTAGTCAGTCCTTTAGATTACTATCTTAAACAACATACTTTGAAATTAGATTGAACCGCCGTATGCCGAACGGCACGTACGGTGGTGTGAGAGGGCGGAGAATTTCCGCCCTACTCGATTTAAAATAGAAAATGAAAATGCACGGTTACTCATATGTGTGAGCGACCGTGCATTAATTATTATTGGATTATATAAGCGAAGTATCAGATGAAGAAATTATTCCTCTACAGCCTCTTCGCCTTCACCCTCAGCGTCTTCTTCACCTTCAGCAGCAGGATCTTCCTCAACGGGTTCTTCTGCAGGGTTATTTGCAGCATACAGACTCTCAACAGCCGTTGTTACAGCCTTAAGAGCGTTTGCATTGTCAACCTTAACACCGCTGAATGCTATATTGTCTTCTGCGAGTGTAAATGAGAAAGCACCGTCAGCTGTGTTTGAAACATTTGCCTTATATGCTTTACCTGCAGCATCAGTTATAGTCACTTCGCCTGAAACACCGGCTTCTGTCTGAACAACGTTTTCAACAGTATGTGCGCCGTAGATAACGTTTGAAGGCTGCTCAGCTGATGGATCGCCGATCATTACAAGTGCTGTGTTATCCTTGAATGAAACATAAACCAGCTCAAGCTGCTGATCCTCTGTCTGACCTGCAAAAGCTTCGTCGATCTTATCTTCTGTAAGACCTACGAGATTAGCAATAGTAAGCTGCTCGGGAGCAGGTGTCTCACCCTGACTTTCCTCAGTCTTGCTTGACTCCTCAGCTTTGCTTTCCTCAGTCTTGCTTGACTCTTCAGCCTTGCTCTCCTCAGTCTTGCTTGACTCCTCAGCCTTGCTCTCGGTCTTGCTTGACTCTTCAGCCTTGCTCTCAGTCTTGCTTGATTCCTCAGCCTTGCTCTCAGTCTTGCTTTCATCCTTAGAAACAGCACTGCTTGTTGTTGAAGCCTTAGAAGAATCCTTGTTGTCTTTTGAGCCGCCGCATCCTACAGCGAAACATGTAAATAAAGAAGCACAAAGAGCGACTACCAAAAGTTTTTTAATTTCTGATCTCATACTCATTTTAAACTCTCCTTAGTAACAAAAATAATATTATATAGTGACAAATCACTTGTCTGAATAATAATAACATATTTCTTTTTAAAAAACAATGTTATATTTACATAATAATTCCATTTCAAAAAAAACAAAAACATACGAAATAAACTAAAAACAAAAAAATTTACGAAAATATAAAACGCTCTGTGCATCCGGCAGAGCGTTTTGATTATCAATATATAAATACGGGAATATCAGGTTCGGCATATTCATAGAGTTGTTCGGCGAAGTCAAGCGGAAGGTTTACACAGCCGTGAGAGCCGTTGTAAAGGTAAACGTCACCGCCGAAAGAGTACTGCCATGTTGCATCGTGGAAGCCGATATCATCAACTATGGTGATCCAGTAAGCGACTTCTGTTTCATATCCGGGACCATAAAGTGTAGCATGTTCGTTTTTGTTTCCGAGGAGATAGAAGCCTTTAGGAGTATCATGTCCTGTATTCGGATTACCTGTAACTATAGGTGATTCAAGAACTACTTCTCCGTCTTTGTATGCCCACACATACTGATTATCTATACTTACTTCTATATAGGTTTTTACATCCTTTGATAAAACATTGTCATACTCACTGGCTATACGCATCCACCATTTTCTGCTTTCCTTGCTTCTGTCGGTAAGGTCAACAGTAACGGATTCATTGTTTTCAATATAGCCCTTGATTTTTTTAGCGGCATATTCGGGATCAAATATCCAGCCTGTCGATTTATTTTCAATATCCAAAGTTTCACCGCTGTGATCCATGAATTCAACCGAAAACTTATAGTTTGAATATTTATCGTTGAGCATATCGGTATATGCCCTTATGCTTTTTTCATCTACCTTATAGCCCGAATGGTCAGGATTTTCTTCTACCCAGTCCTTAACTTTGTCAAACTTTATAGTTTCTGTTTTCTTTCCGAATTTGAGATCAATTTTTATATTTTCAAGCGGTATAAGAGCAGAAGGAACTTCGGGCTGTTTTTTTTCTTCGGAAGCCTCTGACGATGAATTGTCTTGATTTGCTGTTGCGTCATGACTTCTGAACAATACAGGGCAGAGCATTACAAAAACACCTGCTATTATCAAAGCAAACGAGCTTATGAAAATCACATTTCTGAGAACCGAACCTTTTTTCTTTTTTAACATTGTCATTTTGAATGCTCCTTTTTTTGACGCAAAATCTTTTTGTTGAAATTATATATTATTTTCTGCGTTTTTTTCCTGATTATCTATTGTATCACAGTTTTTTTTTATTTTCAATCAATTTTTCATAATTGTAGAAAAATAGACAAATGTTCTATGTTTATTTTATGTAAAATAATGTGTATAAAAACGCCCTGTATCAAAATTTTGATACAGGGTGTGTAATAATCAGAACTCAGGTTTGAATGAAGGCATAAGCTCAAGCTTGAACAGATTTCTTTCATGTAGAGTATCTATTCTTTTCTTTTTATTTTCGTCCTCGATTATGCCCTCACGGATATATTTGTCAAGCTCGGCATAAGTAAATCCGAGATTATCCTCATCGGTTTTGCCGCAAAGACCGTCTATCGGCACTTTATCGACAAGTACATCAGGCAGACCGAGTACACGTCCTATCTGTTTCATTTCGTTTACTGTAAGGTGTGAGCAGGGGCTGAAATCGCCTGCCGCATCGCCGTAGCGTGTCGAATAGCCAACCCAGTCCTCAGAGAGATTGCATGTATTTGCCACACGTCCGTTATTGCTCTGAGATACAGCATAAAGTGTTGACATGCGTATTCTTGGCGGAAGATTTGTAAGGCTTTGTGTCTGGAGTTCAAACGGTATATTTTTGATAATTCCGTCAACAGCATCCTTGATATTTACGATATAGTGTTTTATGCCGAGCGTATCAACAAGAAGCTTTGCCATATCAATGTCATGTTGTTCACCGCAGGGCATCAGTACACCGATAACTCTATTCTTTCCGAGAGCCTCAACACAAAGAGCGGCTACTATAGAGCTGTCCTTTCCGCCTGATATACCCACAACGGCATTACAGTCCTTACCGTTTTTTTCAAAAAAATTCCTTATCCATTCAACGCATTCATTCTTTACCTTTACAGCATCAAACATTGCAAATGACCTCTTTTCATAGTTTTGATATTATTATATCAGGCGTAAGCGGTATTATCAAGAAGAAAAATAAAAAAACAGGCACAGCTTAAAGCCATGCCTGAAAACCTGTATCGAGGTGACAGGACTCGAACCTGCGGCATCTTGGTCCCAAACCAAGCACTCTACCAAACTGAGTTACACCTCGTTACTGACAGCTTAATTATTATAACTTAAAGTTTGCAAAAAGTCAATGATTATTTTCAATGATTTTGAAAAATGATGAAAAAACCCGTACAAGTCAATGTACGGGCATATATCAATAGTAATTCTGAGGATAGTTCTGCGGGTATTGCTGTTGTTGAGGACTGCAAAGAGCGAATACCTCATATCTGTTTATTCTATAGACCTTGACATTATCACCACTCTGAAGGTCGTTGAATTTCCAGGATTTAATATCGCCGTATTTTAATTTCGGGCAATACTGACCTGTATATGGGAACCATGCACTCACACAAAATTCATGTGTGCTGTTTCTTGCCCCTGCGGTATGATAACGTGCCTGAAAAGCCTCTATAAGAATACCGTTATCGCAGACACCGAAATTCTTTTTTGAATGTACGAATAATGTTCTTATTGCATTTATAAGTGCAGCTGCTATAATTACTGCTCCGAATGTTGTCAGGATAATTTTTGTGGTATTGTCCGATGAATTTTTTGTCAGGCTTATAAGGTAATATCCTGCAAATCCGCTTACTGCAAGGAAAATGCATGAAACCAAAAAGCTTCCGAACATATTGGCGGCGTGTCTTTGTTTCAGTATTTTCAGTTCTTCATCTGTAAAATCGGTTCTGAATTTAAGATATTCTGGCGGTGTTGCATACTTTTCATAATCAACCGGAATGTCTGCACCGTTAAGTATCATATAAAATCATCTCCTTGCATAAAAATAATACTACTTTAAGAATATATTTGTCAATATTTTTGAAAATAAATTTGCACAGCTATTCCATTTTTGTAACTATTGTGGTATAATGGTTAAAATAAGTAAAAATATGGAGAGAAATCAATGAAATGGCTTGAACATTTGAAAACTATCAATCATCATAAGATGCTTGTTATGGAGCTTTGCTTTAAAGCAGGTCTGTACAGACAGGGGATAATGCATGATCTGTCGAAATATTCACCAACGGAATTTCTTGTGGGAGCAAAATATTATCAGGGTACAAGAAGTCCGAATGATGCCGAGAGGGAGGACAGGGGCTATACATCCGCATGGCTTCATCATAAGGGCAGGAATAAGCATCATCTTGAATACTGGATAGATTACGGTCTTGGAGAAGGTCATAAAATGGAGGGCATGAAAATGCCTGTGAAGTATGTGGTAGAAATGTTCTGCGACAGGGTAGCGGCATCAAAGAATTACCGCAGAGAAAAATATACTGATGCAGATGCATACGAATATTTTCAGAAGTCGAGGGGACATTATATCATACATCCCGAAACAGAAAAACTTCTTGAGTTTCTGCTTAAAATGCTGAAAGAAAACGGTGAGAAGCTTACCATGCTTTATATCAGAAAGAATATCTTAGGGAAAAAATAAAACAAGCCCGTTATGATAAAGCATAATGCAGAAGTGAGTGCGGCATTTTGTTTAGGGGGTTCTTGAATGCTGTAATGCAGCTTGAGTGCCGTATAAGCTTTTTATCAGCGGGCTTTGTTTACAGGTCGGAACAGAATATAATTCCTGTTCTGACCTGTATATTTTTATACAGGTGCAGCAGTAAAAAAATCGGAAAAAATGTATTGTATAATTACATTTATCGCAAGTAATATACTTGATGAAATTCAGATGATATAGTATAATAATATCATATTATATAAATAACTATACTGTATTTTTGGAGGAATAAAAATGCCTGTATTGAATTGTAAAATGTGCTGTGCACCGCTTAAAATAACAGATGACGGTATGTATGCAAAATGTACATACTGCGGAACTGTCTATACACTTCCGCTTGATGATTATGCAGATGAATCCATTCAGGCTATGGCAGAACCGCTGCTTAAAAGAGCAAGGATATATCTTGAAGACAGCATTTTCAAATCAGCAGCCGAATATTATGAAAAGGTGCTTGATCTTGTTCCGTCAATGGGCGAGGCATATCTCGGCAAGGGTATGGCTCAGCTTGGTGTTAATAAGATGGAAGACCTTGAAAAAGTCAGGAGAGCGGCGGCAGGTAATTATTATATAAAGAAAGCACTCGTTTTTTTAGGAGAGCCTTTGCGTACAAAATTGTATAATACGTTGGGCATGAAAAAACCTGTTGCGGCAAAAGAATCTGCTATTGAAGAATGGAGAAAAAATGCCGATATGATACGCAGGAGTTTTCTTGAAGATGTTTCACGCAATGCAGCAAACCACAGTACAGAATATACTGAGGAAATGAATAAGATAGAGAGAAAATACAATGGTGATATTGCAAAATATGCAAAAAGAATAGATGATATAAAAGATCTGATAGTTACCGAAAAGAAACGTGATCTTAATAAAGATTATGCTGCAAAGGTGTGGGCATCAGCCGAAAATATAGATAAGTACGAAAGCGAAAAGGCAGAAATGCAGCAGAAAATGCATGAGCTTGAAATAAACAGGAATGCCGAGATAGAAGAGCTTAATAAAAGATTTCCGGAATCGGGAGATGTTATCAGCAAGGCTGTTTTCGATGAGCTTAAATCAAAGCATACTATTCCTGAGCTTCCGGATGAGAGTGACGGAACTATCCTTGATAAGATATGTGACATACTCATGAGTGAATACGGAATCATTTCACAGGAGGAAATAGCAGCTCATAAATTCTGCGGTAAATATTCAGAGTTAAGGATAAACAACGCATTGAAAAAACTCATCAATCAGAGAAAAATATCAGAAGTAACGGTTGACGGTAAAACCGGATATATTCTGTCCGATCTGGAGGAAATAAAGATAGTATAATACGGAGGGAGAGTGATATCCTTGATAAAAGAAGAACGCATAGTAAAGCTCAAACTTGATGTAATATTCAAGCGTGTATTCGGAAATGCAAAGAATGAAAGAATAATAGCGGCATTTATTTCGGATTTGCTTGAAATTCCAAGAGATGATATAAAGGCTGTCTATATAGACAATGTAGAACTTGCACCTGAATATTTTGACCAGAAATTCAGCAGACTTGATATCAAGATGGATGTTGACGGCAGGATAGTCAATATTGAAATGCAGGTAAATCGTGAGCCTGATTTCAAGGACAGGACACTTTTCTACTGGTCAAAGCTATACAGTGAGGAACTGAAAGCAGGAGAAGAATATGGCGAGCTTAAACAGACAATATGTATAAACATAATAAACTTTGATTTGTTTGACTGCGAAGATTATCACTCGAATTTCAGGATAATTGAAAAAGAGCGTTCGGAGTTGCTGACTGATAAATTTGCAATACACTTTTTTGAGCTTAGAAAACTTAACAAATTCAAGAAAAACAGACGTATGGAGGACTGGCTTGATCTTATCAATGCGGAAACGGAGGGTGATCTTATGGAAATCCAGAAGAAATCTACAATTCCCGAGGTTCAGGATACTATAGTTATGCTAAGAGAACTGAGTGCTGATGAAAAAATACGTCGTGAGGCATATTATCGTGAGAAGCGTCTGCATGATGAAGCAACCGCATTGGGAAATGCAATGCGTGAAGGAGAAGCAAGAGGCATAGCTCAGGGTATAGCGCAGGGCATGGCGCAGGGTATAGCGCAGGGTATAGCGCAGGGTATGTCACAGGGGATAACTAAAGGTATTGAACAGGGCAGGACAGAAGAAAGAAATATTATTATTGACAGTATGAGAAAAAATGGTCTTACCGAAGAACAGATAAAACTGATAATGGGTGACAATTAAATTTTGCGAATATTGACCGTAAGTTTTTGATAATAATTCAATAACATATTGAAAAAAATTTTATTTGTGTTATAATATATAGTGCTTGAGGCAAAAGCTCAGTGCTGTGCTTAAAGCTTATAAATCCCTGCTCGTTTTCTGACGCAGAAGAATTATCTGATGCGAAAGGCTCGAAACTTATAACACAGTTATTTTTCCGTGCCTTTCTACAGGCACGGATTTTTTTATTATTTTTTACAAAAGGAGATTTTACTATGGAAGAAAAGGTTTCAATCATCGGCATAATTGTTGAGAATAACGACTCTACCGATAAGCTCAATGAGCTTCTGCATGAATACGGAAGCTATATAATCGGCAGAATGGGTATCCCCTATCAGAAAAAGGATATAAATGTTATAAGCATCGTTCTTGATGCTCCCGTTGATGTTATAAATACTCTTTCGGGAAAAATAGGTATGCTTGACGGCATAAGCTCAAAAGTTGTCTGTTCAAAAGGCTGATATTATGAAAAGTCTTATAGACAAGCTTGAAAGGAACAGTGTGCTTTCAAAAGATGATTACACGTTTCTGATAAGCGGTTTTGATAATGAAACATCTGAGTATCTTTTTGAAAAAGCAAGAAATATCCGTGAAAAATATTACGGTAAGGATGTCTATATCCGTGGACTTATAGAGTTCACAAGTTACTGCAAAAATAATTGTCTTTACTGTGGACTAAGATGCGGAAATAAAAATGCCCAGAGATACAGACTTTCAAAGGAAGATATTCTCGAATGCTGTAAAAACGGATATGAATTGGGATTCCGTACATTTGTACTTCAGGGCGGTGAAGATCCTTATTTCACGGATGAAAGAATGCTTGATATAATAAGCTCGATAAAGTCTGAATATCCCGACTGTGCACTCACACTGTCTGTCGGAGAAAAGAGCTATGAAACGTATAAAGCATTTTTTGATGCAGGTGCAGACCGTTATCTTTTAAGGCATGAAACAGCCGATAATGAGCATTATGCAAAACTGCACCCGAAGGAAATGTCTGCACTCAACAGAAAACGCTGTCTTGAAGACCTGAAAAGCATAGGCTATCAGGTTGGCTGCGGATTTATGGTCGGTTCACCGTATCAGACGGCTGAAAATTTAGCAGATGATATGCTTTATATAAAAAAATTACAGCCGCAGATGGTCGGAATAGGGCCGTTCATATCACAGCATGATACACCGTTTGCAGATCAGAAAAACGGTACTCTTGAACTTACACTTTTTATGCTCGGACTTCTCAGACTTACACTTCCGTATGCACTCATACCCTCAACTACCGCACTCGGAACTATACACCCTCTCGGCAGGGAAAAGGGCATACTTGCAGGTGCAAATGTAGTTATGCCGAATCTTTCACCTGTCAGTGTCAGGAAAAAATATCTTCTTTATGACAATAAGATATGTACAGGTGATGAGTCTGCGGAATGCAGGAGATGTCTTGAACAAAGAATGAGATCCATAGGTTATAATGTCGTCGTCAGCAGAGGCGACTGTGCCGACAAAAAATAAAAATACCGAAAGGAAGTAAATACTAATGGCATACGATCCGAAATCCCTTAAAGCAGAGGATTTTATCAATCACGAGGAAATACTTGAAACACTTGAATATGCAGAGAAAAACAAGCATAACCGTGAACTTATCGAACAGATACTTGAAAAGGCTGCTCCGAAAAAGACAAAAAGAGGTGTAGAGTGTGCAGGACTTTCCCACAGGGAAGCCAGTGTACTTCTTGCCTGTGATATACCTGAGCTTACAGAAAAAATGTATGCTCTTGCAAGAGAGATAAAGGAAGCTTTTTACGGTAACAGAATAGTTATGTTCGCACCGCTCTATCTTTCAAACTACTGTGTAAACAAATGTGTATATTGTCCTTATCACTATCAGAATAAGGAGATACCCAGAAAGAAGCTCACACAGGAGGAAGTAAAGCAGGAAGTAATAGCTTTGCAGGATATGGGACATAAGCGTCTTGCTATTGAAAGCGGTGAAGATCCCGTAAACAATCCGATAGAGTATATACTTGACTGCATAAAGACTATATACAGCGTACAGCACAAGAACGGTGCTATAAGACGTGTAAATGTAAATATAGCCGCAACAACTGTTGAAAATTATCGTAAGCTCAAAGAAGCAGGAATCGGAACATATATTCTGTTTCAGGAAACTTACCATAAGGAAAGCTATGAAAGACTTCATCCCGCAGGACCGAAGCATAATTATGCATATCATACCGAGGCTATGGACAGAGCAATGGAAGGCGGTATAGACGATGTAGGACTCGGAGTACTTTTCGGACTTGAGCTTTACAGATATGAATTTGCAGGAATACTCATGCATGCAGAGCATCTTGAAGCCGTACATGGTGTAGGTCCTCATACTATAAGCGTACCGAGAATAAAACGTGCATCAGACATTGATCCGTCTGTATTTGATAACGGCATTGATGATGATACATTCGCAAAGATAATTGCATGTATAAGAATAGCCGTACCATATACAGGAATGATAATCTCAACAAGAGAGAGTGAAGCATGCAGAGCCAAAGTAATGGGACTTGGTATTTCACAGATTTCGGGCGGTTCAAGAACATCAGTAGGCGGATATGCAGGCTATACCGCCGAGGAAAGACCTCACGACACAGAACAGTTTGACGTATCAGACCAACGCTCACTTGATGAAGTAGTACGCTGGCTAATGGAAAAGGGATATATACCGTCATTCTGTACTGCATGTTACAGAGAGGGCAGAACAGGCGACAGATTCATGGCACTCTGCAAAGTCGGACAGATACAGAACTGCTGTCACCCGAATGCACTTATGACATTACAGGAGTTCCTTACAGACTATGCTTCACCCGAAACAAAGAAGATAGGCGAGGAGCTTATTGCAAGAGAGATACTCAATGTACCCGATGAAAAACGCCGTCAGCGTGCTATCGAATACCTTGACGAAATAAAGACACAGGGCAAGCGTGACTTCAGATTTTAATCAATTTATAATTCATAATGCATAATTCATAATGTATTGTGTTTTTTCAAAGACTTCGTTTATTAACGAAGTCTTTGTTTGAAAGGGGAGATAAAATGAGCCTTAATTCAACACCATCTGCCGACAGGATACACATTTCATTTTTCGGCAGGAGAAATGCAGGTAAATCAAGTATAGTAAATGCCGTAACAGGACAGAAACTGGCTATTGTATCAGATGTTTTGGGTACAACGACAGATCCTGTTCTGAAAGCAATGGAGCTTCTTCCGCTCGGACCTGTTGTTATAATTGATACTCCCGGTATAGACGATACAGGCGAGCTTGGCTCTCTGCGTGTAAAGAGGAGTTATCAGATGCTGAATAAGACAGATGTTGCAGTTATAGTCATAGATTCCGTTATCGGCAGAACAGACGAGGACAATGCGCTTATCGAAAGGATAAAGCAGAAAAACATACCGTATGTGATTGTTTACAATAAATCCGATATAAGTCAGTGCGGCATAAGCGGTGAAAATGAGATATCGGTCAGTGCGGAAAAGGGAACGAATATCAATGAGCTTAAAGAGCTTATTGCAAGTCTTGCAAAGACCGAAGAAAACACAAAGCATATAGTATCTGATATGCTTGAAAAGGATGACCTTGTTGTGCTTGTCGTACCGATAGACGAATCCGCACCGAAAGGCAGGCTTATACTTCCGCAGCAGCAGACAATAAGAGATATCATAGACCATCATGCATATACTGTTGTAACACAGGACACTGAACTTGTATCGGCTCTCGGTTCGCTTTCCAAAAAACCGAAAATGGTAATAACCGACAGTCAGGCATTTGCAAGAGTAAGCAAAGATACGCCTGATGATATAATGCTTACATCATTTTCAATACTTTTTGCAAATTACAAAGGAAATCTCAGACTTGCAGTCGAGGGAGTAACGGCACTTAACCGACTGCAAGAGGGTGACAGTGTACTTATTTCAGAGGGCTGTACACATCACAGACAGTGCGGAGATATAGGCACTGTAAAGCTGCCTAAGCTTATAAAGAAGTTTACGGGACTTGAAAATATAAATTTTGAGTGGACATCGGGAACGGAATTTTCCGAAGACCTGAAAAAATACAAGCTGATAATACACTGCGGCGGCTGTATGCTGAATGAGCGTGAAATGAAGTACAGACTGAAATGTGCAGAGGACGAGGGTGTGCCGATAACGAATTACGGCACAGCCATAGCCTATATGAACGGCATACTCAAACGCAGTCTTGCACCTTTTCCGGAAATAAGCAAAATACTTGATGATTAAAATAAGCAGGCACAGCAGCTCTTGAAAAAGAGAAGCCGTGCCTGCTTTTAATGTGCAGAAATATTTAAAAGAAAAGTCCTGTGCCGAATGCGGCAGCCGATGCGGCTATTGCAACGACTATCAGCGGCAGATCAAAATATGCAAGTACAAGAGCCGTGATAAATCCGGCAGCCGCTGTTATAAAGTTTCCTGTACTGTAGAAAATAGCCGGTATCGTCATGGCACTCAGTACAGCATAAGGAATGTAGTGAAGAAAGCTCCGTACAAATACGGACTTTATTTTTTTGCGAAAAAACGCAAACGGCAGCATTCTTATAAGATATGTAACGCCAGCCATAACTATTATGTAAAGTGCAATACTCATGCTTTCTCAGCCTCCTTTACAGGAAACAGCCATGCACCTATGAGTGAAGCCGATATACCGCAGATTATTACGACAAAACCGCTTGAAAGGAATGTCAGGAAATATCTGCAAAGCGTACTCATAACGGCAGCGAATGCAACCACAACGAATACACTTTTGTTTTTTGATGCCGGCGGCACGATTATGGCTATGAACATACCATAGAGCATTATGCCGAGTGCAGCTATGATATCAGCCGGAAGTATTTCTCCGGCGGCAGCACCCAAAAATGTACCGAATGTCCAGCCGGCAGTTGCAACTATTATTATTCCGTACATATATAAAGGTGTTATAGGCTTTTTCTTTGTCGCACATACGGCGAATATCTCATCTGTTATTCCGTATGCGGCAATAAACCTGTGACGGAGAGTAAAGCTTTTGTCAAGATTCTGTGAAAGTGAAAGAGCCATAAGCGCATATCTGAGGTTTATGACAAGCTGAACAAGAGCCATTTCGATAAGTGTGCCATGAGCGGCGATGATATTTACTCCCTCTGCCTGTCCTGCCGAGGTAAGATTTGTAAGTGAAATTATGAAGGCATTGAGTACGGATATACCAAGTCTTACAGCCGTTATGCCAAAACCGAAGGATACCGAAAGATATCCGAGACCTATCGGTATACCGTCTTTCATGCCTAAAATGAAATCCTTGTTTTTCATTATTTGATTATTCCCAGCGAGCCTAAGAAAAGTATAACGAGCATAACAGGGGAAACAAATTTTATCATAGCGATATAAAGTGCTTTCCTTCCGAATTTTTCACCGTTCTTTGTAGCCTCTTTGACGATAGTGACAGGCTTTACTATCCAGCCGATAAGTATGCATGTACCGATAGCAACCACAGGCATAAGTATATTGTTGCTGATATAGTCAAATATATCAAGTATCTGAGCGGTTGCACCGTTGGGGAGAGGAGCTTCAAAATAGAATACATTGTAGCCGAGGCATATTATTATACCTATAACAAGAGCTATGACGGTTTCGATTATTGTTGCAGTACGCCTTTTAAGACCGAAACGGTCCATTATGCTTGCAACAACAGCTTCAAGTATTGAAATAGCACTTGTAAGAGCGGCGAAGAATACCATTACAAAGAATACTGCACCGATGATATTTCCTATCCAGCCCATAGCGGCGAATACTTTCGGGAGAGCTATGAACATAAGTCCGGGACCTGCGTTTTGCAGACCTTCATCACCGAGGAATGCGAATACAGCAGGAATTATCATAATACCTGCAAGGAAAGCAACAGCGGTATCAAATATTTCGATATGATTAACGGATTTTATAAGGTTGCTGTCATCCTTGAAGTAAGAGCCGTAGGTTATCATAATACCCATAGCAACACTTATGCTGTAGAAAAGCTGTCCCATAGCATCAAGTACAACGAAGAAAAACTTTTTTGCATCCATGCCGTCAAAGTTCGGGATAAGATATACTTTTAAGCCTTCCATACCTGAGTGCTTGTCACCGTTTATGGTTATAGAGAAAACAGCTATTGCGATAACGAGTATAAGAAGTGCAGGCATAAGTATTTTTGATATAGACTCTATACCCTTGTTTACACCCATGAATATAATAAAAGCAACAGCCGCAAGGAATACGGCGGTAAGAATTATAGGTTCATACTGACCTGTAATAAAGCCAGTGAAATATTCTCCGCTGTTATCTGCAATAGATGCACCCTGACCGCTGCAGAAAAGGATTCCGTATTTAAGAACCCAACCGCCGATAATACAGTAATAAGGGAGTATCATAAACGGAACTATTGCAGCGAAGCCTCCTAAAAGCTTTGTAAATATATTCACACCTTTTTTAGTCTTTCCGCCTGCCGCTGTTTTGTACAGCTGAGAATAAGCGGTAAGCTCACTTTGTTTTGTCTTACGTCCGATAGATACTTCCGATACGAGCATTGCATATCCGAATGTAAGAGCGAGTATGAGGTAAACTAAAAGGAACAGACCTCCTCCGTCCTTAGCCGCAAGATACGGGAACCTCCAGATGTTTCCAAGACCGACAGCACTTCCCGCAGCAGCGAGAATAAAGCCGAGAGAGCTTGAAAACGAATTTCGTTTTTGAGTTGACTGACTCACCAAAAATTTCTCCTTTCGGGTTATTATTCAAATACCAATAATTCTAACATATCTTTATCATAAAATCAATTATAATTATGAATAATAATAAATAAAAAGCCGCTGTTACAAAAGCAACAGCGGCTAAAATTCAATTATGCATTATGCATTATGAATTATTAATTATCAAACGATACCCTGAGCGAGCATAGCGTCAGCAACCTTTACGAAGCCGGCGATGTTAGCACCTGCAACGAGGTTGTTGCCGAGGTTGTACTTCTCACAAGCAGCAACACTCTGCTTGAAGATGTTAACCATGATGTTTTCGAGCTTAGCATAAACTTCTTCCTCAGTGAATACGAGGTGCTCAGCGTTCTGAGCCATCTCGATGCAGGAGCAAGCAACGCCGCCTGCATTTGCAGCCTTGGAAGGACCAACAACTACGCCGTTGTCCATGAGATACTCGATAGCTTCGTTTCTTGTAGGCATGTTAGCACCTTCGCAGAGGAACTTACAGCCGTTAGCAACCATCTTCTGAGCGTCCTCAAGATAGATCTCGTTCTGAGTAGCACAGGGGATATAGAGGTCAGCCTTAACGCCCCAGGGCTTCTCACCCGGGAAGAACTTAGCATTCGGGAACTTCTCTGCATAGGGAGCGCAGATGTTCTTACCGCTGCTTCTGAGCTCAAGGAGGTAGTCGATCTTCTCGCCTGATACGCCGTCTTCATCAAGGATGTAGCCGTCAGGACCTGAGATTGTGATAACCTTTGCGCCAAGCTCTGTGAGCTTCTTACATGTACCCCAGGCAACGTTACCGAAACCTGAAACAACAGCTGTCTTGCCTTCTAACTTCTCACCGAAGTGGTTGAGCATCTCTCTTGCATAGAATACGATACCATAGCCAGTAGCTTCTGCACGGCCGAGGAGACCGCCGTAACCAACACCCTTACCTGTAAGTGTGCCGTCATAAGCATCTCTGATTCTCTTGTACTGGCCCATCATGTAGCCGATCTCTCTGCCGCCAACGCCGAGGTCACCGGCAGGAACGTCAGTGTTAGGACCGATGTGTCTGTAAAGCTCAGTGATGAAGGACTGGCAGAATCTCATGATCTCCATATCTGACTTGCCGTTAGGATCGAAGTCAGCACCGCCCTTGCCGCCGCCGATCGGGAGACCTGTAAGAGAGTTCTTGAAGATCTGCTCGAAGCCGAGGAACTTTATAATGCTTATATTTACGTTAGGAGCGAAACGAAGACCGCCCTTGTACGGACCAAGTGCACTGTTGAACTGTACACGGAAACCTCTGTTAACCTGTACATTACCGTTATCATCTACCCACGGTACTCTGAACATGATCTGTCTTTCAGGCTCAGTGATTCTCTCGATGAGAGCGTTCTTCTGATACTGAGGATTAGCCTCGAAAACAGGCTCAAGAGAAGTAAGAACCTCTGTTGCTGTCTGAAGGAATTCCGGCTGACCGGGGTTTTTTGCTGCCAACTTTTCAAGCTGTTCGCTTACGTATGACATTTTTGTCACTCCTTAAAAAAATTAAAAATAAAAAAATAAAGAAATGCAGTATTTTGAAAGTGTTTTTTCAAATCTTTCCTTTACTTTTGGACTGCACTACATATTTTAGCATATAATTTGCGTTTAATCAAGTGGCAAATTAAAATTTTTGCAAGTTTTGATAACAAAAAATTCAAAACGGCTGAGTTTTCAACATTTTGGTATAATAAAGGAATAATACGGTATTTTTGATTTTTGTATGAAAAAAATTTTTGTCAGCTATTGTGCAATTTATAAAAATAGTGTAAAATAAAAACGGCATGATATATGCAAAAGGCAGATGATAAAAGCGTATTTGTGTAAAAGATAGAAAAAAATGTCCGTCTGATAACAAATAATGTTTTAAATGTCAAAGTTTGTATAATGTCTTGCTAAAATTCTGCTGAGGTTGTATAATTAAAGTTGTTTTTCAGCAAATTTCAGCGATTTTTAATATTCGAGAGGAGAAGTTCAGAATGGAAAAGGCAGAGCTTTTGTATGAAGGAAAGGCTAAGAAGGTTTACGCAATGTCCGAGCCGGGCTATTGCATGGTAGAGTATAAGGATGACGCTACAGCTTTCAACGGTCTTAAAAAGGGAACAATAACAGGTAAGGGCGTTGTTAATAACAGAATGTCCAACTTTATGTTCAGACTTCTTGAAGAAAAAGGTATAAAGACACACTTTGTCGAGGAAGTAAACGACAGAGAAACTATCGTTAAGCAGGTAAAGATAGTTCCGCTGGAGGTTATCATCAGAAATAAGGCAGCAGGCTCAATGGCAAAGCGTCTCGGTCTTGAAGAAGGTCAGGAGCTTAAATGCACTGTTCTTGAATTTTCATATAAGGATGACGCACTCGGCGATCCGCTTATCAACTCATATCACGCTATCGCTATCGGCGCAGCTACAAAAGAGGATATAGATAAGATAAGCGAAATGTCATTTGCTATAAATAAGTATATGGTAGAGTTTTTCGCAAGCGTAGGCGTAGAGCTTATCGACTTCAAGCTTGAGTTCGGTAAGACTGCTGACGGTGAGATCGTTCTCGCAGACGAGATATCACCCGATACATGTCGTTTCTGGGATATAAAGACTCACGAAAAGCTTGACAAGGATCGTTTCAGACGTGACCTTGGCGGAGTAGAGGAAGCTTATGCAGAGATGATGAGAAGAATAGGACTCGGTAAATAATTGACGACAGAAAGCTGACAACTATTTGTGGCATAAGGGGAATGATTTTTTTGAGTATCGATTCACAGGAATATTTTTCCGAGGAACTGCATGAAGAGTGCGGAGTATTCGGGATATACGGTGACGACAGTATAGCTCCTGCATATGCGTGTTATAACGGACTTCTTGCACTTCAGCACAGAGGTCAGGAAAGCTGCGGCATATCCGTCAACGACAGGGGCGTTATTACAGGACATAAGAATATGGGCCTTGTAAGTGAAGTATTCAGTAATGATATACTTGACAATTTAAAGGGACAGATAGCCATTTCCCATGTAAGGTACTCTACAGCAGGCGGCAGTGTGCGTGAAAACTCACAGCCGCTTGTTATGCGTTATGTAAAGGGTACGCTTGCAATAGCTCATAACGGAAATCTCACAAATGCGTATGATATAAGACGTGAGCTTGAAAACAGGGGAGCTATTTTCCAGACAACTATCGACTCCGAGGCAATAGCATATCTCATAGCAAGAGAAAGACTTGTTACGGATAATGTTGAGGAAGCCGTTCTCAAGGCTATGAAGCAGATAGACGGAGCATATTCACTGCTTGTTATGAGTCCGAAAAAGCTCATAGCTGCAAGAGATCCCAACGGATTCAGACCGCTTTGTATGGGAAAGCTCGGCAAATCTGTTATATTCGCATCAGAAACGGCTGCACTTGCAGCATGCGGAGCGGATTTTGTAAGGGACGTTGAACCCGGCGAAGTCATAGTTGTTGATGCAGACGGAATACGTTCAATAAAAACGAATTGCCCGAAGGAAGACAAGAAATCACTCTGCGTTTTTGAATATATCTACTTTGCAAGAACTGATTCCGAAATAGACGGCATAAGCGTCTATGAATCACGCAAGCAGGCAGGAAGAATACTTGCAAGGGAATTTCCCGTTGAAGCCGATATTGTAATAGGTGTGCCCGAATCGGGAATAGATGCCGCAATAGGCTACAGCGAGGAATCAGGCATACCGTATGAAAAGGGTATAGTCAAGAACGGCTATATCGGCAGAACATTCATAAAGCCGACACAGAAGGAAAGAGCAAGAAGTGTAAGGCTGAAGCTCAATCCTCTTACATCAGTACTTAAAGGTAAGAGAGTTGTTGTTATAGATGACTCAATCGTAAGAGGAACAACCTGTGACAGAATAGTAAGGATGCTCAGGAATGCAGGTGCAAAGGAAGTGCATCTCAGGATAAGCTCACCGCCTTTCATATGGCCGTGTTTTTACGGAACGGATATACCGTCAAGAGATGAGCTTATAGCCGTAAAGCATTCTGTAGACGAGATATGCAAGCTTACAGGAGCAGACACACTCGGATTTTTCCCGCCGGACAAGCTGCACGAGCTTTTACTCGGTAAAAAATCCGGAATATGTGATGCATGTTTTTCGGGACATTACCCGACAAAAATACCCGAAAAGATGCTTGCAGGCAAAGAAAGAGGGGGAGTAAACTTTGACAAAAAGCTTCCCGAAAAGGATGCCTGCGGCGGAAAAAGTGAATAGTGGTCGGCGGAAGGTATGACCGCCAGATCTGCGGAAAGGTAACATAACAATGAGAGATACCTATGAATCACCGCTTTCTTCAAGATATGCGGATAAGGAAATGAAATATATATTTTCTCCCGATATGAAATTCAAGACATGGAGAAAATTGTGGATAGCTCTTGCTGAGGCTGAAAATGAACTCGGTCTTAACATAACACAGGAGCAGATAGATGAGCTTAAAGCTCATGCAGATGATATAAACTATGAGGCAGCAGAGGAACGTGAGAAGATAGTACGCCATGATGTTATGTCACATGTATATGCATACGGCGTACAGTGCCCGAAGGCAGCAGGTATAATCCACCTCGGTGCTACATCATGCTATGTCGGAGATAATACCGATGTAATAATAATGACTGAGGCTCTCAAGATAGTTGAGAAAAAACTCGTCAGTGTTATACGTCAGCTTTCAAAATTTGCCGACAAGTACAAGTCACTCCCCACACTCGCTTTCACACATTTCCAGCCTGCACAGCCTACAACAGTAGGAAAGAGGGCTACACTCTGGATACAGGATCTTCTTATGGATCTTGAAGATGTAAGATATGTGATAAGCGGAATGAAGCTTCTTGGCTGTAAGGGTACAACAGGTACACAGGCAAGCTTCCTTGAACTTTTTGACGGCGACCACGAGAAGTGCAAGCAGATAGACAAGCTTATCGCTGCAAAAATGGGATATACAGACTGCTTTGCAGTATCGGGACAGACCTATTCAAGAAAGCTTGACAGCCGTGTAGTAAATGTTCTTGCAGGCATTGCACAGAGTGCATCAAAATTCTCCAATGATATAAGACTTCTCCAGCATCTCAAAGAGATAGAAGAACCGTTTGAGAAAAATCAGATAGGTTCAAGTGCTATGGCATACAAGCGTAATCCTATGAGATCAGAGAGAATGACATCACTTTCAAGATATGTGATGATAGATGTACTCAACCCGTACATCACAGCCGCTACACAGTGGTTTGAGAGAACACTCGATGACTCCGCAAACAAGCGTCTGAGTATTCCCGAAGCATTCCTTGCAGTTGATGCAATACTCAATCTGTATCTGAATGTAAGTGACGGACTTGTAGTATATGAGAAGGTAATAACCGCACATCTTATGAATGAACTTCCGTTTATGATGACTGAGAATATAATGATGGATGCCGTAAAGGCAGGCGGAAACCGTCAGGAACTCCATGAGATGATAAGAGCTTACTCACAGGAAATAAAGAGCAGCGGCGGCAGAAATGACCTTCTTGAAAAGATCGCAGCCAACCCTGCATTCGGCAAGACTTTGGAGGAACTCAATGAGATATGCCGTCCCGAAAAGTATGTCGGCAGAGCACCCGAGCAGGTAACAGATTTCCTTAACGGTGTAGTTGCACAGGCACTCGCACCCTATGAGTCACTTGAAACAGAAACAGCAGAAATAAACGTGTAAACAATTCATAATGCATAATGCATAATGCATAATTAAATATTAACCAAGAGAGGATGAAACAAAAATGGTAAAAGCAATCGTCGGAGCTAACTGGGGCGATGAGGGCAAGGGCAAAATAACAGATATGCTTGCTCAGAAATCTGATATGGTAATAAGATTTCAGGGAGGCAGCAACGCAGGACATACTATCATCAATAACTATGGTAAATTTGCACTGCATCAGCTTCCTTCAGGTGTTTTCAATACAAAGATAACAAATATTATCGGTAACGGCGTGGCACTCAGTGTTGAAAATCTTGTAAAAGAGATAAACGAGCTTATAGAAAAGGGCGTTCCGAAGCCGAATATACTCGTTTCAGACAGAGCACAGATAGTTATGCCTTATCATAAGCTTTTTGACTGCTATGAGGAGGAAAGACTCGGCGGAAAAAGCTTCGGTTCAACAAAATCAGGTATAGCACCGTTCTATTCGGATAAGTTTTCAAAGATAGGTTTTCAGGTAAACGAGCTTTATGATGATGAAGCAGGTCTTAAAGAAAAACTTGAGCGTATACTTGAAGTAAAGAATTCAATAGTAAAGAATGTATATCATAAGGAGCCTGTAAGTACAGACGAGATGTTCGCAAAGCTCATGGAGTACAAAGAGGCACTTGCACCTTATGCCGCAAATACATTTGATATTGTACATGATGCTGTAATGGCTGACAAGAACATACTTCTTGAAGGACAGCTTGGTTCACTCAAGGATACAGACTTCGGTATCTATCCGATGGTAACATCATCAAATACAATAGCAGGCTACGGAGCAGTAGGCGCAGGCGGAATACCGCCGTATGCAATAAAGGATATCATCACAGTAGTAAAGGCATATTCAAGCTCTGTAGGAGCAGGTGAATTTGTAAGTGAGATATTCGGAGATGAGGCAGAGGAACTCAGAAAAAGAGGCGGCGACGGCGGCGAATACGGTGCAACAACAGGCAGACCGAGAAGAATGGGCTGGCTTGACCTCGTTGCAACACGCTACGGCTGTAAGGTACAGGGAGCTACACAGGTAGCATTTACCGTACTTGATGCACTCGGCTATCTTGATGAGATACCGGTATGCGTAGCATATGAGCTTGACGGAAAGAAAATAGATTACTTCCCGTCAACAACAAAGCTCAAGAGAGCAAAACCGGTACTTGAAGTACTTCCGGGCTGGAAGTGTGATATAAGAGGAATAAGAAACTATGAGGAGCTTCCCGAAAACTGCCGCAGATATATTGAATTTGCAGAAAAGGCAGTAGGCGTACCTTTCACTATGATCTCAAACGGTCCTAAGCGAGAGGATATCATCTACAGATAATTGGAGGTATCGTCATGTGTGGTATAGTTGGATATATCGGCTATGAGCAGGCGGCTCCGTTTCTTCTGAACGGTCTTGAAAAGCTTGAATACAGGGGCTATGATTCAGCAGGTATATGTCTTAATGACGGAGAAAAGCTTATCGTCAAGAAGTCGAAAGGCAAGCTTGAGGAACTGAAAAAGCTTACTGATAACGGAAAGAATGTATCGGGAACTGTCGGTATAGGTCATACACGCTGGGCAACTCACGGTGAACCGTCAGATGTAAATGCACATCCTCACCTCAGTGATTCATGCCGTTTTGCCGTTGTTCATAACGGTATAATAGAAAATTATCATCAGCTTAAAGATTACCTTACCTCTAAGGGAATGATATTCCGTTCTGAAACAGATACGGAGGTCATAGCTCAGCTTATCGAATACTACTATAAAGGTGACCTTATAGATACTGTAATAAAGGTGCTTTCAAAGCTTGAAGGCTCATACGCAGTCGGCGTTATAAGTCAGGACAACCCTGATGAGATAATCGCAGTAAGAAAGGAAAGTCCGCTTATAATCGGACTCGGAGAAAAGGAAAATTATGTTGCGTCGGATGTTCCTGCTATACTTGCGAAAACACGCAGGATATACCGTCTTGAAAACAACGAGATAGCTGTTCTCAGACGTGACGGCGTAAGGATAATCAATACTGATAAAGACGAGGTAAATAAAGCCGAAGAAATAATCCAGTGGGATATGGATGCGGCTGAAAAGGGCGGCTATGAGCATTTTATGTTCAAGGAGATAATGGAACAGCCTAAAGCTGTACATGATACCGTAAATCCGAGAATAAAGAACGGAAGAGTAGTCCTTGATGAAATAAATCTTACGCCCGAACAGATAAAGTCCTTCAATAAGATAAATATACTTGCCTGCGGTTCTGCGTATCATGTAGGTGTCGTTGCAAAGTATATATTTGAAAAGGTTCTGAGAAAGCCTGTTGAAGCAGACCTTGCATCAGAATTCAGATACCGTGATCCGATAGTTGACAGCAAAACGCTTACCATAGTTATAAGTCAGTCAGGTGAAACTGCTGATACAAAGGAAGCTATGAAGGAAGCCAAAAGACGTGGTTCACATGTAATATCTGTTGTAAACGTAGTAGGCAGTGCAATAGCCTGTGAGTCAGATGATGTTATATATACATGGGCAGGTCCTGAAATAGCTGTTGCGACAACAAAGGCATACAGTACACAGCTTGCTGTTATATATCTTATGGCAATATATTTCGGTGATATACTCGGTACTATCAATCAGGAAGAATACAGGAATTATATAAATGAGCTTGAAGCTCTGCCCGATAAGATACGCACAATACTCGACAATGAGGAAAGAGTGCAGTATCTTGCATCAAAGCTTTTCAATTCAAAGGATATATTCTTTATAGGCAGAAATATAGACTATGCACTTTCGCTTGAAGGTTCACTGAAGCTTAAAGAGATATCATATATACACTCAGAGGCATATGCGGCAGGCGAGCTTAAACACGGTACTATATCACTTATAGAAAAGGGTACCCTTGTTATAGCACTTGCAACACACGAAGAACTTATTGCAAAGACACTAAGCAATATTGAAGAAGTACGTACAAGAGGTGCATATGTTCTTTGCCTTGCATGTGAGGATCATAAGGAAATAGAAAACCATGTACAGAATGCTGTATTTATTCCCAAAACATGCGATATGATGCTCCCTTCACTTGCAGTAGTACCGCTTCAGCTCTTTGCATATTATGTTGCATCTCTCAAGGGCTGTGACATTGATAAGCCCCGTAATCTTGCAAAGTCGGTTACGGTTGAATAACAGTACGGTCAGTATGACCGGAAAGGAAATGTGATTTGTATGGAAATCAAAAACGAGTCTGTTCTTATCATGGATTTCGGCGGGCAGTACAGTCAGCTTATTGCAAGACGTGTGCGTGAATGTAACGTATACTGTGAGCTGAGATCCTATAAGATAACCGCAGACGAGATAAAGAAAGCAGGCTACAGAGGCATAATATTTACAGGCGGCCCGAACAGTACTTATGCTGAGAATGCGCCGAAATGTGATCCTGAAATATTCAAACTTGGAATACCTGTTCTCGGCATATGCTATGGCGCACAGCTCATGGCACATATGCTCGGCGGTAAAGTAAAAAGCAGTGACGTAAAGGAATACGGCAAGACTGTTATCGAATGCAATACTTCATCCCTGATATTCCATGCTGCCAAAGCTAAAAATGTCTGCTGGATGAGCCATACGGATCAGATATCCGAGGTTCCGCATGATTTTAAGATAACTGCTATTTCAGATGACTGCCCTGTTGCGGCTATGGAGAATATAAAGAAGAACTTCTTTGCACTGCAGTTCCATCCCGAAGTACAGCATACAAATGAAGGTATGCTGTACCTCAGAAATTTCCTTTATAATGCCTGCGGCTGTACGGCAGAATGGAAGATGAGTTCATTTGTAAAGAATACTGTTGCTCAGCTCAAAAAGCAGATAGGCAAGAAAAAAGTACTTTGCGCACTTTCGGGAGGAGTAGATTCTTCAGTTGCCGCACTCCTTGTTCATAAGGCTGTAGGCAAACAGCTTACATGTATATTCGTTGATCATGGTCTTCTCCGCAAGGATGAGGGCGATCAGGTTGAAAGCGTTTTCAGAAAACAGTTTGACATGAACCTGATAAGAGTAAATGCACAGGAGAGATTTCTTTCAAAACTTGCAGGTGTTGAAGATCCTGAACAAAAGCGCAAGATAATCGGAGAGGAGTTCATAAGAGTATTTGAGGAGGAGTCCCAGAAGCTCGGAAAGATAGAATTTCTCTGTCAGGGCACGATATATCCTGATGTTGTTGAAAGCGGCACAGGTGAAGCTGAAGTTATAAAGAGCCATCATAATGTAGGCGGTCTGCCGGAGGATATAGGCTTTGAGGGTATTATTGAGCCGCTCAGAGATCTTTTCAAGGATGAAGTACGTCAGGCAGGTATTGAACTTGGCATACCTGATTTTCTTGTATGGCGTCAGCCGTTTCCGGGACCGGGACTGGCTATACGTATTATGGGAGAGATAACTGAGGAAAAACTTGATATACTCAAAGAGGCAGATGCTATAATGCGTGAGGAATTTATGAATAACGGTCTGAATCAGAGTGTAAATCAGTATTTTGCAGTTCTTACGGGAATAAAGAGTGTTGGTGTTATGGGTGACGGACGTACTTATGACAATACTATCGCTCTCAGAGCTGTTACTACGAATGATTTTATGACTGCCGATTGGGCAAGGATACCTTACGATATTCTTGAAAAGATATCCAACAGGATAATTAATGAGGTAAGTAATGTAAACCGTGTTGTTTATGACGTTACATCCAAGCCTCCGGCAACAATTGAGTGGGAATAATATAAAAATGACGGGAAGCCGCTTATAATGCGGTTTCCCGTTTTTTACGTCTATTTTTTGTCTACATTATTGTTCTGCCTTCAATAAAACATCATTGTCGCCTGAAATTTTATCTATGAATTCTCTCGATATTTTTTCATAATCTTCTTCTGTGTGTAATTCTTTTGTACCTACCAATTTAATCATATCGTCAAAGTAACGCACAATATTCAAGAAGAAATCAAGCTGATTCTTTTCATAGACGAATGTTATATAGAGTTCTTTGTTTTCAGAGCTGATTGTTTGTCTTATGTTTATACCACTATGATTTATTACCTCTACCAGATAAAGTAAACGAGCAAATAATGCAGTCCTTTTTTCATCGCATAAAACAGATTCAGTCGAAATAGAAAATAACTGACATTCGTTTGATTCGGATTTAGAGTTGTATTTGGTATTTGCAAGATAAACAACGGAAATACCATTTTCCATTAGTTCTTTTACACAGAGCAAGAGTTCTGATTCATATACTTCATTCTTATTTTCACTATTATTTAGTTTGATAAGATAACTGTTGATAGCATTCTGAACACGATTGGTTTCAGATTCTTCCATTAGTTCAGCATAGGCTTCATCAAGTTGTCTCTGTAATTGTTCATATTTTGCTTGCTTCACACGCTGCTCGGTTTGCTCTTTTATTACATTCGATGGGTATTCGTATTTCCACTGCGAATACCCATTTAATTTTTTCTGTATGGTTTCTTTGGAATCTGAATCATCAATTTCAAATTCTTGCCTTTTCTTATACCATTCATATAAAAAGTCAAACTGTGAGCTAACCTCGCTTTTGATAGGTAGATAGGTATTTCCACTGAATTCAAGATAATACTTTCCATTTACTTCAACAGGATGAAGCCCATGAAGGTCTTCAAGATCAAAAAGCAATTGGTATAAAGCTAAATAAGAAAGAAAATCAGCATCGTAAAATGTATTTTCATTAACATCTAAAGCTCGAGCAATATCTTTTAGAGCTTGTTTGCGAGGAACTTTTTTGTTTTTTTCATATTGTGATATTCTGACATCGGCAGTTGCAGAAGAATAACCGCATCGAATTCCCAACTCTTTCTGAGTTAACCCTTTAAGTTCCCTTATACGTTTTATTTTTGCACCTAATGAGCCCGGCGAAATATAATTATTAGAATTAATTAAATCTGAAAGATCTATTGCCATCTATATCACCTTGTTTATTCTGTATTCTATATCAAATATTATAGCAAAAAAATGGATAAAATAAAACTATTTTTTTAAAATTACTTAAAAAGATATTGACATATATAGCAATACAGATTATAATAAGTTCAACTAAAAAGTATCAACTTAACGATATATAAACGAGAAAGGATAGATGATTATGAAAGACAAAACAAAAACATTGTTCGTGAATGTAGAAACCGTTCAGAGTGATCTGGGAGTATCAAGAGCAAAAGCGTATCAGATCATCAAGGAACTTAACATCGAATTGAAGAAGAAGTACCCAATGGCGATTGTTGTGTCAGGCAGAGTAAATCGGATTTGGTATGAGGAGGCTTGTTTGCAAAATATAGCAAATTGAAAAACAATGGAGGTAAAAACAAAATGGCAGTATACAGAGATAAATCCAACGGTTATGACGGCAAGACATGGAGAGTGGCGGTTTATTATACCGACTGGCAGGGTAACAGGAAAAAGCATGAAAAGCGAGGATTCAAAACAAAACGAGCCGCACAGGAATACGAAACAGAGTTTCTTGCAAAGAAGAAGCATGATGTAAATATGGGCTTCTGTGCTTTTGTCGATTTGTATATGGACGACATAAAGCCGCATATCAAGGTGACTACATACGCCACAAAAGAGAATATTATCGAAAAGCATATCAAGCCTTATTTTGCAAACAAAAGCTTGTCGGGAATTTCGTCTGTTGATGTTTTACAGTGGCAGAACTCTCTGCTTACACTTCGTGACGATGACGGAAAAGGATACTCACCGACTTATCTCCGTTCTGTGCAGAATCAGCTTAATGCGATTTTTAACCATGCAGTCAGATATTATAATTTGCCGAAAAGCCCATGTGCAGCAACAAAGAAAATGGGGAAGAGTAAAGCAAAGGAAATGCAATTCTGGACAAAAGATGAGTATATGGCTTTTGCCGAAGTGATGAAAGAAAAGCCTGTGTCATACTATGCGTTTCAGCTTTTGTATTGGGGAGGTATGCGTTGCGGTGAACTGCTTGCTCTCTCAATGTCTGACTTTGATCTGGAAAAGAAAACTCTGCACATACACAAAAATTATCAGATCGTAAAAGGGCAGGAAATGATTATAACGCCAAAGTCGGAAAAAGGAAACAGGGTAATAGAGCTTCCGGATTTTATCTGCGAGGAAATGGAAGATTACTTTGCTTCGCTGTATAAGGCTGATCCGGAAAGTCGTATCTTCCCGTTTACGAAATATTACCTTCATCACGAAATGGACAGGGGAGCAAAAGCAGCTGGAGTGAAAAGGATACGAATTCATGATCTCCGTCATTCAAGCTGTGCGTTGCTTATTCATCTCGGCTATTCTCCGATACAGATTGCCGAAAGGCTTGGACATGAGAGTGTAACGATAACTGAAAGATACGCACATCTCTATCCGTCAGTACAAAGACAGATGGCTGTAAGTCTTGATGATGCGTTCAGAGGAAAAGAGGAAAATGATGATGAAACAGGAAAATCAGAAAAGCAGGATCTACAAGATTCAGACGGAAGAGCCGAAGCCCAAAAAGAAGAAAAACGAGAAAAACCGTAAGCGTAATGTCTTTATGAATTTCAGAGTTTCGGAAACGGAAAGGGCGTTAATTGAAAAAAGAATTGCTCTTTCCGGAATGACAAAGGCAGAGTTCTTTATTCAGAGTTGCTTGTATCAGGCAATTCTGGTCAGAGGTAATATCCGCACTTTTGATAAAATCAGGGAAAGGCTGTCTGCCATAGAAATCAAACTTTCCGATATGGAGAAAAACCCGGAACTCTCAAAAGATGATCTTTTAGAGCTTCGGACAATTCTTGAAATGCTGGCTTTTGTTTATAAACGGGAAAGATAGATTTTATGATTTTTGTAGTTTTGGTGAGCGGAGCGATTTATGATTTTTGCAATTCTGCAAAATCGGACAGGGGTGTGGGGATTTCACCACCAAGCTGATTTGTACGGCATCTGGGCGTACAAAATCTCTGCTTGCGACCTCCTGCGGAGGTCATTTTTGCTATGTATTTATCGGTCACGAAATGATAGCTTTTATAGAGCATAAAAAAGGAGCTGAGAAGAAAATGCCAAAAACGAAACTGTCACGTGTTGATGTAAGAATGACATCGGAAGAAAAAGAAAATTTGAAAAATAGAGCAGACGAGGCACATATGAGTGTTTCAAGATACATCGTTTATCTTTCAGAGACAAAAAGAGTTATCTTGAAAGATGATATTGTGAATCTGACAGTAGAAATATCAAGAATAGGAAGAAACATCAATGAGATCGCTTATATCGGAAACTATCAGAAGTATTTTTGCAAAGAACAGCTTGAAGTTTTATCTGAATATTTGCAGCAAATCATAGAGCTGCAGAAAAAAATTCTTTGTGCCATGTTCAGCGAAGAAGATCATTCGCTTATCTCGATAGAGAAGAAAATAGAATATCTGACAAAAAGCTTTGATAACATTTTAAGCAAAAAAACGAATTCATGAAATAGTCTTAAACTCAAAAAAGATGGGAGGTCGAAATTATGATGCCGTATTTCAAGATGAATAATGAAATATTAGATTTGGGCTTGACACCAAATGAAATAAAAGTAGCTGTGTATTTATATAGCTGCGTGTTCAAAAATTGTTTTGCTGTTCAGATAAAGCGGTCAACAATAGCTGAGAAATGCGGCATCAAAAGAGAAGAAACGGTTGGCAGCATAGTTTGTAAACTTCAAAGAAAGGGTATTATAGAACGTGTAAAACGTCCTGTAAGAGCAAACGGCAGGCTTGGAACATATATCTATAAACTGAAAACAGTTTCCTATAATGGCTATTTTAAGGTGTACAGATATATTCTCGGAAAACTGACAGGAGTACAGTTGAGAATGTATCTGTTTGTTTGTCGTGCTGTTACTAAGAAAAATGATATGTGGAATAGCTTCAACGATATCAGCAGAGCTTTGCGGATCAGCAAGAATAAGATTGTTTCTGTAATAAAAGAACTTGTTGAACTTGGCGTTATCATAAAAACGAAAGTTATGAAAAAAGACGGAAGCTATTCTGACAATCATTATTCCATTACTAAACCGGAAGAGAGTAATGATTCTGAAAACCAAGAAGTGGATTTTGCACAAATGACTACGATGGCAGAAATTACCGAAATGGTATTTTCTTGTTTTGATGAAATCTTTGATTCGGTTTCTGAGAGAATTTACTTGGAACCTTTTTATTTTTACTCAGGGGTAGTACCCTAAAACAGGGGATGTATATCCTATACCCATTTTCATACCAACAGAGAAAGAAAAATAGATGATGCTATATACTCAAGTGATTAAAGCAAGAAAGTAAATTAGCTATGGCAAATTAATTTATCAGCGATATTTGAATTTTGGGGTTTTTTTGATAAGATCAGCGTATTCTGGTTTGATATAAAAATTTCACTTGCATAGTCAGTTAGAAAAATCGCATTGTCAGGTAAGAGGTTTTTTTGAAGTGCGGGAAAATTTGTTTTTTTCTTTTCTGATGGTTTACTTTTCTTTGGGATTTGTAGTTCTTTGAAACGAGGAGTAATGTAAGTGTGTATTTGCAAAGAAATCGTATGCACAGAATTTATGTTGGGATTGGAAACATACTTTACGGACACAACTGGGACTTCAAGTCCCAGATGAAGCTGACCTATCGGCTACGGGGGAAAGGAGACTATTATGAAAGAATACTATCTTGCTACATACAAGAAAGCAGACGGCAACTACGGCACAGCTCTTGTCCTGAGTGACAGTGAAGCCAAAGCAGAGGATCATTTCAAAGACTATGAATCTTCATCTGTCCGTATCGCTGCGGAGGACGAAATCTACCACTATCGCAGCAAGGACTGTCCGGTTGTAGAGCTTTGAACAACAGAATAAACGAAAGAAAGCAGGAGTATCAAACCGTAATTTAAGGCTGATGCTCTTTATTTATTGTTGTGGATTGTTATAATCTGTGTTGGTAATAAAAAAACAAAAAGGGTTATTAAAAACCATTGACAAATATAAAGTGATATGATATTATATAAAAAAATAAAGTCGAATCTTGGAGGACAATATGGATACTAAACTCTACAATTTTAAAACAATCAACTATGATAATACTAAGTCTTTTTTGGCTAATGAGCTGAAAAGTAACGGTATTATGGAAGAGACAGTTGCTTTGATATGTGCTTATGTGATTGTAAAACATAACCGTACAGAAAATTCAGATATTTCAAGTTTTGAATCGTTTATCGAAACAACTTGTCTCGATGATGATATAAAAGACTCTATAACTTTGTCTCTTAATGGTAAATGGAATGTTATTTTGAATGCAAAATCCGAATGCCCAATAGATCAGTTGATGGCAATGCTTTTATTTGATGATAGCTTTTATGAAATCAGCAAGATTATCGGTACTACACCTGAGTGTATCACAGAGTTATCGTCATATTTGTTAAAAATAAAGGCAAATGAAAGATTAGCTGACTTTGGCTGCGGGTGTGGTTCATTTATAGTTGATGAATTATCTATAGTGCCGGATATTTTGTTTACGGGAATTGAAATAAACCAATCGCTTGGATGTATAGCAAAGATGCGGGCAGATATTCTATCCCCTGATATAAAAATAGAATTAAAAGACATCATGACATATGTATCGAAAGAAAAGTTTGATAAAGTCTTTTCAAATCCACCTTTAGGCATAAGAAATTTAAGTATTGATAATGCCCTTAACAAACCTCTTCAATTTCTATATCAGAAGATCGGCAGACTGCCAAAAAACATATCATCAGATTGGCTATTTGCAACATCAATAATGAACAATCTGAAAAGTAACGGCAAAGCAGTAATCATAATGGCACCTAATGCAACATTTGGAATTTCTTCACAAATCATCAGAAAGTATTTTGTTGATAACGGTTGGATTGAAACTATTATTTCGCTGCCAAATAATATTTTTGATTTTACAGCTATATCAGTTATGATGGTTGTACTTAGCTTTGATAATGAGAATATTTCATTTATTGATGCGAGTAAAGTGTTTACTGCCGGAAGAAGAAAAAATACATTATCCTTTGGGGACATAAATAGTATTATTGAGTCGGTAAATACCGATTCAAAGATCAGCAAAACCCTTTCAAATCAAATGGTTGCAGAAAACAACTACGAGCTTAATCCTCAAAAATATGTAGCAGAAACTCCTGTAATTAAAGATGGAACAGCTTTTGCAGATGTAATCGAAAGTATCACTCGAGGTGCTCAGATAAAGGCTGATGAGCTTGATAAGTTAGTAACTTTTGAAGAAACCGGATTTCAGTATATTATGCTCAATGACATTCAAGATGGTATTGTCGAGGATAATTTACCGTACATTAACATGATTGATCCCAAATATGAAAAATACTGCATTAACGATTCGGCTTTTGTTATATCAAAAATAGGATATGTTTTTAAGGCAGCATACATAAGGACGGAACCCGGAAAGAAAATTCTTGTAAATGGAAACATGTATATTATCAGACTAAAAACTTCAATAATCAATCCGGTTTTTCTGAAAGCGTTTATCGAGAGTGAGTCAGGTCAGAATCAATTACGAAGCTTATGTTCGGGTTCGGCGTTACCAACTATTTCTCCTGATTCTTTGAAGAAAATGGTCATTCCATTGCCGGATATTAAGATACAGGACGAAATTGCAGACATATACAGCGAAAAACTTGATGAGATCAAAAAACTAAAAAAGAAGCTTAAAACAGCTAATGAAGAACGACTTAATGTGTATAAGGAATATATAGGAGGATCCGGATGTGTAAATTGAGAACATGTGATTTTTACTATGGAGCAGTTATTTCCATGTTAAATAGAAGTGAAATAACTCCTACTCTAATTGAAACACAAGAAGATAGCAGAAGAATATATGCAATTTCTACTGATTATGCTGATTACAAATTATTGATGAAATACAGATGTAAAATTTCTGGCAAAAAGGATAACTATAGCAGTTGGAACTTTAATATTGCAACTGATAAAGACATTTTAGAAAAATACCTTGCCAATAATGAAAGTTTTTATGTTGCCTTAATCTGCATTGAAGAAAGTTTTAATGACAGTAAACTTGCAATACTTGATGCAGATCAGATCCGTCAGATACTTGACCTTAAAAAGGAGAGCTTTACTATCTCTATTCGCAAAAAAGAACAGTATTTCCGGATACCCAAAAACGGAAAGCGTTCAGAAGCAATGATGATAAAATGTGACCGTATGAGTGAATTAAAAGGAGGTTAATTTGATGGCTAATAGTTGGATTTTTCCGAGCAATAATTTTGGCACTGTTAAAGGTATCAACGAAGCAGGAATAGAGACATTTAAGGGATCACCATTTCGTTCATTGGCAAGAGAAATATGCCAAAATTCTATGGATGCGAGAAGAAATGTAAATGAGCCTGTTGTTGTCGAGTTTTCAAGTTTCTCTATCGCAGTTAAAGATATTCCTGATGTTAACAGATTGCAGAATGCAATTCTTTCTTGTCTGAGTTTTTGGGAAGATAACAAGAAAACAACCGATTTTTTCAAAAAAGCAAAAAGCATTATGGAAAGCGGTGTTGTCTATGTAATGAGAATAAGTGATTTTAATACTACAGGATTACAAGGTTCTGATAAAGAATTCAATACTCCCTGGCATAATCTTGTAAAAGCCGCTGGTGTATCAGGAAAAGAAGGTTCAGCGGGTGGAAGTTTTGGAATAGGTAAGTCGGCAACATTTGCTTGTTCGGATTTAAGAACGATTTTTTATGCTACCAAAGACATTGATGAATTGTCAGCTTTTCAAGGTATAGCAAATCTTGTATCTTTCAGAGAGAAAGGACTTTTAGGATTATACGACAAAGACAGTATAACTTCCGGAACAGGCTATTATAGCTCAGATAGAAGGAACAATCCTGTAAGGATGTGCTGTTCACTTGATCCAAATTATAGCCGAAATGAATATGGAACTGATATTTTTATTCTCGGCTTTCATAAGAGTTCGGATTGGAAAACGGAAATTATAACTTCGATACTTGAGGAATTTCTTATTGCTATATACAACAATGAACTTGTTATCAAAATAGACGGAACTACTATCAATTCTGAGAATCTTAAAGAAATAATCGAAAGCTACAAAGAAACAGCCAAAACCGCATACAATTATTTTCAGGTTCTTACTGATGAAAAATCTGTTGTAATAGAACATGAATTTGCAGGTTTAGGAACTATAGAATTGCGTATTCTGATAAAACCTGAAATGCATCGTAAAGTAATGATGTGCCGCAAAAACGGAATGAAAATATTTGACAAAGCCAATATTTCAAGTACAATTCAGTTTGCCGGAATATGTATACTGAAAGATGAGAAGATAAACGAATACTTTCGTGATATGGAAAATCCTCAGCATAATGCTTGGGAACCGGAACGTCATAATACCGATTCCAAGACAAAGGCAAAAAACAATATTTTAACGCTGAACAGATTTATAAAGAATTCTGTTATTGATATGGGAAAAAAGACAACAGTAGACGAGATAGACGCTGAAGGCATGGGTGAATACTTTGCTGATACAGAGTTTATGGATACCGAAAATCAAAAGAAAGATGAAGCTATCAGCAGTCAAACGAGTGATATTGAGATAAATGTATCGACTCCAAATAAAAAACAGGTTGGTTATGAAGCAACATTAGATGGAAATTCCAAATCTCAACCTGATGATGATTCGGGTGACGATACAGGCTATGGTGATACAGGCTCTAAAGATAAGCATGACAATAAGAAAAACAAAACGAATACAGGAACCGGATTTGGCGGCGGTGAGGGGGGAAATCCCGGCACTCACGGTTCAGGAAATAATTCATTTCCAACAAGTTTTGGAGATTCAGAACGTCCTGTACGCATAACAAGCATAGGGACAATGGCGGTTAGGCTGTTTTTAACTGACAGAGAAAACAACATCTATAATCTGATTTTTACTCCATTAAAAAACGCTGGAAGAGGCTATCTACAAATTGACCTTTCAGGTGAACAAAAAAATGTTGAAGCCTCTGTTATAAATGCAACAGAATTAAAGACAAATGCGGCGTTACCATGCAAAGGTAATAAGATTTTTCTGAACTCTATTGAACGTAACATTAAAAATAAAATATCATTTCAAATTGAATATGCGGAAGAATGCTCTTTGGAGGTGAAATTGTATGGATATTCGTCATAGACTCTACCCCTACCCTGTTCTTTCTGAAACAACAGATGATTATATTAACAGCAACCTGAATCCGTGAAACTTAGCAAGGTGCAAAACGGCAAACAAGACCTAAAAACGCAGCGGCCCAAGCGTTGCTTCTGCTGATGGAAAGAAAAAGCCGGCGTGCGTGTCTGGTGAGTTGACCGGCA
>Ga0256407_10002613_pt1 | contig 34020 bp, 19 predicted proteins | sample RumenRJG_04DNA_FD_193489 | JGI IMG/M metagenome (GOLD analysis project Ga0256407, IMG submission 193489) | Bovine rumen microbial communities from Lethbridge, Alberta, Canada - RJG_04 | ecosystem: Host-associated > Mammals > Digestive system > Stomach > Rumen | place: Canada: Alberta...
CTCCGACGTTTCCTACCTGAGACAGACGTTCTCCAGTCTCGACGACTTCCCGCAGGAGAAAGCGATCACGAGCGTCGACTTCGCCGCGCTTTCGGGAAAGGACCCCGTCGAATACGCGAAAACCGCCCTCAATCTCACGATTCTCGAAAAAGAAAGCGCGGAGCTCGCCAAACAGTCCCTTATGAAGAGACCGCCGCTCGGGCTTCTATGGAACTCGCGTCTACAGGCGGCTTCGCTTTGGGGAATCGCCAAAAGCCAATTCGCCGACGACGATCCCGACTTCGTCGACATAACGCGCTACACCCGGAACGAGTCGTATTCCGGGGTCTACGTCGTCCGTTACGTCGACGTCCCCGACGACCGGACGGCGACGTTAAAGCTCGGCGTCAAAGGCTATAAAACGCATGTCGTCGAACGCGTCTACCTCAACGGCAAACAGCTTTTCTTCGGCGAGCTGAACGTCGACGACCCGGAGAAACAAGATGCGTCGATCCCCGTCCAACTCAAGAAAGGCCGCAATATTATGGTTGCGCGCGTCGACCACACGGAATGGGACTGGATCGTCGGCTTCAAGTTTCTTGACAAAGAGGGAAACGCGCTATAGCCCCGCGTTTATTGAATCAGACGTCGCCGCCAACGAGCGGCGACCTAGAGTTTCGCCTGTTCGCGCTTAAGCGTTATCGCGCGCGTTGAGGCGAATACCCTCGGCGGCGAGGTCGCCGCCGCGAGGCCGGGATCCAACGCCCGAGCGTTGGTCGCCGCCAACGAACAGCGGACTCAAAGCTTCGGGCTTCAGAGTCGTTTTGCGGTTTTCAACGACGCCCCGCAAACAGTAAGAAGTCTCTAAGCCAAGTCGAGCGTTTGTTTTAATGTTATAAAAATTCGTCAATTCACCGTCTGTTTCAACGCAACTCAGAAATTTACAAAGGATACGATATGAAGATCGTAAAGCTCGCAATTTTGTTCGCGGCGTTCCTAACGTTCCCCCTTTTCTCGACAAGCGACGTCCAAAACGCTCGACTCTTCGGCGACGAGTCCGTTCAGGCGACTCCCGACGACTCCCAGCCGGCGGCGCCGTGGAACGCGGACTCGTGGCAGTCTCGAAAACAGGAATTCTTCCTTTCGACGCTCGAGAAAAGCGACCAAGAGAACTTCGCGAAGTCGCCCGAAGAATGGCGTCGGGAATACGCGAGCGGCGTGTGGAAGGCCGCGGCGCGACTCTTCGAACCGCGAGGAACGGAGTCTGAGCCGCGCGAGTACGCGCCGGAAGAAAGAGAGTTGATCGGCGAAAAGGGCCGTCTCTCCGAAGCGCAGGTCGCCGCGTTAAAGACGTTCGTCGCGCCCTATCTCGAAATTCCGCGCCGCGCTTTAACGGACGACGAAAAAACCGCCGTCGCCGACGCGTTTTCTCTCTCAAAAGACCGGCTCGACTTCATGGCAAGAGCGTTCGAGTCGTTCCTTCGCGATTCTTACGGCGACGATCCCGTCCGAACCTCCTGCGTTCTTTTCGGCGTAAAGATAACCGACAGCCTCATGAACGCCTCGTACGACGATCTACAGTCCTCGATCGCCGCGCTCCTCGAAGAACGCTCCGCGCTCCAGTTTCTGGACGAAATTCAAAAACAACCGCGCGTCGAAAGGGGAATTCTGTTAGACTGTCTTCTAGAGCGCCTCGGCGACCGTCTGAGCGACTACGAGTACGCTCACGCGCTCAACGATTCGATCGACAATCTTCTGTCTCTGAATAACGAAACGGCGAGGCGCCGCGATGAGGCGAAAGACGGAGCGCTCGCGTATCTTCTTGTCGAAGCGCGACTTGAAAAGGCGACGGCGGCGCGTCCGCAATCTTGGGAGGTCGCCTGCGTCGTCGCCGGAACGATCTGGCGCCGACTCCCGAAAACGTTCAAACCGAGCGCGAAGCCCGAAGGCGCGCCCCTCCGCGCAAACTGCGCCGTCCCCGCGAAACGCGATCAAAACAGCGGGGACGTCATTTACATTGACGGTCCGCCCATGACGTTCCCCGAAACGACCCTCTTCTCCGAAGATCGCGATCGCGTCGTCGTCCTACAGACGCTCTCTCGCGCGCTCCCCAACGCGCTCGCCTCCGGCGGCGAGACGCCGAAGGAAGTTCGCGTCGCGCGACAAGAGCTTCCTCCCGCCTTTCCGCAGCGCTCCGCCGATCCCGTCCTCTTTAGCGGTTTCTTCAACCTTCTCGCTGAAGCGACGCGGACCGACCGAACCAACGGAAGGGAAGTCGATCTCAACCAAAAAACAGATTTAACCTCGCTTCCCCCTCTCCTCTCCTTCGACGAATGGAACGACAGGAAACGCGATAAAGAACCCCGTCCGCGCTATGAATACGAGCTTCCCGACTCCTTCGAAGACGCCGCCAACGACGGCGAACGCCTTGAATATGCGAAACTCCTCGAAGGCGTCGCGACGCCTCAGGGGGACGTCGTCGACAGCCCCGCGTCCTTTTTCGCGCGACTGGGAATCGCGCTTCAAAACCGCTTAGGCATCTACGAGGCGCTCTATCGCGCCTTCAACGCTCGTCGCAACCTCGCGCGCGTCGCAAATCGCGACGCGGAGGGAAACTGGGACGACGACGTTCGCGAAGAAATCGCAAGGCTCGACCGCCTTGTCGCCGAAATCCCCGCGCTTAAAGACGACGAAACCTTCGTTTTCTCCGAACAGGACTTCCGCGCCGCCCTTAAAGACGTCGGAAGGAACGTCGACTCCAACCTTGCGATCGCGAAATCGGTCTGTCCGAAGCGACGCGTTCTTTCCAAGAACTGCGATTTCGTCGCCTACTTAAAACGTTCCCTCGAATTGGAGGAGAACGCCGACGCGCTCGTCGCGCTTGCGGCGGAATATCAACTTCGCGGCAGATATAAGGAAGCGATCGAATTATGGGACCGCGTTAAATCGACGAACTCCTATTCTCAAGAAAGGATAACGCGACTCTTCGGGACGACGGGTCCGACGGAAACGCTCCAAATTGAGGCGCTTCAAAACGCGACGACCGTCAAAATCGTCGACGAAGGCTCCGAGTCTAAGGGAATGCGCGTCTCCCTCGACGTCTTTTCTCAAGGCGCGAAGGCGATCAAGACGACTTTCTACCAGCTTGACCTCGCGCCCTTCGTCGCCAAGACGCTCGAAAAAGACTACTACGACGCTCGAAATGAGAACAACGCGCGAACGGAAAAGTCTTTCGTCAATTTCGTCGCCGAAGTAACAAGGGAATTGTTCGCCCAAGAGAAACCTATCTCGTCCTTAGCAAGGGAAGTTCAATCGTCGACATTCGTCCTTCCCGGCAAAGAAGAACAAACTTCCGTCCCGACCCTTGTTCCGCTAACCTTTACCCTCGACAAGCCCGGCGCTTATCTTGTCAAGGTCGCCGACGCCGACGGTGAAGACAGAGCCGACTACGCGCTCGCGTTCGTCAGTCGATACGCCTTTGCGTATCAATTCGGTCGACTCGTCGTAAGCGATTTTCAGACCGGCAAGCCGCTCGCGAACCGCGAACTCTCGCTTCTCTACGTCGGCTCCGTAATTAATTCCCAAAACAAAGTCGAGGCGAAAGCCGAAGCGGCGACCGTCAAGACGGACGAACGGGGAATCGTCCAACTCGACGCCAACTTGAATTCGATTCACCGCGTTATGGCGTTCGTTCAAGACGACGATTCCGAGGAAAACGATCGCTCGATTAGTTTCTTCGACTCCCTCGACTCTCCATACTCCGCCGCCTCGCAAGCGAACGCGTCCGCCCTGCCCTCGCGAGATTCCTCCCCCAAGTTAATTCTCGCGACCAACCGCCCGATTTACGCGCCGGGAGAAACCGTCGACTTCGTCGCTCAAATCGCTCCTCAGTGGAACGGGAATAACGACCCGCGCGTTAGAGTCTTCAAAATACTGAATCTACCGCCGCAGATCGTCGACGGCGCCAGCGTCCCGCAAACGTGCGAAATCGCAAATTTCCCCGTCTTTGTCGACGAAAACGGTAGTTTCTCCGAATCCTTTACGATTCCGCAAGACGCGGAGCCGGGAAAATACGTCTTCCAAATCGGTTACGTCGCGGGACTCTCCAGAACGCGCGAACCACGTTTTATGGGCGTCGCAAGCTCGACGCTCTACGTTTCGACTCGAAACGACGACGCGACGACGAGCGGCGCCGACGCGACCACCCCGGCGCCGTCGTCCGACTCGTCCGCCGAAACGACGACCGCCCCGATGATCGTCCTCGACTTCGACAAGCCGAATTACTCCCTCGACGCCGACAAGACCGCGACCGTCGTCATACGCTCCTCGATTCCCGACGCAAGCGTCGTCCTCGACAGAATCAAAGAGGTTCGGCGCGACGACGGACGAATCGAGTCCAAATCGTTCGACGCCCGGCGCGTCGAGCTGCGCGACGGCGTCGGAGAATGCCAGTTTGACCTCGACAAGCAGGACGCGCCCTGCTTCACGCTAATCGCCAACGTCGCTTTCGACGGGAAAGCCCAGACCTTTAGCTACCTCGTCGGCGCGCAGAAACAGAGCTTTGCCCGCGACGCCCTTCTCGACGCCCCGACCAAAGTCAAACCGGGCGAAAAAGTCGTCCTTTCCGCAAAATTCAAGCCGTTAAACGACGACGACGCGCTCTTTGCCGGACGCGCCTCCCTCGCCGTTTACGACGCAAAGCTCGACCTAACCCCAGTCGACGACTTTTCTTCGTATTTTTCGTCCCTTCAAGTCGCCACGCGGCTCCTCGAACGCCAAGATTACGCGCCGACGAAAATGACGAGCCCGATCCCGTCGCGTCCTCGGAGCGACCGCGCTCACGCGTTGAACCGTCTGAACTCGATTTACGAAGATTTCGTCGATTTCTATCCTTCTCCCAGCGTCGAACTGACGCCGCGACGCTATATCCAGATGCAGAAGGAATTCGATTCGCGTCCTCGGCAAACGCCCGTCGGCGCCGACGCAAACGCCGTTCCGACGATTCCCGCGTCCGCAAGTTCAGACTCGATTCTCAAAACGACGGCGGTCAAGAATCGGGTCGACGCGCTCTCCTTTAAGTTCGACGCGCCCCAAACGCCGGGAACCTATCGGATGGTATTCCGCGCGTTTGACGCCGAAAAAGGCGTCGCGACCTTCGTCAAGCGCGATCTAATCGTTGAATAACAGAAGAGCGCCGACTTCAAAAAAGGAATCAACCAATGAAAACCGTAAGACTTGCAATCTTGGTCGCGGCGTTCCTCGCGACGCTCTTCGTCAACCCCGACGGCGCCAACGCCGCGCGGCGCGTCCTGATCGTCGGCGACGAAACCGTCGTCGACTCCGCTCTTAACCCCGACGGATTCACAAACCTTTTACGTCAATTCATGACGGAAGAAGAAGAGGACGTCGAATTCGTCCCCCTCGGCGTCAATCACGCGACCTTCGCGGACTGGCGCGCGCTCCTCGATAAATCGAGAGACCAAAACGTCCCGACCGACGTCGAAGGCGTCTCGATCAAGGACGAACTCGACAAGGGCGCCGACGACGTCGTGATTTTCCTCGGACTCAACGACGCCCGAAAGCCCTCCTTTCACGGCTTCGACCTCGACCCGAAGACGGATATTCGCAAACAGCCTGCGGAAGTCGGCGAAAAGTTGCGCGACGATATCGTCGGCTTTGTCAACGACCTTAAAGCGCGCGCTCCCAACTGTCGCGTCGTTATGGCGGACCTGCGACTTGGCCTTTCCGAAGTCCCGAAGCAGGTTCGTTACGTCGTCGACCAGACCTTTGAAGCGCAAAAAAGCGTCGGTTGGGACTTCATTCAGTTCGAACCCTTCTGGGGTCTCGTGAATTATCAAGGTCGTTTTTGCGACGAAGAAATTCAACTCCTCGACGACGAATACCGTTTTACCCCGTCCGGCGCCCAAATCGTCGCATGGTCGATCTTGTTGGCGCTCGACCCCGACCAACTCTTCGTCCAATCGTTCCGAAAGGCGGACGGCAATTATTGGTTCACGCAAAGCCCCGATTCCCTTCCCTCTTCCGCTTTTAACGAATGGGAAAAACTCGCGAAGCGATTTTTCGAAAAGAAGGTCGATCCCCGACTCCGCGACCTCGCCGCGCCCGGATTCGCCCTGAACGCAACGTGGAACGCCGACCTATGGACAGGAACGGACAATCCTACGAAAAACCGCGACCTCGACGTCGCCGGCCCTGAGACGCCGATTCACGCGACCGTCTTCTGTCTGACGCGTGAAATCAAAGCCGATCAACCGTTGGATCGCGGGCCGAACGCCGCGCCTTTGACGTTCGGATTGACCGACAAGACGCCCAAAATCGACGTCGTCTCGTCCGGGAATCTCAAGTTCGTAAAGAACGACCCCGATATCGCCGGACTCCATAGAAACGGGAGAACGACCCAAGGAACGTACGGGCTAATCTTTGACGGGACGCTCGCCGATCTTCCGTGCGACGTCACGATCGCGATCGGTTCCGTCCAGAAGACGGTTCGTCTCGATCGCCGTAGCCTATTCTCCGTCTCCGGCGTCTTCCCGCTCGAACAGGAGTTCTCTTCCCTTGAAGATTTCCCGCAAGAAAAGGCAGTCTCGAGCGTCGATTACGCCGCGCTCGCAGGTCAAGATCCGAGCGAGCTGCGTTTCGCCCCGAAACCGGGCTTTTCCCACAATTCTAACGACTCCGCGCGCCTCGGCGGCAACGTCACGCGCTTTGGCGCAGGCGACGCTCCGAAAACGAACCCTGCGGAGTCGTGGACCCGCGAATCGCCGAGCGCCCCTCTCGCGTCGTCCTATTTCGGAGCCAAAAGCCCTGCCGATCCGAACTGGCTCAATCTCGCAAAATCTCGCGTCCCCGAGCCTTTCTCCGGCGTCTACGTCCTTCGATATTTCGACAGTTCGCAAGAACAGTCCGGGACGCTTAAACTCGGCGTCAAAGGTTATAAAACTCACGTCGTCGAGCGCGTCTATCTCAACGGCGAACAAGTCTATTTCGGCGAGCTGAACGTCGACGACCCGGAAAAGGCGGAGGTCGCCGTCCCCGTCAAGCTCAAAAAAGGCGCCAACCTTATGGTCGCTCGCGTCGATCGAACCGAATGGGACTGGATCGTCGGATTCACGCTCCTCGACGAAGAGGGACGCGAACTCCAAGACTGCCTAGGACGCTGGTAACCGCGCGCGACGCCTCTCCCAAAAGAAAGCGACGACGACGGAAAACAACTCTTCCCCAAGAGATTCCCCTGTGATAAAATCGCTCAATCAGGAGGTTGCGATAATGAAAAATCTCGTCTTTGGGCTAACGTTATCCGTCGTCGTCGCGGCGGCTTTTCATGTCGCGGGCGCGCAAGACGTTTCAGAGACGGAAGCGGCGCGGGTTGAAAAGCTCCGCGAGTTGGCGTCGCCCAATGTCTCTCGGGAGTTGTTCAAGACGCCCGACGAATGGCGACGGGAATTCGAGCGCGACGTTCGTTTCGCCGCCGCGCGACTTTTCTCCTTTCGGGGATCCGAACCGACCGTGAGAAAATACGACCCCAAAGAATACGACTTTGGCGGCGCGGGAAGACATTCCCCGGCGCAAATCGAAACGCTCCGGCTTTTCGCGGAACCCTTTCTCGATTTACCCCGACGCCCTCTAACAGAACGTCAAATCGACGCGACGGCGACCGCCTTTTCCGTTTCCCGCGACGACGTCGCCCTGAGAGCCGCGGCGCTCGACGCGTATATCCGTTTTAAATACCTCGAATCCTCGGATCCGGCGGCATGCCTTCTCTTTGACGTTAAGGCGACCGACGATATCTCGACCGCCTCCTACGACGAACTGCAAGCGTCCCTCGCCGCAGTTCTTGAAAATCATTCCTCGCTCGAGCTTTTAGACGAAATCCAGAAGCGTCCGCGGTACGACCAAACGATTCTCCTCGACTGTCTCCTTGAGCGCGTCGGCGACCGCCTCGACGACTTCGGATACGCCGTCGCGCTCGGCGACCTCGTCAACCTTCTTTTGATCTCCGTCGACGAAACGCGAGCGAAGCGCAAAGAACAGGAACGGGGAAAAACCGCGTATGAACTCGTCGAGAATCGGCTCGCAAAGGCGGAGGAGGCGCGTCCGCAATCGTGGGAGGTCGCCTACGTCGTCGCCGCGACTCTATGGCGGCTCCCGACGACCTTCACGCCGGGCGACGGTTCGAACGAGCCGCCGAAACGCGTCCGTTATTATCCGGGCGTAAAGCCCCCTGCGGCGACGCTCTATTCGCATGAACGCGACCGCGCCGCCGTGATTCGGGCGCTTGCTCGCGCGCTTCCAAACGCTTGCGCCGCCGACCCTTCGGAGGAAAAGAGCGTCGTTCGTCCCGTCGTCGTCTCGGAGTCGAATTACAACGTCGACGTCAACCTCCGTTCTTATTTCGACCTCTTTCGCCAGGCGCTGCAGAACTACAAACCGGGCAGGTTCGTGTGCGACGAGAATCGCAAAACGAATCTGTCCGATTTGCCGCCTCTCGACGCCGCGCCGATCGACAGCCCCTCCGGGTCGGGCTGGCTCGACCGCTTCAGAGTCCCCGACTCCTTCGACGACGCCGCGAACGACGGCGAACGTTTCGCGTACATTGCGAGCAAAGAACCCGCTTGGCTCGCAAACGAGAGGGCGAATAAAAAACGTCCGACCCCGCCGCGCCCCGCCTCGAAACGCCAAACGGCGTCGGAACGTCGCTCCGACGCGCGACGCGTCCTTCTGATCGGCGACGAAACCGTCGTCGATTCGATAACTCAGTCCTACGGCTTCACGAACGAACTGCGGAATTTTTCGGCGCAAGAAAACCTCGACGTCGAGTTTATTCCTCTCGGAATCCGACGTTCGACCTTCGCAGACTGGCGCGCGCTCCTCGCGCGGGCGCGTTCTGAAAACGTCCCGACCGACGTCGACGGCGTCTCGATCAAGACCGAACTCGACAAAGGCGCCGACGTCGTCCTGCTCTTCCTTGGATTTAACGACGCGCGGCGTCTCTCCTTCAAAGGTCTGAATTACGACGAGTTCCGTCTTCGCCCCAACGGGGAACTGGCGCTTGAGGTCGGCGCGCCGCTGCGCGAGGAGGTCGCCGGACTCGTCGCCGACCTTCAGGCGTGGATTCCGCAGTGTCGGATCGTCCTCGCAAGCGTTTGGCCCGAAATCGGCGGGGTTCCCAAGTTGATTTCGTACGTCGCCGCGCAAGAGACGCTCGCCGTGAAAGAATCGGCCTGCGACGTCGTCGCGCTCGACGGTCTTCCGCCCGACGCGGACGCCGACGCGCGATTCGCCGCCGAAGAAATCCGCGTCTCGAACGACGAGTTTCGCTTCAACCGATACGCGTCGCAACTCATGGCGTGGGCGACGCTCCTTGCGCTCGATCCGAACCTTCCCTTTGACGCCGCGCTTAAACGCGCGAAACAAACATACTGGACTCAAGGTCGCGTCGTTCCAAATCCGCCCCCGTCGTTAGGCGAATGGGAAACGCGCGCGCGGCGATACTTTGAGACCTGCGTCGACCGCCGTCTTTACGACCGCGCGACGCCCGGCTTCACGATCGCCGCGCATTGGGAGCTAGAATCGCCGTGGGGACAGCCTTGGACCGGTCCGGTTTACGAAAAGGACGAAGACCGTCGAGAGGCGATTCTGTCGAAAGTCCACCCAGTTTACGTCGTCGTCTCATGCCAGACGCGCGAAATTGAGCTGGATCCGCCGTCGGAGAACGGCGGCGCCGACAAACGCAGCGGCGCGCGAGGGTCTATGGACATTATGGGGATATGGCGTCGTCCGCTCGCCAAGACGCCGCCTTTCGTCGTCGTCTCCTGCGGAAACCTTAAATTCATGAACTTCGGCGCCGCGCAGGAAACCAGAGACGGCAACAGCGGTCGGACGACGGGCAATTTCCAGTTGATCTTTAACGGAACGCTCGCCGATCTTCCCTGCGACGTCACAATCGCGCTCAACGGCGTTCAGAAAACGGTTCGCGTGGAACCGACCGGCGGGTATAAGGTCTCCGGCGTCTTTCCGTTGGGGCGAGAGTTTTCCTCGCTGGAGGATTTTCCACAAGAGAAAACGATAACGCGGGTCGATTTCTCGGCGCTCGCCGGGGAGGAGACGAGTTCTATTGATTACGATCTAAAGCGTCGAATCGAAGCCTCAAGGACTTCGGTCAAAGAGCCGCTTTCCAAATCTCTTCGAGAGGGACCGAATCCCGAAAGCTCGTGGGAACTGGCCTCGTGGGAACTGGCGTCCGGCGCGTCGCGACCGTCGTCCGAGGACGATACTGTCGGTTCTCGCCGGAACCCTGATAAAAGGTGGATTGACGTCGCCGCTTACAGACCGCCGGAATCATTTGCGGGCGTTTATCTCGTTCTCAATTTCAACAGTCCCAAGAATCAGACGGGAACGCTTAAACTCGGCGTCAAGGGCTATAAAACGCATGTCGTCGAGCGCGTTTACCTCAACCGCGAACAGGTTTTCTTCGGCGAGCTTAACGTCGACGATCCGGAGAAGAACGAAGCCTCGATCCCCGTCGCGCTCAAAAAAGGAGAAAACGTAATCTTTGCCCGCGTCGACCATACGCAATGGGACTGGATCGTCGGGTTCGCGCTTCTTGACGAGAAAGGGCGCGAACTGGAAGATAGTCTAAACCGATGGTAAACGCTCGGCGCAAGCGCGCTGGATCGCAGCACGCGCCCGTAGGCATATTCGTCATCCTCAAACGAACACGGCGCGAAACTCCAGCCCTCCCGTTGGTCGGGCGCCTGGCGCGACGGCGTTTGCAACATAAACGCGGCGAATCGCGTTTGAAATGGTCGGCGTCATAAAAGACTTAAAAACGACGAGTTCCCCCCGCTTCCGGCGCGGGAAACTGACTGTTATACAAATCGTAGTAGAACCCGCGTTTGGCGAGGAGTTCGTCGTGGGTTCCGCGTTCGACGATCGCGCCGTCTTTCATCGCGAGAATGACGTCGGCGTTGCGAATCGTCGAGAGTCGGTGCGCGACGACGAAGCTCGTCCGACCTTTCATGAGCGCGTTAAACGCGGACTGTACTTTCATTTCCGTAACAGTATCGATCGACGAGGTCGCTTCGTCGAGAATCAGAACGTTCGGGTTGCGCGCCATGACGCGCGCGACGCACAGGAGCTGGCGCTCCCCTTGCGAAAACTCGTCGCCCTCTTGCGAGACGACCGTATCGAGTCCGGCGGGGAGCCGGCGAATGAACCCGTCGATATGGCACGCGCGCGCGACGCGCCAGAGCTCTTCGTCTGAGATTCCTTCCGCGCCCATCGCGAGATTCTCGCGAATCGTTCCCGACTTAAGCCACGTCTCCTGCAACACCATCCCGAACCCGCGCCGCAGCGCCTCTCGCGCAATCTGGCGCGTTTCGAGCCCGTCGACGCGAATCGCGCCGGAATCGACCTCGTAGAACCGCATGAGCAGATTCACGAGCGTCGTCTTGCCGCACCCCGTCGGCCCGACGATCGCCACGAGCGAGCCCGGCGCGACGTCGAGATTGACCCCTTGAATCACCGGCCGCTCCGGCGTATACGCGAAGGAAACGTCGTCGAACTCGACGCGCCCTTCAAACGCCGTCGGCGCGACGGCGTCGGGCGGATCGGGCTTCTCCGAAGGCGCGTCGAGGATTTCGAAGACGCGCTCGACCCCGACGGTCGCGCGTTGCATTTCCATTTTAATCTCCATGATTTCCGTAAGGGGCTTGCCCGCCGTTTCCATATACGCCAAAAACGCGACGAGGAGCCCGACCGTTAGCGGCGCGTTGAGATTGTTCGACGTTCCGCTGATAATCGTCGCCGCCCCGTAGTAGCAGACGATCGCGTAAATCACGCCGTTGACGAAGCGCATCGCCGGATTCGCGAGCGACGACGCGAACATTCCCTTAAACGACGCGCCGCCGAGCGTCTCGTCGAGCGCCGCGAACTCGCGCTCCGACGCTTCCGCGCGATTGAACGCCAGCGAAACGCGCAGTCCCTGCGCCGATTCTTCGGAATAGCCCGCGAGCGTTCCTCGCGCTTTGCCCTCTTCGCGAAAATACTCGTATGAAAAATCCGCGATAACGCGCCTTGACATGACCCAGAACGGCGTCGAGACGAAAAAAATCGCCAGCAGATTCACGCTAATGGACGTCATGTGGTAAACGGCGAAAAACAATACGGCGTACGCCGTAAGATACCGCGTCATGAACAGGATCAGCCCGTCGGTCGTCGCCTCGGCGTCCGTCGTGATTCGCGCCGCGATCTCGCCGCTCTGACGACCGTCGAAATAGCTCGGCGGCAGTTCTTCGATCTTATGAAAAATCTTCCGGCGAACCGTCCTCGCCACGCCGTAGGACGCGACGACGCCGCACAGCGACATATTGAACTGCGCGAGCGCCCCAAACGCCGCCATACACGCAATTTCAAGAGACAGCCGTCCCAATATATGAAAGTCGACCTGACCCGGTCCGACGAGACAGTCGATCGCGCGCCCGACGAGCAGCGGGATCCGCAGCGTCGCGTACGCCACCGCAATGGACAGCGCCGCCGCGAGAAGGAGCGTAAACGTTTGAAAGCGGAGCAGCAGAAGGAGCTTTATGAACCCCGACTGTCGGATTTTGAGCAGCGGAAATCGTTTTTTCATCGTTTCGCCCCTCCCTTCTCGTCGTCGGGAAACTGCGTGTTATAGATTTCGCGGTACGCGTCGTTCTCGCGCAGAAGCGTCTCATGATTCCCGAGTCCGACGAGCCGTCCCTCGTCGAGCACGAGGATCAGATCCGCGTCCATCGTGGCGACGACCCGCTGCGCGACGATAAACGTCGTCGTCCCGGCGCGCGCCTCGCGAAGCGCCGCCCGCAGTCGCGCGTCCGTCCCGTAATCGAGCGACGCGGACGCGTCGTCCAGAATCAGAACGCGCGGACGGCGAACAAGCGCCCGCGCGATCGTCAGCCGCCGACGCTGTCCTCCGGAAAGATTGCGTCCGCGCGCCTCGACCTTTTGCGCCAATCCTTCGGGGGTCGCGGGAACGAAATCAGTCGCCTGCGCGATTTCGAGCGCCGCGTAAAGGTCCTCGTCCGTCGCGTTCTCCGCGCCCCAGCGGAGATTCGACGCGACCGTCCCTTCGAAAAGCTCCGCGACCTGCGGCGCGATTCCAAACGCCGACCGCAGCGACGCGAAACGGTATTCGCGAACGTCGCGACCGAAGACCTGGACCGTTCCTTCCGTCGCGTCGTAGAAGCGCGGGATCAAGTTCGCGAGCGACGTCTTGCCCGCCCCGACCCCGCCGACGATCCCGACCGTCTGTCCGACCTTAACGTCGAACGAGATTCCGTCCAGCGCCTTCCCCGCCGCGCCGGGGTATGTCAGCGAAACGTTCTGGAACGAAACGGCGACGTCGTCCGGCCCCGCGCTCTCGGGGAGTTCAAGCGTTCCTTCGACCATATCCTCCGGCTCGTTAATGACCTCGGCGAGCCGTCTTGAGCAGACGACCGCGCGGTTCGTCTGAACGAGAAGGTTCGCTAACTTAACGAGTTCCACGAGAATTTGCGACATGTAGTTGACGAGCGCGACCGTCTCGCCCTGCGTCGCCGCCCCGATCTGAATCCGCGCCGCGCCCGTATAGATCAGCCCGACGAGCCCCAAATTCACGATCAGATAGGTCGCGGGGTTCATGAGTCCGGCGACGACCGCCGCCTTCTGCTGCGTCTCATAGAGCCGCGCTAGGAGCGTCTCGAAGCGGCTTTTCTCATGCGACTCCATATTGAACGCGCGCACGACGCGGAGCCCGTCGATATTCTCGCGCGCCGCGAGCGCCGCCGCGTCGAGCCGCCGCTGACTCTCCGCGTTGAGCGGGATCGACTTGACGACGACCGCGAAGACGACGAGCGCCAGCGGCAGAAAGACCCCGAGAAAGACGAGCGCCCCGTAGACGTCGACGAAAAACGACATGACGATCGCGCCGAAGACGACGATCGGCGAGCGCAGCGCGAGACGCAGCGCAAGATTCAGACCCGTCTGCATCTGATTCGCGTCGTAGCCGAGCCGCGTCGCGATCGAGTCGGCCCCGAACCGGTCGAGCTGCGAGTATGAAAAACGCTGAACGCGGGAAAACGCCGCGCGCCGAACTCGCGACGTAAACGTCGCCGCGACCTTCGCCGCGTAATACTGCGCGACCGCCGCGATCGCGAACCCGACGCACGCCAGCCCGACGAGGAGCCAGAACGCTTCGACGGCGACCTCGCGATTCTTCGCCGCGATCCCCTTGTCGATCATCCACGCGACGACAAGGGGCGCGAGAAGGTCAAACAGCGCCTCGAGAAGTTTGAAAAAGGGCGCGAGAAACGCCTCTTTCCTATAGCCCGTCAAATATTTCAAAAGAGAAATCACACGTCGCCCCGTCTATCGTTCGTCTTTTCATGGAGCCCCTCGCTCCCAGACGTTATATTATACCGCGTTACGCGCGGTCGACGAGGCAAGGGGGTAAATTCGTCTTGATAAAATTTAACGACGCGTTTCTTTGGGTCTTTTTTTTTCATTTCGCGCCGGATATAATACGGAAAATGTTAGTTCCGCCCGTCCGATTCCGAACGCGGCGGCGTTTTCGACGCGGAGATTTCTCGACGCGTCTAGGATTTCAGTTCAAAGAAGGATTTTATGATGCGTAAAACGTTTTGCGTCGCAGTCGCGTTTCTGGCTGCTTTCGCCTGTTACGCCGTGACGACCGCCTTTGCGGCCGACGGCGATGAAAAGGGTTTCGTCTCGCTCTTCGACGGCAAGTCGCTCGACGGCTGGGCAAAGCACGGCGGCTCCGCCAAGTATAAGGTCGAAGACGGCGCCATCGTCGGAGAATGCGTCCCGAACACGCAGGGCAACACGTTCCTCTGCTATGAGAAGCCGTTCGGCAACTTCATTCTCAAGCTCGATTTCAAAGTCGACGTTCCCGGCAACTCCGGCGTCCAGTTCCGCAGCGACATTCGCAAAGAAGACGACCGCGTCTTCGGTTATCAGTGCGAGATCGACCCCGGCACGACCGACACCGCGCGCATCTACGACGAAGGTCGTCGCGGACATCAGAACGGTCGCGTATGGCTCGACAATACGGATCCTGAGATCCTCGCCAAGGCGCTCGAGACGTACAAGAAAGACGACTGGAACAGCCTTGAAATTCAGGCGGTCGGCCCGTCGCTCCGCACCTGGGTCAACGGCGTCGCCGTCGCGAATATTTTCGATTATTACACCTTCTCCGGAATCATTGGGCTCCAGATTCACCAGGGCGCTCAGGGTACGATTCGCTGGAAGAACATCCGCATTAAGGACCTGGGCGTCTCCGAATGGAAATCCTTCTTCGTCAAGGGCGACGAAGGCTGGAAGATCATCGACGCGTACACCTTCCCGACCGAGCCGAACTGCTGGAGCTTCACGGACGAAGGCGTCCTCGTCGGACAGCATGACAACACGGAGCCGCGCGACGGCCTCGTCGTTTCGCACATTCCGTACGCCGACTTCTGCGCGAAGGTCGATTACGTCTTCCGCGGCGGCGTGAACTCCGCGCTCTATTTCCGCGCTCACGAAGTCGACACGCCGTGGCTCCTCCGCGGCTGCCAGGACGAGATCGCCGGAAACGGTAAAGAAGCCGGTATTTGGCACACCGCCGGCGGCCCCGGGCAGCCCGGTCGCGGATGGCTCGGAACCGACGACGAATTCGCCGAATCGATCCGCAATAAGGGCGACGAAGCGTGGAACGAAATCGCCGTCGCCGCCGTTGGCGATCGCGTCGTCACGTTCCTCAACGGATTCCGCGTCGTCGACCTGACCGATCCTCAGATCGAAAAGGAAGGAAAAGTCGGACTCCAGCTTCACGGCGGCTCCGACGGCCAGATGTGGTTCAAGAACTTCCAGGTCATGAAGATCACGCCGGAACAGCGCGCGCTCATCGAACGCTGAGTTAAATTCCGGTCCAACGATTAGTTAAAACAAGCGACGGTCGCGATCCACACTCAAAGAGGTCGCGACCGCGCGTTTATCCAACCCTTTTATCACGAGAGAGTTATTACATGAAAAAGTTCTTTGGCTTTGCGGCGCTCGCCGTCGCCGCGCTATGCTCCGCGCCCCTCTTCGGGCAGGAATTTACCTCCGTTGACGACGTCAAAGCGGACGGCAAGTACGTCGACGCGTTCCAGATTCAGGGCGAATACGTCGATGAAACGAACCATCGCGGCTATCAGGTGATCGCGCGCGGCGAGAAAAATTTCGTCGTCGTCGGCTATCAGGACGGACTTCCGGGCGACGGCTGGGATCGCAGCAAGGCGCGATTCTTCGGCAAGGGCGAATTCAAAGACGGGCAGCTCGTCGTCACGGGCGAGAAAATGAACATCCCGCGCAAGGGCGAGGATGCGGACGTGATCTTCAACGACGCTCAGAAGGCGCGAGTCCTTCATGGGACCTTTGAAGACGGCAAATATTACTTCGATTTCGGCAAGAAGGTCGAGATCAAGCGCGTCGAACGCAAATCCCCGACGCTCGGCGAAAAGGCTCCGGAAGGCGCGATCGTCCTCTTCGACGGCTCCAATACGGACGCGTTCGACGGCAAGGTCAACGTCAGCGACAAGCAGGAGAACGCGATCTGGTCCGAAGCGCGCCTCAAGCCGTTCGAAAAGGACCGTCCGTACACGCTCCACATGGAGTTCATGCTCTCCTTCATGCCGAACGCGACCGGCCAGGCGCGCTCCAACTCCGGCGTTTATCTCCAGGAAGAGTATGAATGCCAGGTCTTAGACTCCTTCGGGCTCGAAGGCGAGAACAACGAGTGCGCGGGCTTCTATCAGCAGCTCAAGCCGATCGTCAACGCGTGCTTCCCGCCGCTGACGTGGCAGACCTACGATTTCGACGTCACGCCCGCTAAGTTCAACGACAAGGGCGAAAAGATCGCGAACGCCGTCATTACGGTCAAGCACAACGGAATCCTCGTCCACGACAAGGCCGAACTCGCCCACGAAACCCCGGGCGGCAAGACCGAAAAGACCGAAGCCGGCGAAGCCCGCGGCGTCTTCCTCCAAGGTCACGGCAACAAGGTCCAGTATCGCAACATCTGGATCAAGTATAACTAGTTTCTATGCTACCGCGACGCGGCGCTTCTCGTGAACGCCTGTCGCGCCGTTTTGCGCAAGTCGTTTTTAAGAAGAACCGTTCGCGCTTCCGTTTGCTGGAGCGCGAACGGTTCTTGGAAATAACGGAAAATTCACGCTCTGCTTTCTACGAAAATTGAGGTATAATAAGAATTGGCTAGAAAAAAGCAAACCGACGATTGGTCGAACTCGAAGTTTGTAAAGCGGACGATCAAAGCGAGCGTTTTCACCGACTTGTTCGGGAGAGAACGGTTCGCGCTTCGTTTTTACCAGACTCAGCATCCCGAAGATACGAAAGCAAAAGAATCGGACGTTGAGATTGTTACGATCTCCAACATCCTCACAGACAACCTGTACAACGACTTGGGGTTCATGGTAGGCGATAAGCTAATGATCCTCGCTGAACATCAGGCAAAATGGACCGTCAACATTCTTCCTCGGATCTTCATGTACCTCGGTCATTCGTGGAAAATCTTTTTAAAAAAGCGCGGGTATAACGTTCACAGTACGACCAAAGTTCCCCTTCCGAAAGTGGAACTGTATATGGTCTATACGGGCAAACGAAAGAATCGCCCGAGTCAGATCAGTCTGAACGAGGAGTTCTGGGGCGATAAAGACTATGTCGTAGACTTGAGAATCAAAGTACTTTACGGAGATAATAAGAACGATATTGTCAGTCAATACGTCGAGTTCACGCACTTCTGCGACGAGCAGGTGAGACTTTACGGGAGAACGGAGAAAGCGATAGTCGAAATTTTTCGGATTTGCGAGGAACGGAATATTTTAACCGAATATTTAAAAGAGCGAAAACAGGAGGTTGCAAAGATTATGTTTACCGTATTTGAAGCTGAAGAAGCCCTAAAGGCATATGACGAATCCGTTGCCAAAAAGGCTGAAAAAAAGGGAATGAAGGTTAAAGCTGTTGAGATTGCGAAAAATCTGCTAACTAATCCGATCTTATCTATTGACTATATTGCTAAGAGCACGGGCTTGTCCCTTTCTGAAGTCAAAAAACTTGCCGAAAGTTTGAACTGATTAGACATTAGCCGCCATTCGAAATTTCTATTCTCGCGTATTTTTACGATACGACTGAGTTTTTCGAGCGCGCGGAGCGCAGGATTGAAATCAACAAGCCATGAGAATCGCGGGAATAGGAACAGACGCGACGGAGATCGATCGGGTCGTCGGGCTATATGAGCGTCATCCGGAGACGTTTCTTGCGCGGGTCTTCACGCAAGGGGAACAGGAATACTGCCGCGCGCGGGGCAAAGGCTTCGGCGAATCGTTAGCGGCGCGGTGGGCGGTCAAGGAGGCGGTCATGAAGGCGCTCGGGACCGGCTGGAACGACGGCGTAATGTGGACCGATATCGAAACGAAAACGGCGCCCTCGGGCAAACCGGAGCTTATTATCACGGGCGGGGCGAAGAAAATTGCGGACAAGCTCGGGATCGTCGAGTGGCAGGTCTCGATCACGCATACGAAAACAACCGCGATCGCGTTCGTCGTCGCCAGTAAGTATGATTAACGCCGTCGCCCCAGACGCCCGACCAACGGGAGGGCTGGAGCTTCGCGCCGGGGGCGGTAAGCGCTAGTTTACATGTTCAGGCGCGATACCGGGAGCGCTACGTCCGTGCATTGCCGCAGGACTGTTGTCATTCTTTTGGAATAGCGCGTCCGCGTCGGGGTGTTCGCTGAGGGGCGGTAAAGCCTTTCAATCTCATTTGTTCCTTAAATTCATCCGGCGACAGATTCGCTTTTTTCGCCGCGAAGCTTATCGTCAATCCCCCGTCTTGGACGCATTCAAACAACATATTTAACACGCGTTCTTTTGCAAATTGCTCAACAACTTCGCACATCTTAGCTTCTCCCTTCTCCGTATTGACGAACACATTCTTCCGTTTTGAGAACTCGGGGAACTTCTCTGGATTTAGTTTTTCACGATCAGTAAACAAATCCATCAGCTCGGAAACGTTCGCGTTCAGTTTGTCGTCGTATTTCTTGACGGCGGCGTTGACGTAAATTTCAGCAAAACCATCGGAACGGACTTCCTTCGTTTCCCTTATGACTCGATCCACATGGTAGATCGGAAAACCGCTACGGAAAATATCGAATTTTGTGATATAGACGACTATGACTCGGGCGACGTCCTTGAATTTTGCACTTTTCGGGGTCTTATTCGCCGTAATAACCGACGCGTTGTAGCGAACCCGCGTCTCATGGTCGTCGTTGTTAGCCTTTTGAACTTCGACATTAACATAAACGCAGCCTTTAAGGCGACATAGACAGTCAAGCCTAACCGAACGCCCTTGAAGGTTCTCTATGCTGTCTTGCGGAACGACTTCTAAGACCTTGACAGGCTCGCCAAGAACGGTCGATATGATCTCCTGACACGTCGCTTTGCTTTCACAAATCTTCTGGAACATGACGTCGTCAAATGGAACTAACTGTCTTACTCTTGCGACAGTCGAATCCGAGAATCTTCGTTTCGCCATTCTGCCGGCTCCTTTTCAACGTCAAGTTCCAAAACGCGTACAATCAACCCGACGAATTGATTATAACCTAAAACATCATAGACGACAAGCAAAGCCTCCCCCCGCTCGCGCGGGTTTTTGAATCGCGTATTCGCAGCGGCGTTGGTCTATCCGCGCCGTCGCGGCTCGCGCCCGTTGGGTCGCGAGCGACTGTTACTGATTCGTTCATATTGAACAAGACGTCCGCGCCAACGAGCGCGGACCTGGAGCTTCGCGCCCGGCGAGCTATGACAAATCACGCGTGTTCAGGCGCGATACCGGGATGCAACGCCCGTGCGTTGCCGCGATTACGGGATGCAACGCCCGTGCGTTGCTGGTGTTGAATCGTCGTTTTTCTTTGGATATAATATCGCGCAGACAGGTTTCGTTGCGGCGCGTCTTTTTTTCGGGCGGCGTCGCTACGTTCTTTGCGACATTTGAAGGAGAAAACAGCGATGTTGAAGAGAGTCATGTTGACACTGTCGTTCGTTGCGGCGGCGTTATTCGTTGCGACGACGAGCGTTCAGGCGCAGGAGAAGGCGGCGCCGGGCGGGGTCAAGCACGTAGTCTGGATCGGCGCGGACGGGTTCGGGGCGCATTATGTGAACTGGGACGAGTTGCCGAACTTGAAGAAGATGCGGGACGCGGGCGGGTGGACGCTCCACATGAGGACGGTTTTGCCGTCGTCGAGCGCGATCAACTGGGAGACGATGTTGGTCGGGGCGCCGTCGGAGATGCACGGGTACCGCAACTGGAACAGCCAGGAGCCGGAAATTGAGCCGATTTTCAAGGGCGACAACGGGCGGTTCCCTGACATTTTCAAGGTGGTTAAGGATCAGATTCCGGGCGCGAAGACGTCTTGCGTTTACGACTGGTCGGGGATCGGGTATCTTTACGACAAATCGTGCGTCGACGACGACGTTTGCACGAAGACGTGCGCGGAGACGTTAGAGGTCGGGCTCAAGCAGTTGGAAGCGAAGCCGACGTTTGCGTTTATCTATTTCGGGGACGTCGACCGCGTCGGGCATTCGATCGGCTGGGGAACGCCGGAATATCAGAAGGCGATGACGGAGACGGACGGTTACGTCGGGAAGATTCTCGACAAGCTCGAAGCGCTCGGCATGACGGACGACACGGTCGTATACTTCTCGTCGGACCACGGAGGATCGGGCAAAGGCCACGGGGAAGCGCGCCTCGACCATATGGAAGCGCCGTATATCGTCTGCGGCTGCGGGGTCAAGCCGGGCGAGATCACGGACGTCTTCGCCAACTTCGACTGCGCCCCTACTGCCGCATGGCTCCTCGGCCTCAAGCTCCCCCAAGCATGGCGCGGCAAGCCCGCTTATCAGATAACGGAAGATCGCTAACAAACGCGACGCCCGCGCGTTAGCGCGTTCAGGCGCGAGCTAAAACCCGTCTTCGGCTGGCGTTTTGAATAAAAAAGGCCCGAAGTCTCCCGCAACGAGAGGCTTCGGGCTTTTTTTTTGAGGTCGCAGGACGCGATCGAATTTCAGAGAGAGGAATCGACGAAAAAGCCATGCGCTTGACCGATTGTTTTAAACGCGCGATAAATTGCGTTTAACGCTGGTTTCTAAGGTACAAAATCTGACGCTTCGGCGTATAATGTCAGAAAGGCGAGGTTGCGACGGCGATCAAAGGGTCGCCGTCCATAGTTACGCAACAATGGAGGCGCTCGGCATGACGAAGCCGGAAGATAAAGCAAGAGGACCGATTGACGCACGACTTGAACAGTCCGGCTGGGTTTTGCAGGATGTGCGAACGGCGAATCTGACGGTCTCGCTCGGCGTCGCGGTGAGAGAATTTCCCACCGACTCCGGGCCAGTCGACTACGCTCTTTTTATCGACGGCAAGCCTGTGGGCGTCGTCGAGGCGAAGAAGGATGAGTTAGGAGAAAACATCACCGCCGTCGAGGGACAGTCCAGTCGATACGCCAACAGTCCTTTCAAATTCGTGCCGACGGGCTACAAAATTCGATTTGCATACGAAGCCACCGGAAAGCTCACACGGTTCACGGATTATAACGATATCAAGTATCGTTCTCGCGACGTTTTCTCTTTTCATCGACCTGAGACGCTCCAGTATCTCCTCGCTCAGCCGAACACGATTCGGAACAATATGAAGAACTTTCCCGTCTTTGACGCGACGGGATTCCGAAAATGCCAGATTACCGCCATTAAGAACCTTGACGATTCTTTTGCGGAAAACAAACCGAAAGCCCTCGTTCAGATGGCGACCGGCGCGGGCAAGACGTTTACGGCAATCACTGCGGCGTATCGTCTTTTGAAGTTCGGCAGAATGCGGCGCATCCTGTTTCTTGTCGATACGAAATCGCTGGGGGGAACAGGCGGAACGCGAATTCCGCGCCTACATGCCGAACGACGACAATCGTTCCTTCTCGGAACTTTACGGCGTTTGTCGTTTGAACAGTTCGTATATTCCGAACGACGTTCAAATTTGCGTCAGCACCATTCAGCGCATGTATTCCATCCTGAACGGCGAGGAGATGGACGAGTCTGCGGAGGAAGAGTCTCTCTTCGAACTGAGGGGCTTCGACGCGTTGGCGACCAAAAAGGTCGTCTACAACCAAAAATATCCGCCGGAGTTCTTCGATTGTATTATCGTCGACGAATGTCACCGTTCCATTTACAACGTCTGGAAACAGGTTCTGGACTATTTCGACGCCTTTCTCATCGGTTTAACCGCCACGCCGGACAAGCGCACGCTTGCGTTTTTCAACGAGAACATCGTCAGCGAATATTCGAGGGAACAGGCGATTGTCGACGGGGTCAACGTCGGCGAGGACGTCTTTCTGATCGAGACCGAAATCACAAAGAACGGCGCTTGCATCTTGAAGCAGCAGATAGAATGTCGCGACCGACTAACTCGCGCTAAGCGCTGGAAACAGATGGACGACGATTTCGAATACGCGGCGACCAACCTCGATCGCGACGTGGTCAATTTCAGTCAAATCCGAACCGTCGTAAAAACCTTCAAAGAAAATCTTCCGACGCTCTTTCCCCATCGGAAAGAAGTTCCGAAGACGCTGATCTTCGCGAAAACTGACGGTCATGCGGAAGATATTGTTCGGATTGCCCGAGAAGAATTTGGCGAGGGAAACGAGTTCTGCCAGAAGATCACCTGCAAAGCGGATAATCCGGAGGCCGTTCTGAGCGCGTTTCGCAACGACTACAATCCGCGAATCGCCGTTACCGTCGACATGATCGCCACCGGCACGGACGTCAAGCCGATCGAGTGTCTCGTCTTCATGCGCGACGTTCGCAGTAGGAATTATTTCGAGCAGATGAAGGGGCGCGGAACGCGCGTTCTCGAAAAAGACGATTTACAGAAAGTGACGCCTTCCGCGACGGAGAACAAGGATCATTTCGTGATCGTGGACGCCGTCGGCGTTACCAAATCCAAAAAGACCGAAACCCGCCCTCTGGAACGCAAGCCCTCGTTGAGTATGGACGAATTGATGCGGAACGTCGCGTTTGGCGCGAGGGACAAAGACACGCTGACGTCCCTCGCAAATCGCGTGATTCGGCTCGACCGCAAGTTGACCGATAAGGAGCGCGCCGAGTTTAGCGACAAAATCGGCGCCGATCCCGGAACGATCGCCGAGCGACTTCTGAACGCCTTTGACCCGGACGTCCTTGCCGCGAAAGCCGGCGTCGATCTGTCCGACGACCACGAGCCGACAGAAGACGAAAAGCGTCGTATGGACGCGGCGCAGAAAGCGCTTGCCGACGAAGCGGCGCGTCCCTTCTGCGCCTCCGAGGTTCGGGAGTATATCGAAAGTCTACGCCTCCGCCATGAGCAGATCATCGATTCTGTAAATACCGACTCTGTGCTTTTCGCCGGGTTTGACGCCGACAGTCAGGCAGACGCCGACGAGATTCTCAAGACCTTCCGCGAATTCATCGAAGAAAACAAGGACGAGATTCTCGCTCTGCGCATTATCTACGATCAGCGGTACGAGGATCGTCCTATGGCGATTAAGAGTCTCAAGGCCTTGTATGAAAAGCTCAAGGCGCGACATATTACCGTCGAACGCCTGTGGAACGGCTACGCCGTCAAGGAACCGGAAAAGGTCAAGCGCGGCGTCGTCGCGCAACTAACCGATCTGATTTCTATCGTTCGCTTTGAGATGGGCTACGCCGACAAACTCGCGCCTTTCGCCGATCGCGTGAACTATAACTTCATGCAGTGGACGCTGCTCAAGAACGCCGGTCCCGTTCACTTCACAGAAGAACAGATGGAATGGCTGCGCCTAATCAAAGACCATATCGCCGTTTCCCTCAGTATTGAGCCGGAAGACCTCGATCTCAGCCCGTTCGATCGAAAGGGAGGACTCGGCAGGTTTTACGACGTATTTGGCGAAGGGTATGAAGCTGTTTTGCGGGAAATGAACGTGAAGTTGGTGGCGTAAGGAGTCGGAACAGTGAAATTCAGTGATATAGCGGGTAAGAAAGGGGTTTTTATCGATGGTGATTGGATTGAAAAAAAGGACCAAGATGTTAATGGAAGAGTTCGCTTGATTCAGCTTGCGGATGTTGGCGCTGGTTTCTTCCGAGATAAGTCAGACAGGCATATAACTGAAGACAAAGCCAACGAGCTTCACTGTACGTTTCTCAAAAAGGGAGACGTCCTTATTGCTCGTCTCGGAGACCCCTTATGTAAGGCATGCATTTTTCCTCGCGATGGATTGTACATTACCGCTGTTGACGTCGCAATTCTCAGGATAGGTTGTGACGAAATCAATTCCAAATATCTTGTTTACCTGCTGAACTCTCCTTGGTTTAAAGAACAGGCTAAAAAGTTTGAAAGCGGAACTACGCGAAAAAGGATATCTCGTAAGAATCTAGATCAAATTGAAATGGATTTTCCTTCTCTCCCGGAACAAGAGCGCATCGTCGCCCGGATCGAGGAACTGTTCTCCCAACTCGACGCCGGGGTGGAGACGTTGAAAAAAACAAAGGCGCAACTTGCGACGTATCGTCAGGCGGTGTTGAAAGAGGCGTTTGATTCTATAGAGCCTTGTTTTTATCATCCACTCAGGACGGTTATTCTTGGCTCTCCACAGAATGGCATATATAAACCAAAGAATGATTATTGTGACAATGGCACCCCGATTCTACGAATCGACGGCTTTTATGATGGTTTTATCTTGAACGATTACCACTATAAGCGGGTTAATCTTACTAATGAAGAAATAGAACGTTACGGACTGAGGATAGGTGACCTTATTGTAAATCGAGTTAATTCAATGTCACATTTAGGAAAATGCACATTAGTTCGTAGTATTGCCGAACCTACCGTTTTCGAAAGCAACATGATGCGTATCAAGTTGGATACTGATAAGGTTGAGGGAAACTGGCTGACTTATTATCTTTCTTCTCAGGCAGGGAAAAAGGAACTGACAAAAAATGCAAAGCAAGCGGTCAATCAAGCCAGTATAAACCAAACTGATGTAGGGAATGCATTAGTACCTATCCCATCAATTGACGAGCAAGAAGGGCTAATCACAATAATCGAATCTCGCCTGTCCGTCTGCGACAGCATAGAGCAAACGATAAACGACGTGTTACAACAGGCGGAAGCCATGCGGCAAAGTATTCTGAAAGACGCTTTTGAGGGGAGATTATAAAGATGAACGATAATTCGTCGACGATTATTTCTAAGGTTTGGGGCATGTGCGACCCGTTGCGAGACGACGGCGTCTCCTACGGCGATTATCTCGAGCAACTGACCTATCTCATTTTCCTGAAAATGTCCGACGAGTATTCCAAACCGCCGTACAACAGGAAGACGGGTATTCCGGAAGGCTTCGGCTGGTCGGACATGAACTCTCTCATGGGCGCTCCTTTGGAGGAGCAATATAAAAACACTTTGGAAGAACTCGGCGAACAGGGCGGCATACTTGGACAGATTTTCCAAGGCGCGGTTAATAAGGTCTCCAACGCCGCGATTCTCTATCGAATCGTTCAGATGATCGACCGAGAAAAATGGGTCTCCATGTCTTCCGACGTCAAAGGCGAGATTTACGAAGGGCTGTTGCAGAAGAACGCCGAAGACGTGAAATCGGGCGCCGGTCAGTATTTCACGCCACGTTCCTTGATCCGAGCGATGGTCGCTTGCGTGAGACCGGAGCCGCTGAAAACGATCGCCGACCCCTGTTGCGGTTCCGGCGGCTTTTTCCTCGCGGCTCAGTCTTTCTTGACCGATCAGAAAAACTACGCGCTCGACCGTGAGCAAAAGGAGTTTTTGAAAAACGAGACGTTTCGCGGAAACGAGCTGGTGGCGACCACCTACAAACTGTGCCTGATGAACCTGTATCTACACAACATCGGCGATATTTACGGAAACGTCCCCGTAACTCGCGGCGATTCGCTCCTCGCAGACCCCGGCTATCGCGTGGACTACGTTCTCACCAACCCGCCCTTCGGCAAAAAATCCTCGCTCACCTTCACGAACGAAGAAGGAGAACAGGAACAAGAAGACCTCGTCTACAACCGTCAGGATTTCTGGACGACCAGCAGCAACAAGCAACTCAATTTCGTCCAGCATATCAACACGATCTTAAAAGCGACGGGCAAAGCCGCCGTCGTCGTGCCGGACAACGTATTGTTTGAAGGAGGCGCGGGCGAGATCGTCCGTAAAAAGCTCCTCACGACGTGCGATCTCCATACGATTCTGCGACTGCCCACCGGCATTTTCTACAAACCCGGCGTCAAGGCGAACGTTATCTTCTTCGACAAGCGCCCCGCAAGCGCCGAGATTCAAACGAAAACCGTATGGATTTACGACTTCCGCACCAACGTTCACTTCACGCTGAAAAAGAATCCCATGCTGTATTCGGATTTGGAGGACTTTATCTCCTGCTATCGTCCCGAAAACCGCTATGAGCGCGTCGAAACATGGAGCGAGGTGAACCCGGAAGGTCGCTGGCGCAAATTCGACGTCGACGAGATTTTCAAACGAGACAAAACAAGTCTCGATATCTTCTGGATCAAAGACAAATCCCTCGCCGACCTAGACGCCCTCCCGTCCCCCAACGAACTCGCGGACGATATCATCGAAAACCTCCAAAGCGCGCTGGAAAGTTTCAGCGAGCTAAAGGCGCAGTTGAAGACGGGAACATCGCCTGAATAACAGAGACGACGGCATTTCATTCACTAGAATATAATCATTGTTAGTTGCGGGAACGAAGAATGACGCGCGGAAAAACAATCGAGTTGTTTCTCGTAAATGGCACGGCAGAAAGCCTGATTACCGCCGAACTGTCAAACTGGAATGGAAAAGCGATTAAGATTCTGCGAACAGAAGTTTCTAATTGTGATAGGGACGATATAAAAGGCGTGGGCGTCTATTTTCTGATTTGTCAGGAAGAAGACGGAGCAGATTCCATCTATATTGGCGAGGCTGAAAATGTGTTGGATCGCCTGATTCAGCATCTTCACGATTTCCAATCAGGCAAAGAAAAATATTACTGGAATACGGCTGTCGTCTTTGTCGGTAGTGACTTGAACAAGGCTTTGATCCGGTATCTTGAAAACCGTTTGGTTGAGATTGCGAGAGAGTGTGGACGATACGCAGTCCTTACGAAGAATACATACAAAAACACGGTTTTGAAAGAAGCGCAGATTGCCAGTATGGAGGAGTTTATCGACAATGTAAAAATCCTCTTCAACACTCTGGGTTATAATGCGCTCGTGCCGGTTCCCAAGGCAACCGACAATACGATTTACTTATTCTGTAAAGGGGCGGGAGGATTCGCCAAAGGTTTTGTCAGCGCCGGTGGATTCACTGTTTTGCAAGGTTCTACAGTGTCGGACCATATTGTTCCTTCTTTGGAGACGCGAGGGAAAACCTATTATAAATTGAGGAACGATCTGGAAAAAAAGGGCGTCATCACAGATCGAAAATTCACCAGAGACTATGAATTCAACGCTCCTTCGGCGGCGTCGGCTGTGGTTCTGGGACATACGTCTAACGGTAATGTTGACTGGAAAACAGCAGACGGGGTGAAACTCAAAGATTTAGATTTATAATTTTTGTTGGCTCTACCATTGAAATATGTCTGAATCGCTTGTTAACGCTTATACGTCGTAAAGGGTTTCAGACAATTTAATTTCATACCCCAATTACCGAGTTGCAACTAATTATTTTGAATAACGTGACTTACGTTTAGGATTAAGATACTGAAAAGAAATTAAATATGTCACCATGTATTGACTCTAAAGAAAAGGTTCGAGTTTTTATAAGTTCAGCCCAGAACGATGAAAATGGTTTTGTCTGGAGAGAAGTAAGGAAACGAATTAAAAATTCTCTAGAAAACTGTGCTTTTTTTAATCCTTTTATAATTGAGGATTCGTCGTCGGCAACTTCATCTAACCAGTTTTTTCACAGACAGGTAACACATTCAGATATTATCGTTCTCCTAGTAAAGAATGAAGTTCGTAATGGAACCGATAAGGAATTTGCTTTAGCTACAAAATTAAAAAAACCGTTGTTAGTGTACTTTATTAAGAATGACAATCCGAGTTCTGAGGTAATTAAACTAAAAAATTATATTCAGAATTATGATATATGTACATATCGTATTGTCGATACTTTTGATGATATTGAAACAACTATCCGAAAAGACCTGATGGATGAGATTATTCGTACTTTTCAGGATAAGTATTCCATTTCTTCGTTAAATAACGAACGCGCAGTTCAAACTGAAATTTTTAGCGATTCCGTACATATTTCCTATGCTATTCCTTCAAATACAGAAATAGGAAAATTCGGAAGTTGTTATAATTATCTCTATGACCTTTTAAAAATTCCTTATCTTAATAATAATATTGATAAAACCGAATTTCACGATTTAGGTTGTTCTCTTTTATCTTGGCTTATTAATGGAAAATGGGAAATTGGCGAGAAAACAATCGCCGATTTCATTTCGAGTCTCTCGAATGTTTTTACGAATGCAATCTGGTTAGAAAGTCGTTGGAAGGCAATATGTTACTATTTTCATGACAATCTTGAAAAAGCGCTTGAATTTGAAGAACAGGCTCTTAAAACCGCGCGTGAAACTGAAACTCCAGATTGGGTAATAAACAATATTCTTATTGATTGCAGAAATATTGAAATAGATATTTGCAACCATAATCATCTATTCGTATCAGAAAATAAATATCAAGGCGAACTTTCCACGCTGAAAACTATGGTGTGGCTTCCTGTGATTGACCGTTATCTCAATAGTATTCATGGATTAATAGAAGAAGATGAGTTCAGAGAGGAGACTGCTACGCCATACGCTATATCATTTGGTTCAGGTCTGAAATTAGTTATGGTTGATTTGGCTAACTACTTATTTACTGCGGCTATTTATGGCACTCTGACCCATCTACTCCAATCTAGGCGAATCCTTGCAAATATATTAAAAAGATATGCAAATATTCATGATGAATCCTCTTTTCTTTTTTACTCATTAAAACAATTTATTTTAATTGGAAATCAAAGAGAATTTAATTTATTTCTTAATAGCACATTAGAAAAGCAATATTCGTATGTTGCTTCTCAATCTGATGATATATGGAAATTGACAGACGTAGTTCCTGTATCATATAGAGCAACTATGAAATTGTCCGTTTTTGCCGCGCTAGGTTCATATTTTTCTGATGATATTTTTATAAAAGCTTCTGAATATATACTAGACTATTCAGATTCAGTTGATCGATTTACTTCAGAATCTTATTTAGAGGCTCTTCTTGCAAATCATCAAAGAATGAATCCTGACCAGATTCTTCGCGCTATAATTCCCATAATTGCAGGGAAACGTTACATTTTAGGAGACAAATTGTCACACATAGTTCTCAGTATTGATTTGAATCAGGTTAGTGAACAAATTTTACAGAATCTTTCAGAAACGCTGACTGCTCAACTGCCCCATATTATCAGTAATAATGGCGATCCACAAATGATTGCACCGTTAGTAGTGAGGAACAAGGCACTTTTCGGTCATCTTGAAACATTAGAAGGGAATGGATTATCAGGTCTACAAAAATCTATTTACAAGATAAATCGAGGTTCAGAAGACTGGTACTCTGTTATAAAAGAAGAGATAGATTGTGCTCGTTTACAGTTTGAGCAAAACAGTGAAAAAGGCGTCTTTCACGGGTTTGCATATGAGCCATATTCAATGATTAGCGCTATCATCAGAAAGGGAACGATTAATGAAGAAATAGAAAATCTCCTTCTTAACGACTTTATACCCTTGTCTATTGATGTTCTTAATAGTGATGCTTCAATTCAAACAAAGGAGCCATGTGTTGCTTGTCTTTGCGAAATTCTGAGTTATTTAAGTGAGAAAAACATCGAACTTCCACTTCCTGTTAAGCAGGCCCTCCAGATTGTTAATGTAGACAACGATACAGAAGATTTCTTCACGCCTATTTCTAGAAAAGCTTTAGAGATAAGAGTATTGATGGCGCAGATAATAGCTGGAATAGTTAATGAAAACGCTCTACTTCGTTGGTGTATCGAATACGAAAAGCTAGAAATCAAAGAGAAAATAGTCATTATCGACTGCCTTGAAAAATACTTATATTATAAGAAAAGCAATCTTAATACTATAGATTCCCTTTTAGTTTCGATCGTGTTACAGTGTCATTCGGCTACCCATCGAGATATCAGAAAAGTGGCGGTACGTTGTCTGGCATATTTAGTTTCAAGTAAATATCAGGATATTGCGATTGTTGAATTAAATAAGGCTGTATACGACTGTTCTCCTTCCGTGAGGAGCGTTTTATTGAATGTTTGTGCACAATGTTCTTTACCGACTGAATTTTCAAATAGCCTCATTACTGTATTGTGTAACGACGCTCATTATTGTATTAGACTCGCGGCTCAGGATTTAAAGAATCGCTTAGATGGTCGTTGCAATACTGAGGGCGTTTAGACCATCCTATGTTTATTATGCATATATTCACGACGAAAGAAAAATAAGTTATTTTTAAGGAATCTGTTTCTCAAGGAGTTCTAAGTTCAATAGCTTTTCAAAAGTCGAGTTTTAAGATTGCCCTTCTACCTTAAAAATCATCGTGTTTCTATATTATTACCGAGCCTATCAAACGAACAATCGTTTACTCGTTCTGAGAAACACTTATAAAGTTGGATCGCCGTTTCGATTCGCAATTAACATGTTTAAGGAGATTGAAAGTCCAAAGGACATTTGCAGGTAACACGACGCCCACAGTCGGCAATAATTTGATCGCCAACTGTAGGCGAATCAGCGAGCGTCTCAAAGAACTTCATACGCGTTAGAAACAACCAACGATTAAAACACCTTTGTGTTCCCGAGTTATTAGACCGTTCAGACAGTGAAGAAACAGTTGCCGAGTCCCTTTTGATTCGCAGTCGTAATCCCGAGACCTATTCGCAAGCATTCTCAGTTTGTTGCACTCTCATAAAACCAACAAAATTTAAAAGGGTAAACGCTGTTTAGCTTTTTTGAATCCTCCGCACACAGCGCCGCTTTCACCGTCCTTTTCCGTATGAAAACCCGCTCGCGGCGACGGCTCGAAAAAAGTGAAACACTGTTTCACTTTTTCACGCCCCGCCCGACGGGGGCGTTTTTTCTCGACTCTCGCGCGTTTCGCCGCGCGCCGCCGTCGTCAATTTCTATTGGTCGGTTTGCGAGCGGTCTCCGCAGAGCGACTCTTACGCTGCGGAATCGTATAGCCTCTCAATTTCATCTGTTCCTTAAACTCGTCCAGAGACAGATTGACCTGTTTCGCCGCATAGGCGAACTTGTAGGCGCCGTCTTGAACCCCTTTGAACAAAAGATTCAGCACGCGCTCATTTGCAAATTGTTCAACTAACTTCGCACATTGCAATTTCTCTCTTCACAAACTACCAGGCGGCGCTCGTCTCCTTCGAGGCAATCAATCACGTGCAGTCCGATCGCGCCGTCCCGCAAGGCGGCGTTTTCAACGTTCGCCCTCGACCTTGCGAGTAGCGGAACGACTCTTCAGCTGCGGTATCGTATAGCCTCTCGACGTCATCTGTTCCTTAAACTCGTCCAGTGAAAGATTGGCTTTTTTCGCCGCATAGGCGATCTTAACGCCGCCGTCTTGAACCTCTTCGAACAAAAGATTCAGCACGGCCTCATGTTCACGCTCCTTCGCAAATTGTTCAACTACTTCGCACATCGCAATTTCTCCTTTTCTCGTATTGACGAACACATTCTTCCGCTTTGAAAATTCGGGAAATTCCTCGGGATTTAACTTCTGACGATCCGTAAACAAGTCCATGAGATTAGATACGTTCGCATTGAGTTCGTCGTCGTAATTTTTTTCCGCTGCGTTGACGTAGATTTCCGTAAAACCGTCGGTTCGTGTTTTCCCAGTTTCCCTCACGACTCGATCCACATGGTAAATCGGGAGTCCGTCGTCGAAAATATCAAATTTGGAGATGAAGATCACAATAACTTGAGCGACGTCCTTAAACTTCACTCCTTTTGGAGTTTTGTTGGCGGTAACGACAGACGCGTTATAACGAACTCGCTTTTCATGATCGTCGTCGTCTGACTTCTGCACCTCGACGTTGACGTAAACGCCGCCCTTAAGACGACATAAGCAGTCAAGTCTTACCGAACGCCCCTGAAGGTTTCCTATACTATCTTGCGGAACGACTTGTAAAACCTTAATCTCCTGTCCCAGAATCGTCGAGATGATCTCCTGACACGTCGCTTTGCTCTCGCAAATCTTCTGGAACATGACGTCGTCTATAGGGACCAACCGTCTTACGCTTGCGACAGTTGAGTCCGAGAATCTTGGTTTCGACGACATGACGTCTCCTCTTTTCATGACCTCGCCGACGGATAAAACGCGCCGACATGAGGTAATGATAACAGAAAAAACGCTTAATCGCAAGTAAACGCCCGTAGGCGTTCACTGTTTTTTGCCCCGTCTCGATAACGCGGGCTTGATTTTTGACCATTCCGTCCCACGCTTCTTTATTTTGCCTAGCGCGTTTTGTAAAATACGCGGGAACGCGTCGCGGTTGTGTCGTTCGCGGCGTCTTCATCCGTTGATTTTTCTAGGAGATTTTGTCATGCTGAAGAAGATTCTTTTTGCGCTGATCGCGGTCGCGGTCGCGACGTTTACAACGACGACGGCGATCGCTCAAGAGAAAGCGGCGCCCGACGGAATTAAACACGTGATCTGGGTCGGGTCCGACGGGTTCGGCGCGCATTATGTGAAATGGGAAGAACTCCCGAACCTCTCCAAGATGCGCGACGGCGGCTCGTGGACGCTCCATATGCGGACCGTCCTCCCCTCCGCGAGCGCGCTCAACTGGAAGTCGATGCTCGTCGGCGTCCCGTCCGAAATGCACGGGTTCCGCACCTGGGGTAGCAAAGAGCCCGACGTCGAGCCGATCTATAGCGACGAATACGATATCTTCCGCCTCGTTAAGGAGCAGATTCCCGGCGCCCGAACCACCTGCGTCTACGACTGGGACGGAATCGGATACCTCTACAATAAAGCCAATGTCGACGACGACGTTTACGTCAAAACGAGCGACGAAGTCCTCGAGGTCGCCCTCAAACAGCTCGAAACGAAACCGACCTTCGCGTTCATCTACTTCGGCGAAGTCGACCATGTCGGTCACTCTATCGGCTGGGGAACCCCGGAATATCAGGCCGCGATGACCAAGACCGACGAACGACTCGGCAAGGTCCTCGATAAGCTCGAAGAACTCGGCATGATGGACGATACCGTCGTCTACTTCTCCTCCGACCACGGCGGGTCCGGAAAAGGTCACGGGGAAGCCCGACTCGACCATATGGAAGCGCCCTACGTCGTCTTCGGTCACGGAATCCAGCCCGGCGAAATCAAAGACGTCTTCGTCAACTTCGACTGCCCCGCGACCGCCGCGTGGCTCCTCGGCCTCAAACGCCCCCAACCCTGGCGCGGCCTCCCCGCATATTCGATTTCTGAGAAAAAGTGAGACGCCCGCCTTCGGCGGACGCGCTCGTTGGCGCCCGCGACGTCGCGGGAGGACGGTATTCGCCTCATGGCGCGAGATAACGCATGAGCGCGGACTGGCGAAGACTCTAGGTCCGCGCTCGTTGGCGCGGACGTCTAGGGCTTTTTTATTTGAATCAGACGCGCCGCCAGCGAGCGGCGCATAGAGTTTGCGCCGGGCGCCTCGTTCGGTTATTGTTTGAATTAAACAGAAAGCCCGAATCGCTTCTTTGGCGGTTCGGGCTTTTTCTTTCGGTTCTTAGACAAAACCTCGACGAATCGTCGGCGCCCTGATTCAGCCCGTATAGGCGTCCTCGGCGGAATTGTGGAAATTCTGCTTCGACAGCCACTCTTCATCTT
>Ga0256407_10002620_pt1 | contig 33977 bp, 25 predicted proteins | sample RumenRJG_04DNA_FD_193489 | JGI IMG/M metagenome (GOLD analysis project Ga0256407, IMG submission 193489) | Bovine rumen microbial communities from Lethbridge, Alberta, Canada - RJG_04 | ecosystem: Host-associated > Mammals > Digestive system > Stomach > Rumen | place: Canada: Alberta...
ACTACAATCATCTTCCGACTGCCCGAAAGCGGCAAGACTTTTGCCAAAACCATGCCCATGAAACGTCACCAGCGTATCGCAAAACTCTTCACCGACGAATTTTGGGGTACGCGTTGACGAAGTCAGGTGCAAGACATCGATTAAACAAAGCGAATTAATCAAATCGTGGGGCAGGGGAGCCATCCCTTGCCCCACATTTTTTTGACACATATGGGGAAAAATGTTGGCATTCCGCTCGGCTTGCACTATCTTTGCGGCCGCTAATTGACGTTAACACCATTAATATCACCCTTAATGAGAAGATTTCTTTTGATTGCTGCTCTCTTGTTGACAGCAGCACAGGTATGGTCGGCCAATGTCGACGCCGCTGCCGCACGGGCCTCGGCTCAGCAGTTCCTGAACCGGCAGAATGCCGGACGAATGGCGGCTCCCGCGCAGGGCTCCCTCAGGCTGGCCTATACCGAGATGAGCACCGTGTCGCCCTCGACCCCTGTCTTTTACGTTTTCAACTCCAGCGCAGGGTTTGTCATCGTCTCGGGCGAGGACAGGGCTCAGGATATCCTGGCCTATGGCGACCAGCCGCTCGATATCAGCAACCTGCCTGATAATATGCTGTACTGGCTCGGCTGCTACAAGCGCCAGTTGGAATTCCTGCAGGCTCATCCCGGCATCAAGGTCGACGCCCCGTCGCTGCTTGCTCCCCAGCGTGCAGGCCAGACGGTCTTGCCCCTGATTACGGCCAATTGGAGCCAGAACGCCCCCTACTGGAACGAGTGCCCCGCCTTTGGCGCCGACACCTGCTACACGGGTTGCCCCGCCACCTCGCTTGCCATGGTCTTCCATTACTGGAAGTATCCCAGGCAGCAGACCCCTGCCGTGCCTTCCTACACGATGTCGCAGTATGGCGTGGTGCTCCCCGAACTGCAACCCACCGTCTTTGACTGGGACAATATGCTCGACGAGTACAAGAACGGCTATAACGACGTGCAGGCGGCAGCCGTGGCCCACCTGATGCGCTACATCGGGCAGGCCGAGGAGATGGACTACACCATCTCGGGCAGCGGTGCCTATGGCAAGGATGTGCTCCGGGCCGTCAAGTTCTTTGAATATGACCAGAATGCCCAACTCCTGTTCAAGACCGACGACTTGGGCTATGCCAACTACACCGACGCCCAGTGGGGCAACATGATACAGGCCGAACTCGAGGCAGGACGCCCCATCGTCTATCTAGCCTACGACAATTATACCGGGGCCGGACACGCCTTCAATGTCGACGGCTATGACGGCAATGGTGGATACCATATCAACTGGGGCTGGAACGGCAGGGGCAACGGGCACTATGCCCTGAATGCCTTCTCCTACGATGCCTACACCTTTGGCACCGGGCAGCAGATGGTCATCGGTATCCAGCCTTCCGAGGGGTATCAGAATCCCCGTCTGCAGGCTTATCCTGCGACGGTCGATATGGAGTGCTACATCAACCGTACCGCCACCGCGACCATTAGCCTCAAGGGCACCAACCTCACCGGCGACGTGACCTTGACGCTCAACGATGTCGACGGCGTGTTTGCCATCGATGCCGCCACGCTGAGCCAGGCTGTGGCCGAGGCCGGCAGAGACATCACCGTGACCTATGCCCCCCGGGCTGTGGGCTCTTCGACGGCCACCATCACTTGCACCAGCCCCGATTGTGCCCCGTTGACCATCACACTGAACGGCAACGCGCCCCTCGAGATATATCCTCCCGTGATGCAGCCTGCCGATGATTCCAGGGTCACGCTGACTTCGTTCCGTGCCGACTGGACCGACCTCACTCCGGATGCCAATGTCGCTTCCTACACCCTTGAGGTGAATGCCAAGCCCTTGTTCACGCTGCTCGAGGAGGCCGATTTCAGCAACCTGCCCCAGATGGCCCCCAGCAACCAGGCCGCTAATGCGTCCGACTACCTGCCCGAGGGATGGACCTTCAACGGCAGCGAGTTCAACCTCGACGGCGGCTGCGTGAGCATCCGCCGCAACGGCACCATCACCACCGATGTGCTGAACCTCAAGGGCTATGACAAGATGACGATCCAGGTCAATGCCAAGGCCTATGGCTACTACGGTGACGGCTCTGAACTCTATGTGACGACGAGCCAGGGCACCCAGGAACTGGTGTTCATGTATGCCTACGAGACCAAGACCATCGTCGTGGACTGCGACGAGGCCGAGCAGATCGTCTTCAAGGCCGGCTACTATCCCATGATCAGGGACATCAGGATTTATGCCGGCGATGCCACACAGGCCGGTGGCGGCAGCACTGACAACACAGGCCGGCTCATCGAGGGCATCACCACGGGCAAAGCCTACACCGTCACCGACCTCACTGCCGGAGGCACTTTCCTCTATAAGGTAAAGGCCCTCTACATCGATGGCACCGAGAGCGACTGGAGCAATGTCGAGATGGTCACCCTGCACGAGGGCGGACATGCTTTTGACATCGGCGACGTGAACCACGACAATGATGTGAACATCAACGATGTCACCGACCTCATTGCCTATGTGCTGGGCAATCCCACCACCATCTGCCCCGATTGCGCCGACGTCTATCCTGACGGTCAGGTGAACATCAACGATGTGACCCAACTCATTGCGGTGGTTCTGGGCATTCGCTGACCTTCCGTTTTCTACCGGTACGCATCAAGGCGCCGGGGTACTATCTGAATCGGTAGTATCCCGGCGCCTGGCGTTTTGCTTGCCGTTGGAGGCCTGTTCGGGAAAAATGTTGGCATTTGTCGCAAGTTTCTTACCATAAAATTGTGATTTCTTAGATTTTGGTGTAATTTTGCAGCCTATTGATAAAGGTGGCTGCCTGAACAGGTTTGCCTACCGTTAACTATCATCAACCTGCTGGAGCCAGATTAATAACCATATATAATAAATAATAAACGCTTTTTTATGAGAAGAATCTTATTGTTTGCCGCTGTACTCTTCGCGGCATTTCAACTTTCGGCTGCACCTGTCGATTGGCGTGCGGCTCAGGCCAAAGCCCAGAGTTTTGTCAACGAGCACCTGTATGACGGCAGGTTGCGTTCGCCCATCTCCGGCGAGATGAAGTTGGCTCATACCGAGATGAACTCCAAGGCGGTCAATCGCCCTGTCTATTACATCTTCAACTCCAGCAACGGTTATGTAATCGTTTCGGCCGATGACCGTGCCGAGGTTGTCTTGGGTTATGGCGACTATCCCCTCGACATCAACAACATCCCTTGCAACATGAGGGCTTGGTTGGCTACCTTCAGGGAGCAGATCGAGTATCTCCAGGCACATGAGGGCCTGCAGGTCGAGACCCCCTCGATGCTCAAGGCTTCGTTCAACACTCCCAGCGTCGCTCCGCTGCTGACGGCGTTGTGGGACCAGGAGGCTCCCTATTGGAACCAGTGTGTCATCAATGGCTATCAGTGCCTGACGGGTTGCCCCGCCACCTCGGCTGCCATGGTGTTCCACTACTGGAAATATCCCGACTATGAAACCCCCGCAGTGCCTGGTTACAAGTGCAACCTGGCCACATCCTACTATGGTTCGACCACCGTCAACGTCGCTGCCTTGCCTCCCGTCACCTTCGACTGGAACAATATGCGCGACAGTTACAGCGGCAATTACTCCACCGCCGAGGCCAATGCCGTGGCTACCCTGATGCGCTACATCGGCCAGGCCGAGCACATGGAGTATGGCACCACCAGCGCCGGCGGTAGCGGTGTCAATGTCGACAGCGTGTCGCTGATTGCTGGCGCCTTCACCTTCTTCGGCTATGACGAGGAAACGGTGCGCGTGGTCAAGAAGACCAGCGCCTATAGCGGTGGCACCACCATCTACACCGATGCCGAGTGGGCTGCAATCATCCAGGAGGAACTCGTCGAGGAACGTCCCATCGTGTTCTGCGCTGTGGCTGGCGGTTTCTTTGGCGGCGGTCATGCCTTCAACATCGACGGCTATGACGCCAACACCAACAAGTACCACATCAACTTCGGTTGGAGCGGCCAGAGCAACAACTACTATGCGCTCAACGCCTTCAATGGCGGTGGCTCGACCTACAACCAGTACCAGCAGATGGTTATCGGCGTTCAGCCTCCCACCTCTTCTCCCAGGCTCAAGACCAACAAGACGGCCCTGTCGTTCAACTGCTACAAGAACAACACCGTTTCTGACAGGTTCACCCTCACGGGCCGCAACCTGACCGACAAGGTGACCCTCACCCTCAACGACGAGAACGGTGTGTTCGGTATCGACCAGACTGAACTCACTGCCGACGAGGAAGGCCGCCTGGAGCAGAATATCACCGTGACCTATGCCCCCGTGACCGAGGGCAACTATGAGGCCACGATTACCGTCAGCACCCCTGGCGTCGAGGACTTCGTCATCACCCTGAACGGTACGTCCGACTATGAGTTGTATCGTCCCGTGATGCTGCCTGCCGCCGAGGAATCCATCACTGCTACCTCGTTCCTTGCCGAGTGGCTCGACAACACCCCGGCCGAGAATGTGACCAGTTACAGCCTTGAGGTGAAGGTGAAACCCGACGTGGCTCTGATCACCGAGGGCGACTGGAGCGACGTGCCCAAGGAGAGCACCAACCATGCCAGCGACGCCCAGAACTACATGCCCGAGGGTTGGACCTTTGCGGGTACCCACTTCTATCTCGACGGTGGCTTCATCTCGCCGGGTCGCGATGCTACCATCACCATTGCCCCCGACATGGCTGGCTACAACAAGGTGAGCGTCATCATCAACGCCAAGGCCTATTCCAAGGGTTCTAACACCACTATCGACGTATCGTCAGATGTCGAGGAGGCCCACCGCATCGTTCTGGCCAAGGAACTCGACACCTATCTCGTCGTGCTCGAGGTGGGTGATGGCGGCTATGTGAAGATTACCTCAGGATACTATCCCGAGATTCAGAGCATCAAGGTCTATGGCGGTGAGATTACCGATCCCGAGCCCTTCGCGCTCAGGAGCGCCACCGAGACCGGTGATGCCGAGTACCGCCTCGTTGAGGGCATCACCCCCGACAAGTTCTACACCGTGAACGGTCTGCTGCCCGCTACGCCTTACCTCTATCGCGTGAAGTCCTATTACGTGAACGGCACCGAGAGCGGCTGGTCGCCCATGAAAGAGGTCATCCTCAAGGAGCAGACTGGCATGACCGGCGACGTGACGGGCAATGGTATCGTTGACATCAGCGATGTGACCGCCCTCATCAATTACGTGCTGTCTGGCAGTGCTGACGGCATCGTGCTCGACAATGCCGATATCAACGGTGACCAGGGCATCAACATCAGCGATATCGTGGCGCTGATCAACATCGTGCTGGGCGGTGCCGCCGAGTGATGGTGATGCAGTAAACAACACGGTTTACCCGATACAGGGCGAGGGGCGTGACGGCAATGGCCGGCGCGCCCCTCGCTGCTGTGTTGTTTTGTCTGGACCCGTATTTGTGCCGGAAACAGTAGCGCCACTGCCACCCGCCCGAGGGAAAATTTTTACCGATTTATTTTGCTATGTCGGCGAGTCTGGCTACCTTTGTTGCGGTCTGCCGCCCCCTGCCAGGCGAAGCCTGGACGGGAACAAGGCGGTGATGGCCGTAACTTGCCACGTGACAGGGAGGTGGTCGGGACATTTCCCGCGCCGTGTCACCGGATTTGCCTGTGTGCGATCAGGCACGGGTTTCCGTGTCGGGTCGCAGGTTTTGGCGCAACAATATATCGACAGATGATGAACACGATGAAAATATTAGTGACCGGAGGAGCGGGTTTTATCGGCAGTAACTTGACCGAATACCTGCTCGAGCAAGGACACGAGGTGCGTGTCCTGGACAACTTCGCAACGGGACACATCGAGAACCTGTTGCCTCTGTTTGACCGTTTCGGGTCGCGGTTTGAACTGCAGGTGGGTGATATCCGCAATCTCGACGATTGCCGCAAGGCCGTCGATGGCATGGACTATGTGCTGCACGAGGCTGCACTGGGCAGTGTGCCCCGGTCGGTGGCCGACCCCATCACCACCAACGAGGTCAACATCGGCGGCTTCCTCAACATGCTGGTGGCCGCCCGCGATGCACAGGTCAAGCGCTTTGTGTTCGCCGCCAGCAGTTCCACCTATGGCGACAGCGCCCAGTTGCCCAAGGTCGAGGAAGTTATCGGCAAGCCCCTGTCACCCTATGCCATCACCAAGTATGTCGATGAGTTGTATGCCGACGTGTTTGCCCGCACCTACGGCATCGAGTACATCGGCTTGAGGTATTTCAACGTGTTTGGCCGTCGGCAGGACCCCAACGGCGCCTATGCCGCGGTGATTCCGCTGTTCGTGAAGAAACTGATGCGCCACGAGGCCCCCAACATCAACGGCGATGGCGAGTACAGCCGCGACTTCACCTACATCGACAACGTCATCCAGATGAACATGAGGGCACTCACCACTACCAACAGCGAGGCCGTGAACCAGATCTACAACACTGCCTATGGCGAGCGCACCACCCTGAACCAACTGGTGGACTACCTCAGGGAGTTCCTGGGAGAATTCGACGAGAAAATCCGTGACATCGAGCCCACCCACGGCCCCAACCGCGTGGGCGACATCCCGCACTCGCTGGCCAGCATCGACAAGGCGCGCCGCCTGCTGGGCTACGACCCGCAATTCAGCATGCGTGAAGGCCTGCGCGAGGCAGTCAAGTGGTATTGGGAGAACCTGTAACCGCTGTTTGAACTAAAAAGAGACCGCAATGATTCAGCCTCCAGCCCTGTAAGTTCCTTTAATGTGAATCTCGCTAATGAGACGAATTTCACGAAAAAGAAGATAAAATTACTCGCGATAATCAGATGAATTCGTGTAATTCGCATTAATAACCTGGAGCCAGACCACGGCATCATTGCCACAACAAAGAACATCAACACAAGATATGGAACAGATAAGAATATGCGTTATCGGTTTGGGCTATGTGGGACTGCCCCTGGCTCGGCTGTTTTCGACAAAATACCCGACCGTCGGTTTCGACATGAACCCGCACCGCGTCGATGAACTCATGCAGGGACACGACTCCACACTCGAGGTGGACGACGCGCTGCTGCAGGAGGCCCTCCGGGGTGGATTCACCTGCACGACCGACCTGGACAGGATACGTGAGTGCAACTTCTATGTCGTGGCCGTGCCCACTCCGGTGGACAAGAACAACACGCCCGACCTCACCCCCCTGGTCAAGGCGAGCACGACGGTGGGCAAGGTGATTGGCCGCGGCGACATCGTGGTCTATGAGAGCACGGTCTATCCCGGCGTCACCGAGAACAGTTGCATACCCATCGTTGAGCAGGAGAGCGGCCTGAAGTACAATACCGACTTCTTTGCGGGTTACAGCCCCGAGCGCATCAACCCCGGCGACAAACTCCACACCGTGGAGAAAATCAAGAAGGTCACCTCGGGGTCGACGCCCGAAGTCGCCGACATCGTGGACAAGGTGTACTCCAGCGTGATCCAGGCCGGCACCCACAAGGCCAGCAGCATCAAGGTGGCCGAGGCCGCCAAGGTCATCGAGAACTCGCAGCGTGACATCAACATCGCCTTTGTCAACGAACTGTCCAAAATCTTCAACCGCATGGGCATCGATACCCACGACGTACTCGAGGCCGCTGCCACCAAGTGGAACTTCCTGCCCTTCAAGCCGGGACTGGTGGGTGGACACTGCATCGGTGTCGATCCCTATTACCTGGCACAGTGTGCACAGCAATATGGCTACAACCCCGAGATCATTCTCGCCGGCCGGCGCATGAACGACGGCATGGGTGAGTATGTGGCCACCGAGACCATCAAGCGCATGATCAAGAAGGGCATCCAGGTGCTCGGCAGCAATATCCTGATTATGGGATTCACCTTCAAGGAGAATTGCCCCGACGTGCGCAACACCAGGGTGATAGACATCTACAAAGCGCTGCAGCAGTACAACGTCAATGTCACGGTCTATGACCCATGGGCCAATCCTGCCGTGGCCAAGCGTGAATATGGCATCGATATCGTCCAGCAACTGCCGCAGCAGCGCTTCGACGCGGTCATCATGGCAGTGGCCCACAACGAGTTCAAGACCATCGACATCCAGCAGTTGTGCCTCGATAAGCATGTCATCTATGACGTGAAAGGCATCCTTGATCCGCAAATCATCGATGGCAGGCTCTGAGCCCATAATGAATCGTATTAAGCGTAAGGTGTTTATCCTCAGTGGGATGAATGCCGCACGGCGGGCATCCAACCACAAGCCGCACGTCCTGTTTTGGCATGGGGTGGGGACGGCTGTCGACCCGGTGCTGTGCCCCGAAGTCTACGGCCTGTCGGCCTTCAAGAGGCAGGCACGCTACCTGAAGCGGCACTACGACGTCATCGCAGTCGACGAATTGGAACGGCGCCTGACCGGGAACTGCCTCACGGGCCGCGAGGTGGTATTGACCTTCGACGACGGCTATGCCAACAACCTGAGCGTGGTGGCACCCGTCTTGACGGGTTTGGGACTGCCGTTCGCTGTCTTTGTCTCGACCGACAACATCACCACGGGCGATTTCTACCCCACAACGGTTAACAGGCTCGTGACCATCGCGGCCGGTCTGGACCGCCTCGACATGCCGACGTTGGGGAAGAAGTTCACGATGGCAACCGATGGCGACCGCATCGCGGCGGCCAAGGAAATATCGGTGCAGATGAAGTCAAGGCCGGTCGATGACGTCAAGGACATGGTCGCCGACCTCATCGGCAACCTGCCTGCAGGACGCTGGGAAAAGATACAGCAGCGCTACGGTCATCTCAGGCCCATGAACTGGGACGAGGTGAGCCAACTCGCGGCCATGGATGGCGTGACCATCGGGTCGCATTGCATGTGGCACATCTGCTGCCACGAACGCCAGCGCCAGGAGGAAGTGTATTGTCAGATTGTGAAGAGTAAACAGGTGATTGAGGAACGCCTGCAGCGGCCTTGCGACTTCTTTGCCTATCCCAACGGCAGTTACACGGCGTTTTCCAACGGCTGCGTCGGCGACACCTACAAGTTGGGCTTTTCGGCCGAGACCAAGACCTCGGTTTCTATGCAGGACAGGAATGTCCTGCCCCGCATAGCGGCCTATATCGATTTGGACCTGTTTAAGATTTTGCTGAGTTCGATATGAAGAGTGTGTTTAAACAGTTAGGCAAGATTAGTTTTGAGGACGTCAAGTGCGTGTTGATGCTGATGGTCACCGCTTTGCCGGCGCTCGTGTTGCGCCTGGTCACCAAACGGGACATCTGGCTCATCGTCGAGCGCGTCGATAATGCCGAGGACAACGGATGGATCTTCTACCAGTGGCTCAGGAAGAACAGGCCCGAGCAGCCCGCCTACTTTGCACTCGACAAGGCGGCACCGGCATTTGATGCATCCGACAGCCACATCCTGCCATGGGGTGGCTTCAGGCACTATATGTATTATCTTGCGGCACGTGTTCACATCCGCACTATGTTCGTCACGCCGGCGCCCAGCCTCAGGGTGTGCAGTTACGTGGAGCGCTTCTTCAGGAAGAACCTCCCGCAGGTCTACCTGCGTCACGGCATCAGCACCAGCGGCGTGGAACACCACCGCTATGAGGTGCAACGCGTGCGCATCTTTATCTGCGGCGCCAAGCCAGAGTATGACTACATCAGCCAGAATGCGGGCTACCCCGACGGCTATGTCCACTACACGGGATTTGCACGCTTCGACGACCTGCTGGAGCATCAGAGCGACGGACGCTTTGTGCTCATTATGCCCTCGTGGCGCCGTTACATCGACCTGTATACGCTGACCAAGGAGCAGAACGAGCAACGGTTCCTGGAGTCGGCCTACTACCAGCACTTCAACTCGCTGTTGAACAACACGGCCATCATCGACTTCCTGGTGAATGCCGGCTACAAGGTCAAGTTCTGCATTCATGCCCAGTTCAAGAAGTTCCTGCACCTGTTCAGCGACATCGACCCGCGCATCGAAATCGTCGACGACAGTGTCACCATCCACGACCTGCTGATGGCGACAAGTCTGTTGATTACCGACTACTCGAGTGTGCTCTTCGACGTGGCCTATATGCAGAAGCCCATGATTTTCTATCAGTTCGACTTCGAGGAATTCAGGCAGAAGCACTTCTCTGAGGGCTACTTCAGTTACAAGCGCGATGCCATGGGACCCGTGGTCGAGAACCAGGACGAGTTGTTCGATGCGATCAAGGCTTTCTACAACGGTAAGGACATCGTCAACACCGAGTACTACATTGAGCGCTGCAACAAGTTCTTCCCCACCCACGATAATAGCAATTGCGAGCGCATCTACAACGCCATCCGTGGCATTAAGAACGATTGAATATGGCAGATTCAAGATCTAAGAATTCACAGAGGAACTTGATTTGGGCTATGGTGAACAAGTTTGCCATTCTGCTTGTTCAGTTTCTTAGTCGAACTGTATTTATTTATACTCTCGGTGAATTATATTTAGGTCTTAATAGTTTATTTGCTTCGACTCTGGATTTTTTGGTCCTTGCTGAACTTGGCGTGGGGTCTGCGATGGTGTTCAGTATGTACAAACCAATGGCTGAGAATGATACGGCTACGGTATGTGCGTTATTGAATTTGTATAGAAAGGTTTATCGCATCATCGGAACCGTGATGTTAATAGGAGGAACAATATTGATGTTTTTCCTGCCATACTTGATTAAAGGGGAAATTCCGAATGACGTCAACTTGTATGTGTTATATGTGCTCAACTTGTCTAAGACAGTGATAAGTTATTTCCTCTTTGCGTATAAAGGCTCAATTCTAACAGCAAATCAACGTTCTGACATCTCCAGCAGAGTGGGCATTATCCTTGGCATTTTGTCTAATCTTTGCCAAATAATTGTTTTGGTGCTTTTCCGCAGTTACTATTTTTATTGTTGCGTGTTGATTGCTTTTACAATCATATCAAATCTTGTGATCAATCATGTAATTAATAAGAAATATCCTCAATACAAGTGTTATGGAACGATAGACAAGGATTTATTGACTGATATAAAAAAGCGTATTGCTGGCTTATTTGTATGGAGGATTTGTTATGTATTCCGCGATGCTATCGATGCCGTTTTTATTTCGGCATTTATAGGTCTTAGCATCTTGGGAAAATATAACAATTACATGTTTATTATCAATACGTTAACAGGCCTTCTTGTCCTTGCTAGGTCAAGTATAACTGCGAGTATTGGAAACTCTATTGCTACCGAGAGTGAAGAAAAGAACTATGGCGACTTCAATAAGTGCCAGTTGTTGTACATGTGGACTTCAATTTGGTGTACAGTCTGTCTCTACTGCATGTTCCAACCCTTTTTAAAGGTTTGGGTTGGAGCGAATTATCTGTTAGGTGAAATAGAGTTATTTATGTTCTGCCTATATTTCCTATGTCATAAGTTAGGAGATATTTGTTCAACATATCGTCAAGCAGCAGGATTATGGTGGCAAGACAGATATCGGCCTGTTGCAGAAGCCGTTGTGAAAACAGTATTGAATTTTATAGTGATTAAGCGCTTTGGAGTGAATGGGGCATTAGGGGGCACGGTTTTTTGTCTCGTATTCATAAATTCGATTTGGGCATCTTGGGTGCTGTATAGATACTACTTTAAACATCAGCGCCAATGGGATTATATCAAGAAGAATCTGTTCTATTTGGTTCTTGCGGTTATTCTATGTATAGTGACTGGTTTTTTGTGTTCCCTTTTACCAGGAGAAGGAATTTTGAATTTGGTACTGCGAGCAGTGCTGTGCATCATTGTTCCCAATCTTATAATGTGGGCTGTATTTAGACACCTAAAAGAGTACTCCGAGAGTATAGGAATGCTTAAACGCTTGATTATGGCCAAGCATTAATAGGATAAGTTGCAAAACATCGATTATCATGTTTAAATTGATTGAATAATGTAGATTTTTAATATATAATTTTCAGCCTATGTTTGAAGACTATGATACTAATCCATTTGGCTATGTAAACAAGTATAACTTGATCTGTAATAAAGAACTCTATTTGCAGTCTTATCTCTCTGTTTTTAATTCTAGAATTAACACGTTTGAAACAACTCAATGTCCATAGATCCTAACATAGATGATGGTTCCACTATAATCCGCGACGAGGCGGCTGGAGCTGCACCGCAGCTCGAAGGCGGCTACAAGTCGAGCGGCAAGCGCATCGCCAAGAACTCTATGGCGCTGTACTTCAGGATGTTCTTGACGATGATTGTGGGTTTATACACCTCTCGTGTGGTGTTGAATGTTCTTGGCGAAAGCGATTATGGCACCTATAGCGTAGTCGGGGGTGTCGTTGCGATGATGGGATTCATTACGGCTTCGATGAGTGGTGCAACGAGCCGGTTCCTCACCTATGAATTGGGTCGTAACGACAAGAAGCGATTGAGCGAAACTTTTTCGAGTGCTCTGATTATTCACTTAGGAATCGCATTGATGATATTTGTCCTTGGAGAAACCATTGGCTTGTGGTTTTTAAATTACAAATTGGTGATTCCAGATGGGCGTTTGGCTGCAGCCAATTGGGTTTATCAGATGTCGATATTTGGCACCATGTTAGGAGTGACCCAGGTGCCTTATGGCGCTGTGCTTATTGCTCATGAAAAGATGGGTGTTTATGCTTATTTTGAGATTATCTCAGTGTCATTAAAGTTGCTTATCGTTTACATTCTTCGGATAGGGAATTACGACAAATTAATCTTATACGGCCTGTTGGTATTGACGGTAAATGTATTAATGATAATTGTTTACCGATTGTATTGTTTGAGTCATTATGAGGAGTCTCATTTTCACTGGCAATGGAAACCCTCAATTATCAAGCCGATGCTGTCATTCTCGGGATGGGACCTCTTCGGCAATGCGAGTAACATGGCGCGCACTCAAGGAGTGAACATGTTGATTAACATGTTCTTCGGGACAATTGCCAATGCGGCCGTAGGAATCGCTTTTACTGTTCAAACTATAGTGATGCAATTTGCTACTAATGTATCACAGGCGGTGCGACCTCAAGTCGTGAAAACTTATTCTATTGGTGATACCGACAGGATGAGTGAATTGATTTATGCGTCTGCTAAGTACCTCTATCTATTGCTGCTTTTAGTGTCGGTGCCCATCTTTATGGAGGCCTACTATGTGCTTGTGTTATGGCTGAAAATCGTCCCTAAGTATACTGTTTGGTTTGTTAGGATTTTAATCTTTTTCAACTTTTTTGCTCAAATGTCAGTTGTGATGGCCATGGGCATTCATGCCACGGGAAAAATCAAGAGGATAAGCCTCATTAATGGCAGTATTTATCTTCTTGTTTTGCCGTTTACTTACATTTGCTACAAATTGCATGGTAGTGTTTACACAGCATTCACTTTTAATGTCGTAGCTGTTTTTATCGGATGTTTGTGTAATGTTTATACTTTAGGATTGACTGTCAAGCAGATATCAATAAATGAATTCATCAAGAAAGTATTGCTGCCTATCGTGCCGATTACGATTGCCGCGTTTGTCGCGGCATATACTCCAAGGTTATTCATGCAGCCAGGAATCTGGCGCTTGATTGTTGTGACCTTGATGTCAACGATTGTAACTGTTGGAATGACATATATAATGGCCGAACCCTATGTTAAGGATTCGATAAATAAGACAATAAAGAAATATGGGAGGATTAGTTAGCGTTTTAACACCGACATATAATTGTGGGAAATATATCCATCGATTGTTGGATTCTGTCTTGAAGCAGAATTATCCATCTATTGAGATGTATATCATTGATGACGGCAGTGTGGATGACACCAAGACCATAATCCAGGAGTATAGTCCACGATTTGCAAACAGGGGTTATACCCTGCATTATTCTTATCAGGAAAATCAAGGTCAGTCGGTTGCTATCAACAATGGATTGAAACTAATCAACGGTGACTATTTGGTATGGCCAGATGCCGACGACTTCTACAAGACCGATGATGCTATTGAGGTGCTTGTCAAGTTATTAGAGGATGCCGATGAGACTGTGGGAATGTCTAGGTGCCTTTTGGAATACCTCCGAGAAGACGATCTTACGTTACAACGTGCGATAAATCCTAAGCACAACTATTCTGAATCTTTGTTTAAAGATTGTTTGTATGGCGCTATAGACTATTGGTACAGTCCTGGTGGTTACATGGTGAAAACGGCAGTCCTCAGGCAGGTTATTCCTGATTTGGAGATTTATACTGAGCACGATGCTGGCCAGAATTGGCAACTGATGTTACCCGTGTTGTATTCTTATCGTTGTGTGACAGTCAATCGTGTGATGTATTCGGTATTGGTTCGGGACTCGTCTCACAGCCGTGGTCAGTATTCTTCCCGTAAGCGAAGCAACAAACGAATCAATGGTTATCGCAATACCATTCTTTCTACGTTGCGGCGCATTAACGCAATGCCTGCTGCAGAACAACGTGCATATGCTAAAAAGATTAATCGCTTGTATAATAGGAAAATATTGCAAAATAATTTCTCGTTTATGCCTGGTCAGATTCAATCAGTGATAAGGAGCACAATGAAATTCTTTAAGCGATGATCAGCCTACAGGACAAATCATATTGCTGCGGATGCGGCGCCTGCGAGCAGCGGTGCCCCCAATCCTGCATCACCATGCAAGAGGACGACAAGGGGCTGCTCTATCCGGTGGTCGATGCCCAGGCGTGTGTCGACTGCGGCCTGTGCGAGCAGGTGTGTCCCTTCTTGAACGAGGGGAAGCAGAGCCGTGAAATCGGTGCCTTTGCTGCCGTTAATGCCGACGAAAAGGAAAGGATGATGAGTTCGTCGGGTGGCGTCTTTTCCTTGCTGTCGAGGGGAGTGATTGCCGATGGAGGAGTGGTCTTCGGTGCTCGTTTTGAAGGGGATTGGAATGTGGTCCACGATTGTGCTAACCAAATGCAAGGAATTGCCCGGTTCTGCGGGAGCAAGTATGTCCAGTCGGTTATCGGTGAAAACTACCTGCTTGTTGAGGATTTGCTCAAGAATAAGGGGCGCAAGGTCCTCTTCACGGGAACGCCGTGCCAGATTGCCGGCCTGCGGCTCTTCCTCAAGCAGGAATACGAGGGTCTGTTTCTTGTCGAGGTGGCTTGTCATGGCGTGCCCAGTCCCAAGGTGTGGCGTCAGCACCTGGCTTCAACCGCTGGCCGTTCAATGGTTACCCGGGTGAATTTCCGTAGCAAAACCACAGGGTGGAGAAACTATTCGGTGCTCATCGGGAAAAAGAGCCGCTTGCACGACGATGATGTATTCATGGGCTGTTTCATCAAGAATTACAGTGTGCGCCCCAGTTGTTTCAATTGCCGGTTCAAGGGTGGGCACAGTGGCGCCGACCTCACGTTGGCCGATTTTTGGGGCATCGAGACCGTAGCACCGCATCTAGATGACGATAAGGGAACCAGCCTGGTCATTGTCCACACAGCCAAAGGCCGTGAACTTCTCGACCGCTGCCAAGTGAAATTGGAAAGCGTTGATTATCAGATGGCTGTCAAGGCCAACCCCTCGTTGGAACACAGCGCTGTGCGTCCTGATGACTATGACGGGTTCTGGCAGATGTTCAACACGGGGAATCCCCGTCGGGCCATGAAGAAGTACGGAAAACTCTATCCCTCAGGCGCATTGATGCGGCTGAAACGCCTGGCTGCTGCCTTGCTGAAACGCCTGCGCCGATAAGGTCGTCACTCAATTCCCCAACCGGCAGTTTCTGGGGTTAAAACATCATGACAACTTGAATAATCAGCAAATTAAAAAGTTGTTTTTGGTTGTTATAGTAGTCTTTATTCGATGTTGCGTCCAGCGTGGCATTGTGCCTATGTTATCTGTTGTTTCCCCGTTTGCTGCGCGAACGCTCCAAGGCCCCATTAATTCTTGTTAATTGACCGATTCAGATGTAACTTTTTGCACTTTCGGCCGTCTAAAGGATGAAAAAAGGACGAAAATCTGCAATTTTTTTGAACTTTTTACAAAAATGACCTATCTTTGCAGATTGAAACGAAACGAAAACGCAAGATGAGACGTGTACTCTACATATTAGCCTGCTTGTTGGTGATCGGTATGGCCCAGGCCGTTCCGACGCCCGACAACTACCCGCAGCAGCGCATTGAGAACGCTGCCACGGGTCCTGTCGCACAGGGGGCCGAGGGGCGCATCGTTTTCACGGCAGGCAATAGTGACGCCGTTTTCAATGTCTATTCAATCACTGGCCAGTTGATCAAGGTGGTGCGCGTCGCTGCCGATCAGCGCACCTCGGTAGACTTCCCCAAGGGGTTCTATATCGTGAAATGCGGCAGCCAGTGGTCACGCAAGGTCGTCGTGCGCTGATGTGACAGCATCGGGGCGCAGCCCTTGTGGACATGTTGAAAAAAAGCGAGATGGGCGTGACTTGTCACGTCCCTTGTTGTTTTTGTAGAGATTAGTTGATGACCTGAACAAAACCTTAACCCGTGCTGCTAGCAGAATTGTTCCCATATGCCAATGTGGTCTACAACATCCTCGTGGTGCTGTATGCCTTGTCTGTGCTGGCAGTCATTGTGGTCATCTTGAGCGAGAACCGCAACCCTGTCAAGTCGATTGCGTGGGTAATGGTGCTGCTGCTCCTGCCCATCGTGGGACTTCTCATCTATCTGGTATTTGGCCGCAGCCTCAAGGGTATGAGCCTGATTTCGCGCGCCGACCTGCGTGAACTGCGGCGCATGAACGACTTCCCCAAGACCGTCGAGGTGCCCGATGAACTCGGTGATGAATCACGGCAACTCATCTCGCTGGTGGGCAAGTTGGCCGAGCCGCACATGTTCACCGGTAACGACATCGAGGTGTTCACGTCAGGTAAAGACAAGTTTGAGGCGATGTTGCGCGATATCGAGGCTGCAACGCAGTATATTCATGTGCAATACTTCATCATCGAGAACGATGAGACAGGACGCAGGCTCATCGACCTGCTCATGCGCAAGGCCCGCGAGGGCGTCCGGGTGAGGGTGCTCTATGACTACGTCGGTTCGTTCTACTTTAGCCCGCGTGTGCTCAAGCGCATGCGTGAAGCGGGAATTGCTGTTCACCCCTTCTTGGAACTGACGTTCACACAGTTTGCCTTCCGTATCAACTGGCGCAACCACCGCAAGATTGTCGTCATCGATGGTTCAGTGGGCTATGTGGGCGGCATGAATATCGCCAACCGCTATGTCGTCGGCGACAGGAAGTGGCAGCCCTGGAGGGATACCCACCTGCGCGTCCACGGCGAGTCGGTGGCAGCCCTGGAGTATTCGTTCGCCATCGATTGGAACTACACCACGCGAGAGTTGCTCACCTCCAAGACCATGCGTTACAGTGAGCCTCCGGCAAGCAACGACTACATCGTGCAGATGCTGGGTAGCGGACCCACCAACCGATGGAACAACGTCTCGCTGGTCTTCTTCAAGGCCATCACGCTCGCCAAACGCAAAGTCTATCTCCAGACGCCTTATTTCCTGCCGAGTGACTCCCTGCTCAAGGCGATGCAGAGTGCGGCACTGGCAGGCATTGACGTCAGGCTCATGATACCCCGTTACCCCGATTCGATGGCTCTGAGACTTGCTACGCGCTCCTACATCAAGGAATGCCTGCAGTCAGGCATCAAGGTCTACTTCTATGAGCCCACCGTGCTGCATGCCAAGGTGCTCATCGTCGATGACGAGTTTGTCACGACAGGCTCCACGAACTTCGATTTCAGGAGTTTTGAGCACAACTTCGAGTTCAATGCGGTGATTTATGGCAAGAAATTCAACCAGCAGATGACCGACATCTTCATCGCCGATATGGATCAATGCACGCGGCTGAGTCTGGCAAAGTGGAAACAGAGGCCACTGGTGCAGAAGGCCATGGAGTCTGTCGTGAGGCTCTTCAGCCCCATCCTGTAAACGCAATAACATGATAACTTTCCCTAACGCAAAAATCAATCTGGGACTCAACATTGTGGAGCGTCGCCCCGACGGTTACCACAATATCGAGACCGTGTTCTTTCCCGTACCCCTTACCGATGCGCTCGAAATTGTCGCTGCACCTGGTGATGAATCGACGCTCACCTGCTACGGCAATCCCGTGGACTGCCCGACCGAAAAAAACCTGGTCATGAGGGCCTACCGCCTGCTGCAAGACCGCTACGACCTGCCGCCGGTGGCGATGCACCTCTACAAGCGCATCCCCGACGGTGCCGGGCTGGGAGGCGGCTCCAGCGATGCTGCCCATGCCCTGATGATGCTCAACCAGATGTTTGAACTGCACATCGACGATGCCGACCTGGCTTCCATGGCAGTGACACTTGGGGCCGACTGCGCCTTCTTTGTCTACAACCGCCCGATGCTGGCGACGGGTATCGGCGACAGGCTCACGCCCATCGATGTCGACCTCAAGGGCAAAACACTGCTGCTGGTCAAGCCTCCGATGGGAGTGGACACGCGCACGGCCTACAGCCGTGTCACGCCGCGCATCCCCGAAACGGCTTTGGCCGACATCATCGCCCGCCCCGTCCAAGCATGGGACGGCCTGCTGGCCAACGATTTTGAGCCGAGCGTCTTTGCCGCGCTGCCGCAGTTGTGGCTCATCAAGGCCCGCCTGATGGATGCCGGGGCACAGTATGCCGCTATGTCGGGCTCGGGTTCGACCGTGTTCGGCATCTTTGATGGTGACATTCTGGCAGAACAGACGGCTGACACTTTTGCCGATTGCGCCACCTTTGTCCTGCAGTTGTGATAACAGCAGGTTGGACTGGTATTTGCAATTGCCATTAGGTAACACGATTTTAACACAACAACGATATGTCTAAGAAGAAAAAGAACCAAAACGAAGAGGCCAAGGTTGCTCAGGAGGAGATTCAGGACCAAGAGGCCCTGAACACCGAGCAGCAAGCCAATGAGAATGAACAGACCGCACCCGATGACCCCGAGAAGAAGATTGCTGACCTCGAGGCGCAAGTCGAGCATGAGAAGAAGGAATACCTCTTCCTCATGGCAGACTTCGAGAATTTCCGTAAACGCACACTCAAGGAGAAGGCCGACCTGATAAAGAATGGTGCCGAGAGCGCCATGCGCGACCTCCTGCCCGTGGTCGACGACCTCGAGCGGGCCATCGACGCCATCAACAAGGGCGGTGACCTCGACAGCCTCAAGGAGGGTGTCGACCTCATCTACAACAAGTTCGTGAAATACCTTGAGAGCCAGCATGTCAAGGCCATCGACTCGACCGGTAAGGATTTCGACACCGATGTCCACGAGGCCGTGACCATGTTCCCCGCTCCCGACCCCTCGATGAAGGGCAAGGTCATCGACACGACCATTAAGGGTTATATGATCAACGACAAGGTGCTGCGCCACGCCAAAGTGGTTGTCGGCAGTTAAAAATACTAAGGACAAGAAACTGAACACGATATGGCTCAAAAGAGAGATTATTACGAGGTGCTTGGTGTCGACAAGAATGCTACTGCCGATGACTTGAAGAAGGCTTACCGCAAGTTGGCCATCAAGTACCATCCCGACAAACAGCAAGGTAAGAGCGACGCCGAGAAAAAGGCCGCCGAGGAGAAGTTCAAAGAGGCCGCCGAGGCCTACAACGTCCTCAGCGACCCCGACAAGCGTGCCCGCTACGACCAGTTCGGGTTTGCCGGTGAGCAGATGGGCGGCGGCGGATATGCCGGAGGCATGTCGATGGACGACATCCTGCGCCAGTTCGGCGACCTGTTTGGCGGTTTCGGTGGCTTCGGTGGTTTTGGGGACATCTTTGGCGGTGGCGGTGCGCAGAGCCAGCGCGTGAAGCGCGGTACCGACCTGCGTGTGCGCGTCAAGATGACGCTTAGCGACATTGCCAAGGGCGCCGAGAAGAAACTGAAGATACCCCGCATGAAGTCCTGTGACCATTGCCACGGCACCGGAGCCAAGAACGGCACTGCACTCGAGACCTGCCCCACCTGTAACGGCTCGGGAGTGGAAGTGCGTATGCAGCGCACCATGTTCGGCACGATGCAGTCCCAGAGCGTCTGCCACACCTGTGGCGGTAGCGGCAAGCGCATCAAGGAGACCTGTCCGCACTGCAGCGGCAAGGGCCTTGTGCGTAAAGAGGAAGTGGTCAGCATCAATATTCCCGCCGGAGTGGCCGATGGCATGACGCTGCGCATGGCACGTCAGGGCAATGACGCTCCTGGCGGCGGTATGCCCGGCGACCTGCTTGTTGTCATCGAGGAGGTGCGTGACACCCAACTCACCCGCGACGGCAACGACCTCATCTACAACCTGATGCTTGACATCCCGACGGCAGTTCTCGGCGGCAAGGTCGAGGTGCCCACCGTCGACGGCAAGGCACGTGTGACCATCAAACCCGGTACCCAGCCCGGCAGCATCCTGCGCTTGCGCGGCAAGGGCTTGCCCTCGCCCGAGCGTTATGGCTCCGGCGACCTGCTCATCAATGTCATGGTCTACATGCCCGAGAAACTGAATGATAAAGAGAAGGAGGCCATCACCATGTTGCAGAACAGCGGTGAACACGTCAAACCCAGCGAGGGCGACAAGAGCCGCATCTTCTCGCGCCTGCGTCACATCTTCGACTAATAGTCTTTACTAACTGTTAACTATTAACTCTTAACTGTTAACTCAAAAAATGCCACGCCGACACGACCACCGTGTGCCGCGCAACGACGACAAAGCCGTCGTCCGCGAGGTCAAGCAGCCCGACAAACTGCTCAATTTTGTCATGAACAGCCTGGACGGTATCAGCCGTAACAAGGCCAAGTCCATCCTGGCCCACGGCGGTGTCACCGTCGACGGCAAGATACAGACGCATGTCGATTTCCCGTTGGACGAGGGATGCGTAGTGCAGATCAGGAGACATGCACGGCCCTCCTCGCTTAACAATAAGTACTACAGCATCGTCTACGAGGACCGATGGGTGGTAGTGGTCGACAAGCAGCAGGGCGTGCTGTCGATGCCCGTCGGGGCAGGTAGTTTGAACATGAAGACGCTGCTCGACCGCCATTTCACCGAGACCCGTCAGCATTGCACCGCCCATGTGGTGCACCGTCTTGACGCGCGCACTTCGGGACTCATGGTCTATGCCAAGAGTGTCGACGTCCAGCAGCAGATGACGGCCGATTGGCACTCCACCATCATCGACCGGCGCTATGTCGCTGTGGTCGAGGGCGTCATGGAAGATCCCGCAGGCAAAGTCGAGAGTTGGCTGCACGACACCGACCGTATGGTGGTTGTCAGCAGCCCCGTCGATGACGGCGGCAAGTGGGCCGCTACCGAGTGGGAAGTTGTCGAGCAGGCCGAAGACCGTGCCTTGCTCTTCCTGCACCTGCTCACGGGGCGCAAGAACCAGATACGTGTCCATATGGCAGACATCGGCCACCCGGTGGTGGGCGACGGCAAGTATGGCCACCAGGACGACCCGGGCACGCGCATGTGCCTGCATGCCTTCCGCCTGGCCTTCCATCATCCCGTCACAGGCGAGCCGCTCTTTTTCGAAACGCCGATTCCGCGTTACTTCGGCACGGCACTTCACACCAAGAAATAAAAACGAACCCCAAAAGTCGGAAAGAACTTTTGGGGCTCGTTTTTTTAAGCCTCGCCATGTGCTGTTAGGCTTAGAAGAGTTTGAGTTCTGGGTGCTCCTTCATGATCTTGAGAATTTCTTCACGTGTCATGTCGTTCTTGATGTCTTCAAGTTTGATGCCGTTGACGGTGTAGTTGGATACTTCTCCTGTGGCCTCGTTCACGTCACTGTACACCCAGGTCGAAAAGATGCCTTCGGGTTTGTCGATGAACGAGAACATGATGAACAGGCCGCCCATAAGCGCCGGTTCAACCCTGGCGATGACAAACTTCCCTTTGATGACTTTGAGATAAGGCTTCAGGCTCTCGTCCTTGATTTTGCTTACATCGATGTCATCCAGGTATTGGCGCAAGGCCCAGATGTATTCGTTGTCAAGCCAGTCATCATCGTCAAAATCGGCAAAACGGATGTCGTTAAGCGACATACCATCGTCGGTGTCCTCCTCTTCTTCAGAGTAGGAAGTCTCTTCATCGTAGGTGCCTTCTGCTTCGTAGTCAGAATCCGCGAGGTACTGTTCCTCCTCAGTGGTGGGGACATAAACAGTGTGGCCAGCACTTTCTCCGTAGTAGGAGAAGCCACAAACGAGTGCGATGCACGCAACAATAACGCCTAATAGAACTCTCATAACAGTTAGGTGATTAGTGGGGTGGTGAATGTAAAAAACTATTTATTTCCTATGTGGGAGCGCTGCTTATTGCAGGCCCTCGGTGTCAGTCCCTTTTTCGGCCTTTTGGGCCTTCTGGTCTTTTTCGGCTCTCTTGGCCAACGATGCCTCGTATCTTTCGCGTAACGAGCGCAGATGCTTGATGTAACCCAACTCTTGGCTTGCGTAGGGGGCATTTTCCAAGTCGTCAAGCATTGAGGTGAAAATCTTTTCGGCATCGTCGAGTTTGCCGAAATCGATGAGGGCATAGCCGCGGCGACGTCGCAAGAAACTGATGAATTGGCGGATGTGTTCAGGCACTTCCTCTTGGTTTTCAAAGTTGCGCTTCACCTCTTCCATCACGCCGTCGGTGTAGTTGAACACACGCAGGTCCTTGTTGTTGGCCATGTTGTTGACCATTTCCATGGTGTGGCGGATGTTGCCGTCGTTGGCCATAAGATCCAGGTAGTAGTAAGCCTCCTTGTAACGGCCCAAGTCGTTGTAGCAGAAACCCAGTTTGTAGGCCACCTCCATGAACATGCGCTTCTCGTCGCCACTCAGGTCAAAGAACTCTTCGCGGTAACTGTTAAACACGTTCTCCAGATAGATGATGGCTTCAAGGTAGCGCTTCTCGGTGAAGTACAGGTTGCCCCAATACAGGTTGTAGGCCACATCGGGCTTGTACACCTGGCTCAGCAGGATTTCGTCTTCGCTCATGCTGCTCTGCTCGCCGTTCTTGATTTTGAGGAGGGCGTCGGTCCACATGTATTCGGCCTCTTCATATTGCTTCTTGCCGTTGCGTCCCAGCCCGAGGAGGAAACTCTTGCTGTGCGGACCGCGCTCGTCGTTGCTCAGCGAGTTGGCACGGCTGGCGTTGCGCATGGGCAGTGTGATGGTAACGCGGGTGAATATCGTGTTCTTGTCTTCGCCCTCGGCGGTAATGGCGATGGTGGCCATCTGGGGCTTCTGGTCTTCGCCCATCTTGTAGTGCAGGTCCAGGACGGCATAGTCACGCACCAGGCGTGCTTCAGCGCCCGTGCCCTCGACCAGCGCGCGGCGAAGGTCAAAGTCAAGAATGGCATTCTTGTCCTTGAACTGCTGCTGCCCGCTCATGGTGTTCACGGTCATGAACAACATCTGGGCATGATGTGAAATCGACGGCTCGACGTACTCCAGCACATTGTCCAGTGACAGTGGCTCGTCACAGGAGAAAAGTAGTAAGTTCAGCGAGCCGCACACAATCTGGTGCATCATCTCCTGGCAACGCAGCATGTTCATCTCGCGGTGATGCTTGTACAGTTCGCTCTCCAGGTCGATGTCGTTGTAGTCCTTGCTCATCTTGACGGCCTCGTCATAGTCGTGCGTCCATTCGTGCTGGAAATGGAAGGCGGCCTTCAACTCATAGGCAAACTCCTTGTCATTAAGCGAGTTGTTGTAGAAGGACAGGCTGACTGAAATATCGCCCGCCTTCTCGTCAAGGTCATAGGTGTACTTGAACAGGATGTTGTGGTTGTTCTTGTCATTGCACATCGAGCGCACGAGGGGTAATTGTGACATGGGCAACTTGGCGATGTCGGGAAAAAACACCTGGACACCGTCGTCCTGCTTGCGGACGACAGCGATGAAATTTCCTGCCTGGAACTCAAATTCATAGACGTTAGAACCGCTGTCTTCGGTCTTGACGTCATAACTGCAGTTGTAATCTTTGAGAAATTTCTCGAGTTGGGCTTTTACTGAATTGTTTTTTTTCCTGAGGCGCATAATAGTTGATGTGTTTAATGGGTAAAATGTACTTGAATACTGCAATTATCGTGCCAACCGAATGCCATGATGCTTGCATCGATGGCTGAGGTGCAGCCGATATTATCCAATTATCGTGCCAACCGAAAGCCATGATGCTTGCGTCGTTGGCTGAGGTGCAGCCGATATTATCTAATTATCGTGCCAAAGTGGGAAAGATGCCCCCAAAGTAGCGGCGCTGCAAGGCGTGGTACGAGGCGGTGTCAAGTTGTGCCTGCCTGTGCCAGCGGTTCAGGCTGTCGCACAGGCCCGAGCGCTCCTTGGCAACCATCCATGACTGGAACTGCGACAGGCTGATGGCCACCGAGCGGTCCAGATTGGGCAGCCGGGAAGCCATCGCGCGGGCGATGGAACGGTTGACGACGGCATAACGGATTTCGCCCGTCGATACCATCATCATCAGTTGTTCTGGGCCATACAACTCATCCACATGCACATAGATGGTGTCGCCGATCTCGCGGCTCAGGCTGGCGATGCGGCTCGCCATGGGTGACCCTTTCACCACCCACACCGTGTCGCCTGCCAGGTCCAGTTGAGAGTGAATCGACTGGCTGCCGCGGCGCTGGACCAGCACCTGCTGGTCGATATAGATGGGTTGAGTGAACTCAAAGCGCGACGTGTCGCCGGCCGTCATCGGGAACTGAGCCACCAGCACGTCGTATCGGCCATCCTCCAGACCGGCCAGGGCCTTCTCGAGCGTCACCACGGGATGGAACTTCATGGGAACACCCGTGTTGCCCGATATCATACGCAGCAGGTCGTAGTTGTAGCCGCCCAGTGTGTCGTCGTAGGTGTAGTAGGTCACTGGGGAGTATTCGATGGCGATGTCCAGCGTGTCGCCCCCGCTGGGACGCTCGTCGGGCGAGACTGCCGGCCGGTCACACAGACTCAGGGCCACCATGAATGCCACCACTACCGCGAGCAGCACGATATAAAGTATCATCTGTGCCCGACGTGCGGGCTGTTGTCGTCTCATCATTGCCATCGATTATATTGGAATGCAAAGATAACAAAAAACTCCCGTTTGTGCAATACCATTGTTGAACAATATACTACACAAATGAGAGGATTTTGATAAAAAACAACCGCCTGTCATGAGGAGACGGGCGGCTGTTTGTGATTGACTATTATTGATTATCGTGCGTTGTAGGCCTCGAGGGCTTTCTCGAGGACGACGAGGGCACGCTTCAGGTCTTCAATCTTGAGCACGTAGGCCATACGCACCTCGTCCTTGCCAAGGCCGGGGGTGGCATAGAAACCGCTGGCAGGTGCCATCATCACGGTCTCGCCTTCGTAGTTGAATTCCTCAAGGCACCAGCGGCAGAAGTCGTCGATGTCCTTCACCGGCAGTTTGCTCACGGTGTAGAAGGCACCCATGGGCATCGGGCAGAAGACACCGGGAATCTTGTTCAGTCCCTCCACCAGGCAGTTGCGGCGAGCGATATACTCGTCATACACGCCCTTGTGGTAGGCCTGCGGTGCGTCGAGCGAAGCCTCGGCAACAATCTGACCCAGCAGGGGAGGACTCAGACGGGCCTGAGCCAACTTCATGGCGGCGGCGCGCACTTCCTTGTTGCGGGTGATGAAGGCGCCGATGCGGATACCGCACTCACTGTAGCGCTTCGACACACTGTCAATCATGATCACGTTGTTCTCGATACCCTCCAAGTGCATGGCACTGGTATAGGGAGCGTCGCTGTAGATGAACTCGCGATACACCTCGTCGGCAAACAGGTACAAGTCATATTTCTTCACCAGATCGCGCAGGCGCATCAGTTCCTCGCGGCTGTACAGCGTACCGGTCGGGTTGTTGGGGTTGCAGATCATGATGGCGCGGGTGCGCTCGTTGATGACCTTCTCAAACTCCTCCACGGGAGGCAGGGCGAAGCCGTCCTCGATGTGGGTGGTGATGGTGCGTACCACAGCACCGGTCTCGCAGGCAAAGCCCATATAGTTGGCGTATGCAGGCTCGGGAATGATGACTTCGTCACCAGGGTTCAGGCATACCATGAAGGCCATCTGTACGGCCTCACTGCCACCGCAGGTCACGATGATGTCGTCAACACTCAGGTCGATGTCATAGCGCTTGTAATAGCCTACCAGTTTCTCCACATAACTGGGAATGCCCTGTGAGGGGCTGTATTCCAGCACCTTGCGATCCACGTGCTTGATGGCTTCCAGACCTTCCTCGGGGGTGTGGATGTCGGGCTGGCCGATGTTCAGGTGATAAACTTTGATACCGCGTTTCTTGGCTTCGGCGGCAAATGGAGCCAACTTCCTGATGGGCGATGCCGGCATCTTCATGCTGCGTTCTGATAGTTTAGGCATAATTGAATTGCTTGATTAGTTTAATGATATTTGAAGTCGTTAATTATACGCCCGCAAAATTACACTTTTTTTTTCAACAAAAAAACACAACCCAAATGTTATGCCTCAGGTCCTTTGTGTCGCGGTTCCCCGTGTCGCGGCTCCCCGTGTCGCGGTTCCCCGTGTCGCGGTTCCCTGTGTCGCGGCTCTGCCGCGGCCTTTTGCCTCTGCCGCGGCTCGTTACTGCTGTCGCGTGGTGCAGATGGTCCTCGCCATCTCGTTGAGGTCGAGGCACTGGCTGCGCTTGATTACTCGCTTGTCGTTGTGATGCTCCCATGGGGCAAGCAGGAGCAGCCGCCCTTCAGCGCAGGCGTTGAACCGGCGGCCGCCGGGCTTGGCAAGGGGCGCGAAGCCGTTCTCTTGGAGCACGATAACGGGAAATCCATATTCAAATGCCGCCTTCATCACTGCCTTTTCGCCGGGGCTGATGCTTGGCGAAACGAGAACCGCCCCGTTTTGGGCATGTGACAGGAACTGCTGCACGGTGTCGTGGATTTGCTGTGTCGTGAGTTTGCGGGTACATTGCACCTGCATCAGGCACGGGGCATCCAGCAAGAAGACATTCCCCAGCGCGGCAAAGGTGAAATCTCCCGCTTTGATGTTTCTCTGGACTCGGAACAAGTCGGGGTGAGTGCGTTTGATGGCCAGGCGGCGCGGGTTGTCAAGGATGTACCGCTTCATGTTCTGCAGTTGCCCTTCTTGATCTAGAATGATGTCATTATAGCCGTCCTCCCACAACCCAGCCAGGTCACCCTTGACAAGTTCTCGGTAAGCCCGATTACAACCCACCTTGAAGCCATTGATTACCTTGCCCAGATGCACAGGAATCCGCTCCTTGACAAAGAAGATTGCATGCAGGTGGTCCGGCATCAACTGGAAAGTCCAAATCTCAATCTCGGGATAGAATGAGGGAATGTTGACAAGATTTTGAATCACGGCCCGCCCCAGCGGAGAGGGCTCCACGATGGCCGGTATCGCCTCCCCGTCGCCCGTGAGCGTGCCGAGCAGAGGCCTCCGCTCCTTGACGACCAGCGTGACCATGTAGATGCAACGGCTCTGGTAGTCATGCCCCACGCGGCGCCGTTTCATCGACGGCTTCAAGTCACCGGCCCACTGCTTCTTGCTCTTGTACCTCTCCCAATCCATCACGCAAATTTACCCCAATTGCCCCACCTCGGCAAGCAATCGAGCAGGTTTTTTCACTCAAGCCGGGGCGCAGCCCCGGCACGGGGAACCGCTCCCCTTGCTGCCACCAGCCCGCCCCCCTGCTGCAACCTGCCCGCCCCCCTGTTGCCTCCAGCCCGGTTTCCCGTGTCGCGGCTCTGCCGCGGCCTCTTCAGCCCTTTTAAGGCAAGAAAATGCAGTTTTCTCTTGGGTCTTGCAACTTTTACCATCTGGGGTGCGTCTATAGGGTGAATGGCGGGACGATTTTGCTGCCGATAAGATGATAACTCAATTAAAACCTATAGACAATGAAACGGAACTTTTTAACGATGATGATGGTGCTGCTGGCCGTGCTGGCCGCTACCGCCGACACGTTTACGGGCCGCGTGGTCGACGAGACACAGGCGCCTGCCCCCTTTGCTAATGTGGTGCTGTTAAGCGCCAATGACAGCGCCTTTGTCGCCGGAACGACGACTGGTGCCGATGGCCGGTTCTCCCTCACAGGCCATGCCGCAAGGCCCATCATAAAAATCACCTATCTGGGCTACAAAACGCAGGTGCTGGAAGCAGCAGGCTGCGACTTGGGCACCATCGCTCTGGAACCCGATGCCACCATGCTGGGCGAGGTCGTCGTCAAGGGCCAGCGCCCCGCTTTCAAACTGACCACCGAGGGCCTGAAGACCGAGGTAGAAAACACCCTGCTCAGCAAGGTGGGCACCGCCAAGGCCGTGCTCGAGAATCTCCCTGGCGTGCAGCGCAAGAAGGACGGTCTGGAGGTCTTCGGCAAGGGCACGCCACTCATCTACATCAACGGCCGCAAACTCCAAAACCAGACCGAACTGGACCAGATCAGCAGCGAGGACATCCAGAGCGTGGAACTGATTACCAGTCCCGGTGCGAAATATGACGCCACGGTCGAGTCGGTCATCCTCATCAAGACCAAGCGGCCGCAAGGCGAGGGCTTCAGTTTCAACACCCAGGCCAGTTACTACCTGGGTGAGGGTCCCGACCTGGCGCTGGGCCTGAACTGGAACTACCGCCATCGGGGGCTGGACGTGTTCGGAAGCGTGTGGTACAACGATGACAGGTACCTGGAGAATGATGACTTTGTCTTTGACGTGCAGGCTGACACCACATGGCGCATGAATGAGCATTCCGACATCAAGACCCACAGCAACTCGATTTACTCCTCGGCGGGTGTGAATTACATCTTCAATGATAACCACTCGATGGGCTTCCGCTATGACACCAAAGCCTTTTTCCTGAACCGCACCCGCGGCACCTTCACCGCCGACGTGATGGCCAACGGCGAGTTTTATGACCACCTGGAAAATGGTGTGCACATGTCCAGCAAGTTCAACATGCCCCACACCCTCAACGCCTACTACAACGGCAAGGTGGGCAAAACCTCGATTGACTTCAACACCGACTACGTCTTCCATAAGGAACGCAAGCGCCAGTTCAACGACGAGGTGAGTCAGGAGTGGGAGAGCCGCACGGTGACCAGTACCAGCGTGATTCGCAACCAACTGTGGGCGGCCAAACTCGTCCTGTCATGGCCGCTGTGGGGCGGCAACCTGCAAGTGGGCAGCGAGTATGACCACACGCACCGCAACGACGACTACATCAACCCCGAACAGGTCGTGCCCACGTCCTTCACCGAGCAGAAGGAGCACAACTACATCTTCTTTGCCGAGTACGGCCACCCCCTGCCTTTCGGCCAGTTGAAGATGGGTCTGCGCAACGAGAACGTTACCAGCGATTACTACAGCCAGGGTGTGCACATGGCCGAGCAGAGCCGCAACTACCACCACTTCTTCCCCAGCATGGGCCTGGTGGCACGGGCGGGCAATGTGCAACTGATGCTGAACTATGCGATGAAAATCAAGCGTCCCGGCTATTGGCAACTGCGAAACAGCGTCACCTATGCCAACCGTTTCACATGGGACAGCGGCAACCCCCTACTCAAGCCCACCATCAACAACGAGGTGTCGCTTATGGCGATGTACAAGTGGGTCAACCTGATGCTGGGCTACAAGCATGACCGTGACGTGATCGTCAATGTGGCTCACGAGATACCCGGCAGCGAGGCCACCACCCTGATGAGTAACGAGAATGTGGACCACAAGGATGCCATGCGCGTGATGCTCACCTTCTCGCCCCGCTTCGATTTCTATCAACCATCTCTCACTTTGGGTGTCATCAAGGAGTGGATCAAGATACCGTCGCCTATCGGCTTCATCTCCCCCAAGAACCCCGCCTATATCGTGCAGTTCAACAACAATTTCCAGATTCTGCCCACGCTGACGGCCAACGTCAACTTCAATTGCGCCAGCCGTGGCGACATGGAAAACGTCACCCTGACCGAACCTATTTATCTGCTCGACATCGGCGCCACCAAGACCTTCCTGAACGACCGCCTCTCCATCCAGGTGACCGGCCACAACCTGCTTGACTCACAAGAGCATTACAAATTGCGTTACGGGCTGCGCACCATGTGCCAGGTCCAGCGCCGTGATGCCCGTGAGGTGGAATTCACCGTGCGTTACAAGTTCAATGCCACACAGAGCAAGTACAAGGGCACCGGTGCCGGCGCCAGCGAGAAAGAAAGGCTATAAATATTGCTTCATTTTTCAATGACTCACGCCATGCCGGGATTCCCGTCCCCGTGGCGTGGGCCTTTTTAGTTCACGAAGTTTACCGAGACGCCGACCTGCAGGCGGGCGGGATTCAACGGGTAGTGCGGCATGGCGAAATAGGCGTCACCGCTGTGGATTTTCTGGTTGAAGTGGGTCCAGGCGACAAAGAAGCGCGCCTGTTTCATCTTGAAGTTGGCATACAGGTTCATGATGGCGAAGTTGCCGCATTCCATCTCCCGCTGGCTGTGGAACGTCATCGTCGCGGGGTTGTAGACGGGCGCATAGTACTTGGTGTAGTAGTTGCCGTCAACACCCATCTGCACGTGCAGCACGTGCGCGATGGTGAACGTGGCGTACAGGTTGCTGTAGATGGCGAACTTGGGCAACGGCAGCACCTGCTCGTTGCTGCTCGTCTGCAGCGTCACGCTGTTCTCCCAGTTGAATGCCTTGAAGTGCAGGCCCTGATGCCAGCGGGCGCTCAGCACATGGATGGCGCCGCCGTGCTGGGCGGGCAAGCCGTCGGCATTCCAGTAGATGTAGTCACTCAGGGTCTCATAGCCCACGTTGACGTTGGTCCATGAGAAGGGGATGTCCAGTTCGCCGCCCACGCGCACACGTTTGGTCTTGGAGAAGTTGTTCTCCCACGCATAGTGGTTGGAAACGAAGTGCTGGAGCAGATAAGGCACTGCCAGGTTCTTGAAGTAGCCGTAGCCCTTGATACTCACCGAGTCGCCCAGCATCTTGAAGCGCGTGGTCACGTCGCCGGTCAGGTCAATCTCGCCGGCTGCATCGCCCAGCACGCCGAACTGTGCCGTGGCATTGTAGCGCAGCAGCGAGCCGCGCTGCTTGGTCAACTGGCCGCCTATCCATAACAGGTTCTGCGTTTTGCGGTGGGGAACGTTGACAGGCAGCACGTCCATGCCTTCAGCCCATTGGACGCTGTCGGTGTTCACTTGGGTGTAGCGTCTTACCTCGTGGGTTCCGTAGACGGCAAAGCCGAATTTGGCATACTTGTTGAAGCCCTCGAGCAGCGACACGCCCACGGTGTTGCGCAGCCGCCAGTAGCGTGTTGACTCGTCAGTGCCGCCCAGAGCCAGATAGGTGTTGTCAAAGAAGGTGGTGTCCTCGCGGCCCGACTTGTTCAGGAACTGGTGCTTGCTGCTCCTGAAGTCGAGTGTCCAGATGAAACTCGTCACGGGCACATAGGTGCGGTCGATGATGGTGTCGGTCACGCTGTCGCGGCGATAGCGGTAGTAGCCCACCTTGTAGCGCTGGTTCAGGTAGAACTGGCTACCCTCCAGGTGGCTGTGGCTGTTGGTCAGCAGGGTGGGGATGCTCTTGTTGTCCACGCGGGTCTCACCGCCCTGCACCTCGGACGGGTCGGTGATATAGCGGTCGTCGTTGATGCCGCCGCTCTCCTTGGTGGTGTAGTTGTAGTGGTTGAAGAAGGTCTGCAGTTCGTAGCGGTCGCCCATGTGTGAGCCGAACAGGCGCCACATGAAATCCTTGTCGGCCTGTTGGTCATAGGAACCCTTGCTGTAGATGTAGTCGATGCCGCCACCCACCTGGGTCTTGCGGTCCACGTTGCCCGAGAACTCCAGTTGCGTGCGGTCCAGGTTGCTGTACTTGTCGCCGCCGGTGGAGTGGCTCAGCAGGGTCATGGGAATGCGCGTGTTGTAGTAGCGCATCGTCCCGGTGTCATGCAGCCAGGCATCGATGGCGTCTTCAAAGAAGAAGTCGCCGGCCAAGGGACGTTCAAAGAAAATCTGGTTCTGCCCCGGTGCTCCGTAGTTGCCCGTGGTCAACCAGGCATCGCTCACCATCGACGGCACCATCGTGCGGTGGTAGTCCAGATGGATGGTGTCGAGGGTCGAGGGATAGTGCAGGCCCAGCGGCTCGCTCACGCGCCATGCGTACGAGGGCTCCACGCGCTGTTTCTTTGTCTTGGTGGACTTGGGTTTTTCAGTCGTGAACTCCTGAGCCACAGCGATGTTCATCACTGCGGCAACCATCACCATCAACAATATGATCAGTCTTTTTCTCATTACTGCCGGCAAAGATAATATTTTTTTGGCAATTAGACCTTTCAGGCACAAAAGAGCCGCTTTTCCCGGTCGCGGATTCTGCCAGACAATCCCGCTCACGGGCAGATGTGCCGCTCCTGCTCCAGCCCCGCCGGGGACATGATGAAACCCCGCAACGCATCGATGCTGACGATGCGCTGCGGGGCATTTGCTGATGTATCAAGCCGTGGCATTCTCTCTAAGAAGATGGCCTGAAACTGTCCATTGTCAGTTGTCGGGAACTCCTCATTCCTGACTTCTAACTCCTAGATGGTGCGTTCAACGGGCAGGACAAAGGCGCGCAGGCCCAGTTTGGGCGTCGCCAGGTCCATCTGGTGCAACTCGTCGAGCACGGCATCCACACGGCGGTCGTCCACCACGGTCAGGATGGCCGACGCAATCGAGGGCCAAGCGTGGGTCGAGTAGTGCGGCTCGCCCGTCTTGCTGCCGCGGCCCTGAACCTCGCGCCAACCCGTAAAGCCACGGCAGTTGAGCAGGTTCAGTTTTTCGACGATGCGGTCATAGTAGGCCTCGTCAAAGGCAATGAATATCGCTTTCATATCTTCATTCAGTTAAGTTTTGAGTAATGCGTTTTAAAGATAGGATGACAAGATGCCTACTTCATTATTTCTTCTGATGTTCCTTCCTGATTTTCTTGCGGGTGCGGCGGATGCCGGTCAATGCAAAGATGGTGTACATCGTGGGAACGAACAGCAGGGTCATCAGCGTCGACATGGTCAGACCGCCGATAACGGCAATACCCATCGGGCGCCACATCTCGCTACCGACACCAGTGCCGACAGCCATGGGCACCATACCCAGGATGGTGGTCATCGAGGTCATCAGCACAGGACGCAGACGCGAGTGGCCACCATTGATCACGGCACGGCGGATACTCATGCCGCGTTCGCGGTTCAGGTTGATGTAGTCGATGAGCACGATACCGTTTTTCACCACAATACCGATCAGCATGATACCACCAATCATCGACATCACGTTCAGGTTGGTGCGCGTCAGCAGCAGGATGAGGACGATACCCGAGAAGGCGAACATGATCGAGGTCATGATAATCGCGGGATAGGTGAACGACTCGAACTGTCCTGCCATGACGATGTACACGAGCAGGATGATGAGCAGACCCAGTGTTGCCAGGTCACCGAACGAGTCTTGCTGGTCTTCGTAACTACCACTCAACTCAATGAACACGTCACCGGGCTTGTCCATCTGGTCGATGAGCGGCTGCGCATCGGCAATGACCTCACTCATGGGACGGTCCTGCACAACGGTTGATACGGTGATGATGCGCTCACGGTCCTTACGCTCGATGGTGGGCGGGTTGAACCGCTCGACAACGGTGCCGACCTCCTTGAGGCGAACACCCGTGCCCATCGCGTTGTAGAGCATGATGTTCTCGATGTCTTCGATGCTGCGACGATGCTCGGGGTCATACATCACCTTGATGTCATACTCCATACCATCCTCGCGGAAGTAACTGGCCGTCGTACCGTTGATGCGGCTGCGCAGGGCATTGGCGGCACTGCTCAGGTTCAGGCCGTACATCGCCAGTTTCTCGCGGTCAAAGTCCACATGGTACTCGGGCTGGTAGTCGCTGCGGCTGATGTTGATGTCGGCCGCACCGGGAATCTTCTCCAGCAGGCGTTTCAA
>Ga0256407_10002621_pt1 | contig 33976 bp, 34 predicted proteins | sample RumenRJG_04DNA_FD_193489 | JGI IMG/M metagenome (GOLD analysis project Ga0256407, IMG submission 193489) | Bovine rumen microbial communities from Lethbridge, Alberta, Canada - RJG_04 | ecosystem: Host-associated > Mammals > Digestive system > Stomach > Rumen | place: Canada: Alberta...
CTACTTTAAAAAGAAATCCGTACATTTGTACCCGGAAAGCCTTGACAGCCTCCCCGTGTACTGTTGCCAGTTGGACGTTTGTTATACATTTCCGCTACGCAAAAATGCACAAAAACGAAACTGGCTAATAGTTCGCAAGCTCATATTAGGCTGAGGAATGTTCGCAGGCTCACATGCAAAATTTTAAAATTGTTTTTCAAGGATGACAAAGAAAGATACCATATACAGATTCAATGTCGAATCTTACATTGAAGATAAAAAGCTCGATAAGACTTTCTATCTGAAAAGTCTGACTCCGATTGATCTTGATCACAACAAAGAGATCTGGGTTCCTGTGACCGTCGGTACAGTCTGGATAACAGACGGTCCGAAAGATTTTCAGATCCACATTCCGATTTTAGATGAAGATGAAGAAACTCTTGTCTTCACTATCACCAAGAAACAATATGAGATGTTCAAATCGAACGTCGGTGACAAACGCCGATTGAACATCATAGCAAAGGCTGCTAAAGAAAAACTGCGCTTCAGGAAAATAAAGAAGTCCGAGATGCTTGTGGTCAGGATGAGCAGGAAGAGGATGCAGAAGATAACGGAGGATGCAGAACTTTGCAACCTCTCATTATCAGCCTATGCCCGGAACGTGCTGGAGGGCTACAAGCCAAGGAAAGCACTCTCTGAACAGGAGGCTGCCGACATCCAAGAGCTGGTGAAAATGCGGAAGGATATGTTAAATTTTTATTCCGCAACAAAAGGTGTTCTCGCATCCATTCCGCGTGAGCAAAGAGCGGAGTACATTGTTCTTGGGACACCTTACCAGCAGTTCCGAAAATATATTCAGGAAGTCCTGATGAAGTTCGATTCAATCATCAACAGAGAAAAAGAAGGAGGTATAATATGATTATAAAAGTAGAACCGATATCGGCGAGTCATGGCCATAACGCCATCAACTATGCCATGGATAAGGATGGCAAGTATAAACCCGAACTACTTCGCCTGAACCATCTGGACCTTGATGACGGCGTTACTTTCAGCCAGCCGTCACCAAAAGACGTGTGGGACTTAATGAAGCTCCATCAAGGGAAATACAGGTTCCACCGCGACGATATGTTCATTCGGGTGGAACTCTGCCCGCCGATGGATAAGTGTAAGAACTGGAATCAGGAGAACTGGGAAGACTTTCTCGACAGATGCCTGCGCCTCCTTGATGATGAAGACAATTACTATAAGAAAGTGCCGATGAAGAACAAGGACGGCTCACCAAAATTGGACAAGGATGGTAATCAAAAATATCGGACAATCGGAGAGCCTTTCATGTTCAAGAAGGCTCAGTTCGTAGCGGCCATTCACCGTGATACTGGCAACTGGCACGTCCACCTTATAGCCAACCGCATCACAATGGATGGCAAGTGCATGGACATGGAAAAATGTCACAAGCGAGCCATCAAGGCCGCCGACGATTATGCCAATGAAATGAGGCAGGTTGATATCACCTGGAAGACTGCATCCGAATATGACAATAAGCGCAAGGAGCGCATCTATAGGGATGCCGTCGAGGTTTTGAAGGGGATGGAGAAGTTCAACCTTCAGGACTACTTCGCCGGTATGAGAGCCAGGGGGTGGGTGGTGTCACCTAATACTCCCGACTCTAATGGCGTTATCCATGGTTACTCCATCGGCGAATTTGTCCATGAGAAAGATCAGACTCCTTTAATGTATAGGGCTTCCAAACTCGGTCATGGCTATGCCCTGACCGTCAAAAATCTCGAAAGAACCTGGCAGCGCATCCAAGATGAGGAACGTCGTGCTTCAGGTGCTTCCATTCAGCCGACCGCACAGCATCCTGTTCAGACTCCCGTTAAGGAGAAGGAGCGTGAACAGCAGCAGTTCATTAAGCCGGTTGCTAAACCACAGGAGCCGACTGTTACCTATGAGCATGAAGGAAAGCCCTTCAATATCCTGAAGTCCATCGATGACCTTATCCGCAGTCTCATCGTTCTACCGACGGCGGCAGATTATGCCGACGAAGAAATGGATGGCCGAGATTACAGTCCCAATATGCCGGAACTCGATGAAGTGGCCGAGACGGCAGCAGCCTTCTATGCCGGCATACTCACCATGCCTCTTGATCTGGCGGGCGGCAGCGCCTACGTTTCTTCTGGAGGCGGTGGCGGCGGCTCATCCAGCATCGGTAAAAAGGATGATGATGAAGAGCGTGAGAAAGCCAGACGTGCGGCAATGGCCGCAGGCCTGATGCACGCGCCTCGCCATGGCCAGAAGAAGTCTTACAGACCAAGATGGCACAGATAGAAGTTTAACTATAATTCGTATATAACATGGGAAGAAACAAATATGATGATGATGGCCTGCTCGATCAGTCAGCAGTAGCCAAACCTTCTGCATCAGAACAGCAGAAGAGTCCTTTACCGATGCCGCCAGCTCAGGAGAAGTCCGCAGAGGAACTTTCCTTAGAGCGGTCATTGGCTATCCTGAAGGAAATCGACCGTGTGACCGAAGAATTACAGCAGAAACAAACGGTTCTGGCTGAAAATCTGAGAGATGTAAAGGATAAACAGTCTGTCCAAAATCAGGTCATGGACGCTCTGGAAAGGATGATTAAGAGACAACATGATGTTGTGGCAGACATGGAACGGTATAATAAGGAAGCAATGAGAAAGTTCCAGACGGCCTATACATTATCGAAAGAAGGAGAAGAATCCATCTTTAACATCCTGAATGAAATTGTTCAGAAGATGATAAATGACACAAAGCGTGGTCTAAGCGAAGACCTGAAGGTTTTTGCAAAGGAGATTGTCAATAATACAGAAGGATCCCTAAATGCCCTTAAAAAGGCATACAGGGCATCTGTTGATGAAATAGATGCAGACAGCAGTAAGGTTGCAGAAAAGATCCTGAGCTGGGTTGACTTTATCCTGATTCCGAAACCATACTTCGGGATCCTGATGACAATGGTGACCGTCCTCTTCATCGCTGGAGGTGTCGGGTTCGTCGGCTATACCACCGACACAGAAAGCAACAGCTATATAGCCGTAGCCGTGGCAGCTGTGTTCTGCGTGGCCACAGTAATATATAGCTGGTACTTCGGAAGGTCACCTGAAAAAGAAAAAAGTACAGTTCCTAAGCCGGTAAGGCTGTCCTTCTCACAAGTCCTGTACGGCCTTGGAATCATCGTCATGTCAACTGTCTGGCTCTTTATCTACCTGACAAAGTTCTACACCCAGCCATACGCCGAGATACTGGGGTATCTATACGCCACAGTCATAGGTTCGAACTTGATCAGTATGCTGCTGCAAATACTCTTCAAGAGGGCGTGAAAAAGGCTGGTCTGTATAGATCAGCCTAATATCTCATGGTTTCACGGAGAATCTTCCGATTCACATCTGGCGGTTGATTCATGACAACCGCGAACTCACTGGCATCATACTGCTCGTCAAACTCAGGACAGAATGAAGGATTATCCTCCTGCACCTGCCTGATCTTTTCGTAAGTTTCAAAATAATCTTCGTCAATCTCCGAATCATCTTCCACCAAAGGAGGTTCCTCTTCGGGGGCTTCATCAACAGTCTCAATCTCGGGCTGATCAAAAACTCCTTCATTTATGAGATTGTCGTAGTCGGTTTCACTTACACCATCATCGTCGGTTTCCGTGCCATCAGTTAAACAGTACGTACAGTTATCGATCTCCTTTACATACCTGGTACTGAAACCAAAAGCGTTCTCAGGGGAATACATTAGATGGGGATGCTGCAATTCCCATCCGATAGCAATCACATAATATACAATATAGATGATTACCAATGTCAGAGCATAGATTTGAAATGCTGTCATAGTTTCCGTGCTTTAATTAATACTGTCCGCTGGCGTATCAGTCTTAATATAGACTGGTACTGCTTCATGATCAATTACATCGGCACAGAAAGATAAAGCTTTCCTTATGCCGGTCTTCACATTAGAGGCTGCTCCTTCAAGAGTGTTCCACTCCTTCCATTCGCTTTCCTTGGCTGGCGCGGCCTTGCCCTCAGATTCTTTTAGAGAATCGGCGAGGTGCCGCTGCTCCAACATCATCATCTCCTGCTCCAGGGTGAAAATTCCGGTCGAGTCCAGAATCTCCAGATCAAGAGAATCAATCGAAAATCCTTGCAGTTCCGTAATTCTCGATTCTTTCACTTCTGGATGCCGTTCACTGTGCTGCATCTCAGAATGGAAAATATCAGTTACAAGCCATCCCAGCCCCAACAGGGGAAGGAATAAAATCGCCGGAAGAACAAACTTCGGCTGTATAAAATTAATCTTTTTCATTATATATGACGTTATCTTTTATACAGTTTTGACCCTATCTCAGGAAGATAAACTTCCTTTATCAAGTCCTCTACATCCTGATAAACTTGATTATAATGAGCAAATAAAATTCTTTCTTTGCTATCAACTGAAGAGAATATATAAGGAGTGATTTTTAGACCTTCATTGACAGTCTTAAAACTCTCAATTTCCTTATCCCTGCAAGTCCATTCCTTTTCGTCGGGTAAGGCCTTACAGAGGAACAAGTTCAAAACCTTAAAGAATAACTGATGATGTTTTTTGCAAACCAACATAAGATAATCCCGATTCCACCGCCCGGACAGATCAAAGTCATCACCGTCTTTACTAAGAATCCAATATGTTTCTTTGTTTTGGAACTTGTTAAGAAAGGTTCGCAACGGTAGAAGCGTAAGATCCATCAATTCTACATCACGGTCATTAAAGATTCTGTCCTGTGCTTCTATCAGATTAAATGCCTCTGCATCCGTTTTCAGAATATCCAGGACTTCATTATAATAATGGCGCAGAAAAGCAAGTATATGCGGCAAATCCGAATACTTACCAAGCCAATAATAAGAATCGGGATCCATCAATCCGATGTTATAGGAACCTCCTGCGGCTCTGGCCTGCTCTGACAGGTCGCGGTTCGCCTCCGTATCGAACACGCGGCCAGTAAGCTGCCGGTGGCCTGTTTGGGGATTTTCGCAATACTCTGGCCATAACATCGTGTTTTTATCCTTATACGGCATCTTCTTATAGTTCAGGAAGAACCAGACGCAGGCCGCAAAGAAATCTTTCGATGTTTCCTTATACAGCTGAAATGCCCTTGGCGCGGCATCGGCATTTTTCCAGAAGGTTTCCAGGAGAATGTCTGCAAACATCATTGAATCTTGGAGGGTCGGGATATACTTCAGCTGTATCGGGTTAAACCGCATCGAGTGACTGACATCGGCGAAGTTCAGCACCCGCATATACTCCCAGGATCTGGCCAGCTGATGTCTGGTAGGAATCTCAGAAGGGTGCGACAGTCCTTTCAGTCTGCCACCTCCCTCAGACTGGTATAAACCAATCAAATAATTATCGTCTTTAACTATCATATTAAAAATCTTCTTTTACATAATTATACGGCCCGTAAATTATACGAACACCATACGGAAAACCAAGAACCTTTCCGGGATGTCCATAATCTTTGATGTCTATACGAACGCCGAAACCAAAATCCTGTTCTGAAGAAACTGGAGATATACCTCCCACAGAGAGATAATCATCATTGCCGTCCATATTAATAAAACCGGAATAGCGTTTGCTTAAAATTTCATGCATCCTTTGTTTCGTCCTAATGGCTTCGACCTTGGACTTACAGTTAATACACAAAATGGCTGCATTAAAATAACTCCTTTCGCCATCAGATTGAAACATAAAATGCATGGTGTCGAAATCTACAGCAGCATATTTCTTGTTTTCAAAAATCATATCATCTTTCGTGGAGTTGAGATAATCATAATCTCCATACTTATCGGTGAGAATACGTTTTGCATCTTCATACGTCGAACCAAATGGAACATTACAAATTTCTGTTATAAGATTATACTTATAGATAATCTTCCAGAAATTTTCAACAGATCCTTGGTTATCATGCTCAGCTTCTACAACTTCGCCGTTAGGCAGTATGTACTTTATGTGAACACTGTCAATTTCGCTGTTTTCCAAAACATCTAAGAAAACTTTTTGTTGTGCAGGAGAAAGCTGCTTGACAACTTCCATGCTTTGTTCTACAAAACTATTTTGTTCTATAGAATTTCCTCCTTTCTGTCCGAATACTGCCACTGGCAGCATCAACAAAACAAATAATACTATCTTCTTCATAAATGCAAACATTTAAATTCTGATTCTCATTTTCATCTCCTCGCCGTCCCTGCCGTTGATGATGTCGTCAAACTCTCTGGCGGCATCGGTAAACCATTTCTCAGGTTTGCTCCGAACTTCAGGATCATGACGAACAGCATCCTTAATGCTATCGTACTTCCTCCAGACCTCGCTCTCCGTGCCGCAGAGATCAACATACTCACGGATCTTCTGCCTGGCTTCATCAGAGAAAGTTCGCGCCGTGGGAGAAACGACACGCTCTTTAAGCGCATCGATCAGTTCCTTCCGCAGTCCGCACTCCCTGACATTCTTGGCCAGTGTCCGGATATGGATATCCTTCTCTGGGTCATTCCAGCTGCCATTGCGGGAGGCATAGCTTGTGATAACCATACCGTGCCGGTCAAAGACATTGCGCAGAATCTTATACTGTTCACTGTCTAAATCTGTTCCGTTCTCGACATGGGCATGGATGTTAAAATATGCCCAGCTGTAAGGCTCGTATGGGCGTGGCGGCTCATCGACAATCTCAGTGCCGTGGAAGGTCAGACTGTCCGCGTCAAAGCCTTTCTTAGCCCAGTAGCCTTTTGATTCCTCAAACAGCATCCCAGCGGCATCCTTCATGTTCTGCTGAAGCTCCTGGGCATTATATAGCGGCATGACCTTCTTAGTACTGTTAGACAGTACTTCCGGTCCAAGATATGTTGATATATCCCAGAATAGGCCTTCTACACTGCTGGAGTTCCGCTGCTTGCGTCTGATGAAATCCATCTCCTTCTCATAGTCAAGACCAAGAGCGTCATAGAGAGCTTTTCTATCGCCGACAAGGACGGTATGGTTGCCGCGTTCTTCATAATGGGTACAGAGATTCTTATCCGCTTCCATGAGATCATAGGCCTTATCGGCCAACTCCATGCAGCGGTTATACTTCTCGGTGCGATCGCTCCCGAAATAGCTCTGTATAACCCGTACAACGGATTCACTTACAATACTATCCTTATCTCGTTTATAATCAATCATAGCTAAACCTCCTTAAAAATATCCCCGCCAGCCCGTGACGGGGACTAAAAACTAATATAACATGGCAAACATTGAAACTATCGTTTAATACCTCTACTCTGTTCCTCCTTCTCGGACTCTTTCATCAGTTCTTCAAAGTTATCGTGTAAAGTTTTCTCGGCATCGGCCTGCTGAGCCTGCTGAGAAACAGGAGTCTGCTCTTTACCGATGGCGACAGTGGCAGTCTTCTCGCCGCCTGCGCCGTTGATAAGGCCGGCCCATCCCTTACCTACCTGTTTACCGGCGTCGGTAGAAACCTGCTTGCCTACAAGAGGAATCTTTCTGTCAACCTCTTCGCGGAACTTTTTTGAAGGAAGCTCGAAATAGCTGACAGTCCTGCCGAACATCTTGGAAGCCGCTGCCTTAACAGAATCAAGGTCGGTGGAAAGATGGCTCTGGAAGGCCTGGAAAGTCACCAGCTGCTGCGGTGTCCACTTCTTCCATATACCGCTTTCCTGAAGCATCTTGGCTTGCTTATAAGTCAGGTCATCCATCTTTTCAAGATTTCTGGCCTTACGGTCAACTAAAGCGAGAAGTTGCTTATCAGACATACCCTGATAACTGTCCTTTACCTTATCGTTCTTGACAAACTCATCAAAGTCCTGACTCTCGCCATAGCTTCGAGCGTGTTCGTCGTACTTGATGGCATCCTGAAGTTCCTTCCGGATTCCGTCAATATAATCACCGTGACAATTGCTTCTGGATATGGCTTCATCAAGAGCCTTATCCAATTCCTCGGTGCCACGGCCAAGATCCTTGCAGAAGTCCAGATAGGAACGGATCTCTTTCATCTGTTCTGGGGAGAAGGAATAGGACGAAGGATTCTCAATGCGTCCTATCATGGCCTTGACGGCTTTCTCCCTGTCCTCCTGCAGCAGTTCCAGGTCCATGCTCATATCATAAAGAGCTTCCTTAGTACCGCTGATGCGCTTATTGTCAGTTCCTTCTCCGGATGAAAGACTGTCAAGTAGCCCATCAAAAACCTTACAGCGTTCCTTATAGTTGGATGCTCCCTTTAATTCGGCATATCTTTCAAGAACACCTTTCTCAAATGCCGTGAAATCATGAGTTTGTCGATTATCCGGAGTCTCAGCATGATTAACAACGAGACACTTAGCAAGATGGTCCAGAACGGTCATCTTGGCAGAATCATCCAACTTACTCCATGGCTGGTCGAAATGTATAAAACGACCATCAGGATTATCTTCTGAAGGAACGGCAGCCAGTCTGATACTGTCAATCTTTCCATTCTCAAAATGGACTCCATCTACAAAAACAGATGGTTCAAAGTCCTTCAGATTACCCCTCGACAGGAAGCCTTTCTTTCCATCTTCTATATAAAGATGATCATTAGACACCTGTACCTCTCCGCTGGAGTTAAGCCTTTCGCGGTTAGTATAATCAATATATCTGGCACCTGGCGTAGCAGCGGCGATATAAAATTCCTTCAGCTTCTCATTACCGGCGGTCTTGGATTTACCGTCGGCGACAACCTCAGACACAAGACTGTCTATCTCCTTCAGAACACTATCGTGTTTCTCCTTGTTACCGCCATGCTTTAGCACATCATCGGCAGCAGCTATCAGGGCACCTGCGGCCACCTTCTGCTGGCCGATGGGAATATAGTCAGCCAGATAAGCCTCGATGTCATCAATCTGACTACCCTTGAAGGACTTCCTGCCCGGCTCTGTCATACGCTCTCTTACCGCGAAAATGGCATCGGCACGGGCTTGCGCTCCTTCATTTATCATGTGCTGGTAACAGACCTTAAAGGCCGTTTGATCCAGGATAACCTTCTGGCTCGCCGGAGTAAGCTGGTTGATATTACATACACTCAGACCATTCTCGGACAGGACATTATCAAAAATCCTGCCGGAATAGATATCCCTCGCGCCACTTACGTCGCCGACGTAGAGGTTCATGCCATCGCCCTTATCGTAAAACATGACCTCAGACAGATCCTTTCCATTCCGGTGATACACTGATGTGGGGTCTTTCATCCTCACATCATGGACGACACCGATGGAAAACGGCTTACCGGCGAGATTATGATCGTCAGCAAACTTCAGGAGAGCCTTCTTCCTCTCCACATCGGCCTGTGAGGGACCTCCAAGAGTACCCATCCAGCCCTTCAAAGTCTCAAAAATTCCTGCCATAGCATTAATTGGTTTTGTTACAATTTCAAACCTTGATTTCTATCCTGCTTCTCCTGCTCCTTCATCAACTCCTCGAAGTTGTCATGAAGGGCCTGTTCCGCATCGACGGCCTGAGCCGATGCCTGACCCTGGCTCATGGTGGCAGTATCAACCAATTTCCTAAATTCGGAATTGGAAGTCAGAATATCAGTCCAATGAGAAGACTTGGTTCTGATGGCCTTATACTCCTCTGGTGTAGAAATTACAGAAAACGGCTTACCGTTAATATCACCCTGAAAATGAAATCCCTTATGATCTTGTGTATAATTAAGTCTGAGTCCGGTCAGGTCAACGCCATCAGGAAGGTTGTGCGACAAATTAAAAATCTGCCGCTTAGTGGCAGCGATGGCCTTCGAGTCTGCTCCATCGAATTGTATGGAGTCAACCAGCGACTCCAACAGTCCATCCCGTGCATTGCCTGAAGTAACGCCCTCCTTCTCAGCATACGTCAACAAGGCAGCCTTCTCGGCTTCGGTAAAAGCTCTGCCGTCAGGCGATTCCGTCTTGCTAACTATAGCATTAAGGGCATCTATCCGGGAGGCTTGAATATCCTTGCTTGCTATAGACTGTGACATATTCAACTTTTGCTGAATGTCCTTGATTGTAAGGTCACATAAATCAGTGATAACACTTGCATTGTTGGAAATGTTATCATCATCAGGGTCAAACTCGTGCTTGTAAACCTTACCATCAGTGCCAGTGTACTGTCCTTGCCAGGTCAGTACGAGGTCATCATATTCGTTAGTAAGCATTACAGAGTCAACAACGGCCTGAGTGCCTTTACCGTAGAAATCCGTTAAGACAACAGGATGTGGAAGCTTATATTCGTTATCCGTGCCTAACACCTTCTCCAGCTGTTGCTTCTTCAGGTTCATCAGACCGACTTCCACTCCTTCCTGTCCGATGTTGCGGATATCCACATATACGCCTTCATCCTCCATGTGAGCCGTATATGTCTTAAAGTCTCTGTCATAGGTGAACTTGTCAAACGAGACAGCCACACCGTCCCTTCCCATGAATCCTGAAGAAAGATAGCCGTGCTGGTAAGGTACGGGCTTGATACCTTTGTGACTCATCTTATCGAGGACGGCTACAAGCTCATCCATCTTCATCTCTCGTGGCTGGATCACCACTGCGGTGTCATCCTGGCCCTGGGGCTTCAGCACATTGCCCCATCCTTTCGTGCTATTATCAACCTTTGCCATAATATAATATATATACTTTTAATTAATACTTATCTCTTTAATCCCTGGCCCTGCTCGCGGGTGATACCCTCTGCGAGACCGTCCAGCTCCTTGGCAGTGTCAGTAACCCACTTCTCTGGCTTTCGGGCTACATCAGGTTCCTGTGACACCTCGTCGAGTAGTTCTCTGAATACCTCGCCTGCGGGTTTATCAGGAGCCGCTACCTGATGATAACGGTTCAGGATCTCCACCTGATCAGAGGTGAAGGAACGCTGCCAGGAGTTCGTAATGCGGTCATGGATGGCCTGCTTCGCACCCTCCTTAGCATCGGAAATTTCCTGTAACCGATCCTGCTGCTCTGCAAATTTGTGAGAGTCCACAATCTCGAAGCGGGCGTACTTGTCGTAGGCGTAGTCGGGTTCGAGGTAGTAGTTATCCGTACAGATAACCCACTTCCAGTTATCCTTGATGACCTTGCCGTCATCATCATAACTGAGCGCACCCCCCGGCTGCCTCGTGAAATAACGTCCGTTGTCACCAAGGTATAAGTCGCGGCCACGGCTGTTGGAAAGACCCTCGTCGTACACGACCTTGATAAGAGGTCGTTTATCCTCTGACTCTCCAGCCTTATGGGCCTGTTCATAGGCGGAATGTAACTCCTTCAACATCTCAGAGATTCGCTCAAGTTCCTCGCCGGTAAGATTCTCCTGGGCGATCTCACCTCCAAGGTCATCAGACATCAGCTTCAGATTACCATCCTTGATCTCTATGCCGTCGATGGTGATTGTGTCAGGCATCTCGCCAAGACAGACACGATCCACTTCAGGGTAAGACCATAAACTGAGAGCTACATTATCACCAAAGAGCTTCGTTGCCAAGGTCTTTATCTCAACCTTTGGCTGATTAACCAGAGGCTTCAGGTTCGCATCAAGCTTACCGAACTCCTTGTTAATCTCTTCGAACTTCTTCAGGGTGTACTTCTCATCCACAAAGTTCGTCCAGCCACACCTGTTGAACTCACGGGCAGCATCGTTGATGCTGATGAGACCGGCGGCATAATCCCAATACAGGGACTTATCCACCGTAGGAATGTCAAAGCTGCCGTCGGTTCCAATGCCATGCTTATAAGGATAGCCGATAGTCTTCAGGGCTTCCTCGCGTCTTATCTCATAGTTCTCTTCATCACTATAGATAGCCCGCATCATACCCTTGGCAAGGTTCTTGGCCTTGTCAGAGACATAATCGGCGGTGGTGCTGTTCATCAGTTTCTCATCGCCGTTGCCTGAAGCACGTAAGATGCTTTCGATGGCGCGGGAGGAAGTCTGGTGCAGATCGCTCCAGCGGCCTGACTTGCTGTTCGTACCATAAAGGATATTACTGAGCGGTATATCAACCTTAAAGGCCTTCATAAAGGCGTTCAGGCGGGCTTCCAGATTCTGATAAATAGGATAGCGACGGTCACCATGGATGACATGGTCCAAGAACTTATCCTGGTCAACATCCTGCCTCTGTGTCGCCACGGACAGCTCGGAGGCTCCAACCTCCACCTCACTGTGTTCGTCGCTGATGCTGATGACCTCACCGTTGATCTTATCTATGGTGTATATGCGGTCAGGGTCGCGGTACTGGGACTCGGGGTCGTTCCAGATGACCTTCATCCCCACCTCCAGCCTATCACCTTCAAGGGTTACAGGTGATTCTTCAAGGTTAACAGGTTCCTGTTCGCCAACCTTCTTCTGTTCCAGCAGCTCCTTCGGTGTGACCGCCTTCACCATGAAGACGGTCTGGCACTCCGTAGCAAGGCCGAAGGCAGGATAGTGTCTGAAGCTCTCAGAATCTGGCTCTACCCCATAGATATATCCAGCTTTCTTATCCATGAAGTCGCGGATATTTTTCTCATCCTCTGGATCCTCGATGCCGCTGAGATCACCATTGATGATGGCCCCTAAAGCATAGGATGGAACCTCCTGCTTGTCATAGACAACCACCATCTGGTCATTCTCAGCAAAGAAACTATCAAACAGCTTGTCAAGAATTTCATTCTTCGACTCTTCAGGAATACCGCTGAGATAGTAGCCCTCGTTTTGATCAAACACATCGTACAGCTTCTCAAAGAGAACTATCTCGTCACCTTTGACGGTAGCGTAGCTGAATGTTTTATCAACATACTCTGCGCCGTCATCGATGTTCTTGACAAACACGTCGCCCTTCAGTCCGACAGGATGAAAATCGAGGCCAAGCTCATTGGCTCTAAGTATTACATCGTCCATCTTAGCGTGCTGCTCATCACCTCCCGCAACCTTATCAAAGTAAACACTTGACAATAGCATAGGATCCTTACGGTACTCTTCCATGCAGGCGAGGAATGTCGGGTATTGTGTTTCGTTCAGTCTCATCAGACTGGTGCCAGCCTGTCTTAAAGGATCGTCGATATCCTTACCAACCATCTTGTCTACTTGTTTCAGCCAGGCAGCAATATCCTCCTTGGTCGTAATCTTATCGAAGGACTCCAAGGCGGGGGCATATTTCTCGTATCGGTCTATGACCTCACTGATAAACTGCATGTTATCAATGGTACTGGTGATAAGCCCCTTTATGGCTTCTTTGTCGCCTAATGCAGCCTTAATGTGATCTGGGTGGCAATGTAGGTTTTTAGCCGATTCCTCTACACCATTTTTGTAGTGCTTGATCTCTTCCTGAAGGATCTCACGCTGACGGTCAGAAAGTGGTTGTCGCTTCATCGCCTGCATCTCTGCACCAAGGACCTCACCATAAAACTCCTCATACTCCTCTCCCTCCATCTTATCAGGGAGGTTCCCGTTGCCTCTCACGATGGAGCCTATGACGGCTCTTTCATCAGGAGTAAGGATCTCGTTGTTTTTTATATCTGCCATATCTAAAATAATTAAAGTTACACATAAAAACCGTCGGGCAATTCCGCGTCGACTTCACAAAGTTCGCCAATTCCTTGGCGAAAACAAAACCTGTCACAAACTTTCTCTTGATTTAACAAATTCAAGACCCTAAAGGCATAAAAAACAAGTCGAGGCCTTATTTAATAAGGCTTGACTTTGTTTTTCTGCTACAAAAATAAGGCTTGGCTTTGTTTTAATCAAACTTAACCCTTATCCTCTCCGGCATCGGCGAGGATGGCATCAGTAAAGTTCGATTAAATCAGAAATTCTGGAATATCAAAAATCGAACCCTTTGCCGGCGGCGACAATATCATCTTTTGGAGGTTCGATTAATTTGTGATTTTATCGTACCCCTGTCCTAAAAACCGGACGGCACCAGCAAGATCTTCGCCGATGCCGCCTATCGCCAACGTTAGCCCAGAGGCACTATATATTACTTTTTGCCGCCCGTCGAATATCGCGCGTTTCCCATCCTATCATCAGTAGATCGAGCCTGTAGCCTTTGGCTATACAGGACAGGATGCCTTGCGCTACCCAAGGCTGTGCGTCCTGCGGGCGGGACTGCACGAACTCCCAGGCATTGGTGCCATTAGTGAGTGTTGTGGCCTTCAGTAGCTCAATCTGCGTTTCGGGAATATCCATGTCCTTCACTTTTTCTTGTATCGCAGTTCCCGTGCTTCCCAGTTAATGGTCAGCCGGTTCAGGGAGTACCCTTTACTGATGCAGGACAACACCCCTGCCAATGCCCAAGGCTGATCTTCCTCCGGCCATGACAGTACATAGTCGAGGGCTGTTGTGCCGTCCTGAAGTCTGGTGGCCTTCAGCAGCTGCTTTTGTTCGTCCGTCATTCCTTTCCTCCCCTGTTTGGCTCTACCCCACCCTGCCGCAAGAACCTGTAAACGGTTGACTTGCTTCGGATGGAGAGCTGTTGCATGATTTGAGGAACTGTCATTCCTCCTTTGTATAACTGAGCGCAGGCAACTGCTTTGTCACTCTTTGCCTGTTTAGGACGACCAAACTTGACACCGCGCTTTTTGGCCTCTACCCTACCCTCTGATGTGCGTTCTTTAATCAAATTTCGTTCAAACTCTGCCAGGGCTGAAAATATCTGCAATATAAGAACACCACTGGCACTGCTTGTGTCAATGTTGTCATGAAGGGATATAAGGCTGATCCGGCGTTCCTTCAGCTGCTCGATGATTTGCAGCAAGTCACGCATGGATCTGCCAAGCCTGTCGAGTTTGTAAACAACCAGACAGTCGCCTTCGCGGAGATACTGCAGAGCTGCTTTAAGCTTTACCCTCTCTCCCACTCCGCTCACCTTTTCCTCGTAAATCTTTTCACAACCGGCTACGTTGAGCGCAGTCCGCTGCATATCAAGATTTTGGGAAGAACTACTTACGCGAGCGTATCCGATCTTCATACTCTGAATGGGTTTCAATGGTAAAGCGTCTCTTTCCCTTCGGAGCCTTCAACTCCATACGAAGGTAATTATATATGTTATTTAATTCTTTTATATGGCAAGATTGCATTAATCCGCAATTAGTAAAATCGGGATTAAATTCAAGCGGCTCTTCCCAATAGTCCCAAAGGCGACAACATTTGCCGTCAATGACAAAGTTAAATCCTTCAAAATTATCATCGAAAGTTTCGTCTTCCTCATATGAAACACCATAATACATAAGATCTTCACGTTCCAGTTTAAGACCTCTTGAACGTGCCAGTCTCTTGTCATACACAAAAACATCACCAGACTTCACATCCAGCTTCTTTAACATACCTACAATACTCTCCATGAGAGCGATTCCAATCGTATCCGTCACTTCTGTAAACGAAAAAGGACGAAAATTCTGAATATCAGTCAACCAGTCATTTGGTGTCATACTCGTTTCGCTTTTCTACATTCCGTAATCATAACCACAACTTTCATACTCCAGTCGGATTTCCACACAGTCATCCTCCTTCTCTTTCTTCACTCCAGGACAAGGTAATTGATGCCTGCCGTTCTGGATCCGGAAGCCTCCAAGTCTCTCGTGGTCAGGATAAGCCTTGTTAATAGCTTCGATAATCCTGTTTATCCACCACGAATCTACCATATCGATAGCAATAAAGGAAATGCCTTCTGCTCTCTCTCCGTTGAAACGGAAAAGATTCCTACGCTTGTACTTACTACAAACAGAATCAACAATACTCTTGATTTTCTTTTCGTCGTACATAATATAACTATATTAAATTCTACTTTCGTGTATCATTCTCGTCGTAGGGATAGATATCCCACTCCTGCAGGGCTTCGTCCGGGTTGCACCCGTGATCCATCGCCTTGATAACCTCGTACTCCAGGTTATACTTCCTGGCAATGGCCAGTGCCTCCGGCCTGGTGAATCTTGATTGGACAGGACGAATCCTATACCACAACCTCCAGAATATCACAGATACTTTCATATTTAATCCACAATAAGAGTCATAAATTTACCGTCGGCATCCTCAGATGGAACCACACTCGATACAACCTTTCTGGTCATATCTTTTGCCATCTGCTTATAGTCGATGATTTCCTTGACTTCGCCAGCAATCCTTCTCCTTTCTGTCCTGTCCTTTGGTATAGGAAGAAGCAACTCGTGAATCCTCTCTCCTAAAGTGTCGATAATGTCCTGAGTGAAACGCTTGGCATATATCTGACTCTTTACTAACGGACAGGACAGCAAAGCCAAAAGAAGCAACGGGTCAAGTTCTTCAGGCTTGTTGACCCTTATCTTATATATGTGGCTTTGATATACTATTTCCTTATCATCATCGGTAATTATGGCGCAAGTCCCGACAAGATATGTGCCGTCTCTTACCATAAGGATGTCATTTGCCTGGACATCCTGCTTTCTCTTGAATTTCTCATATATATCACGAGACAGACCCTGTTTCGGATCAAGTTTGATTTCCCAATTGGCGATATCGCTTGTACGGACAAAAGGAATAGAACCAGTGCCATAGCTTTCCTTCGTAACTTCATGTCCCGTTGATATGGTTATTATTCCTTGATCCTCCAAAGACTTGACAGATACTATATCATGGGTTTCAGATAAAGCATCAAGGCTTTTTCTTATCTCCGGATTATAATACTTCGGGACATAGACGTTATTGACAATCTCCCTTTCGGTGATAACAAACCCAAGGTGGTCATAGTCAAGCTGACCATCCTTGATATACTGATTATATTTCTCCTGGATCAGAGGCACATCATCACGGGTGGTTTCGTGTCCTCTGGAATCATGGCCGCAGTATCTGGCTATACCCATGAAGATTTTATCTTCTGGAGTGTTTTTTCCTTTTTCAAGGTAAACAACACAAGTCTTAGCATGGGTATATGGCTGGAACAGATCTTCCGGCATCGAGATTATTGCCGAGATCTTAGCCCGCTCCTTTATGTATTGAACGATGTGTTTGTGAGAAGGATTACAGAAAATGCTTTCTGGTGATACAAAACACATTCGGCCTTTACTGTTCAGAAGGTTCAGACATTTTTCTATAAAGAGTATCTGCGGTGGCTGGGCATCGACAAGAACATCAGTTTTCTCAAACGTTCCGTTTTTGTCTTTCTTCCATTTGTGTCCCAGATCATAAAGAGACAATATCCCAGCTTCGTTAATTTTCAGTTTCTTACCGAAAGGAGGATTAGTAAGAACAACGTCGAAAGTTTTCTCCCTGATGTCTTCTTGTGCTTTGGCACTCCAAGCCTCTGGATTGACAAGAGAGTTTTCACAAAAGATTCCTCCCCTTCCGTCGCCCATCAGGGCCATATATGCCTTTGCCACTTTCCCAAGGAAACTGTCTTTATCAATACCTCTGATGTTCTTAATGGCCACCTTCTGCTCCTCAGCGAAGATCTCATGTTCTGGCCACTCTTCACCATACTGTTTAAAGAGTGTTCCCCATTGAGCTTTAAGGCCTTCAATAAGGAAACCTCCAGTACCACAGGCCGGATCAATCATCTTGTCCTTATAAGAGACCTGTGCTATGTTGACCATAAGCTTAACAACATTTCTGGGAGTGAAGAACTGTCCCTGTGAGCCTTTTGTGGTATAGTCAATAAAAGACTCAAAGGCATCGCCAATGGCATCCCTCTGACTGTCTTTTATACAGAAAGGCTGTAACTGTGCAACGGCATAAGATATGCTTCCGTCATCCAGAGTGATAGCGTCCTCTTCCTGAAAGACATCCTTATATTGTTCCTTTACGTTATCAAACAGTTCGCGGATACGTCCTGCCACTGAGGCGTTTTCCTCATTGATACCGGCGCGGAAGCGGACTATATCATTCTTCTTCGTAAACCGCTCGTCATAAATCTTACAGAACAGAAGATTTATAAACTGTTGGGCGAAAATCTCTGGAAGAGTCGCACCAACATTATTTGCTGCGAAATAATTGTGGATATCTTTGAAGATAGACTTTAAATTATGAGGTGTTTTCAATTCCTTCCGGCGATACATGCCAACGTCTTCAACCCTCTCGCCGTACTCAGGAATATTAGGTATCTCTTCAAAGGTAATGCCGCCATTTACAACTTTCTTAAGCAAACAGAGTTTCTGCTCGCCGTTGTACCATACACCAAGCCTGGCTTTAGAAAGCTGCATATATATCTCCAGCTGACGGCGGCCATCCTTCCGATTTGGCTTTTTACATTCTACAATTATGTAAAGGCTGTCATCCGTATGATCACTGCTATCAAATACAGCAATGTCAACCGGATATTCTTTTTTTATGTCGGAAGGTCTCGCCTTTACCCGGAACTGGGGCCTGGTGTGAATATTTTCTTTCGGATACTTATAGTCCTCAACTAATATTCTCGAAAAGACCTGCACAGCATTGACCTCTTCGGGTGTTTCTCGCACTTCAGTGCCTGATATATAATCTTTCATTTCTTAGTTTCTTACTTATTGCTTACAGCCTGTACTAACATGCTCACCAACGGATTCTCCTCATGGCTCTTGATATTCAGGGCCTCGCCCTTTGCAGCCTCGAAGGTTACACTGGGTGCTGCACCCGCCTCAAAAGCCTGTTCTATAAATTCGGTAGCATCCTTCTGATTTAATCCTCCGGCTACAAGACCCGCCATAATGCAGTTCATTACGTCGGTCTTGATATCATTATCTCGCAATGCCTGAAGGACTTCTTTCGCAGGCTTGATTTTGGCCGTATGATACTCAATCACCATCTGACCACCTACCTCGTTCCAGAGGTCGAGCATTTCCATCTCGTAGGGATTTACTGTCTGTTTCTTCTTTGCCATATCTTTTGTTTGTGTATTATATCAATTCTTTTAGTTCCATGATTTCTAATATGTTGTACCTCACTCCATCTATTTCGCTATTCCAGGAGTAATGGAAATGCCCAATAAACCAGTGCTGCAGGGGATGGCCGTGCTCCTTCAGGAAGGAATGAATATCATCCATCACCTTCCTCTCATGCTTGATGTCATCAAGAAGATCTTCATCCTTCACCAACCAATTCTGGATAAGGATGGGTTGCACCTCCTGACAGAATGACGGTGCTGTGTGTGTGATGACCACATCGACGGCATGATCCTTGCTGATGGCCTCTAACTGTGCCTGGTCATATACAGGCCTTTCATCTGGCCAATAGACAAACGGAGTCAGTTTGCCGTCCCCTGTCTCTATACGATTCTCATACATTCTCCAGCCTCTATCAATTGATATTGCACCGCCGATGCAGAGGATGGTATGCCCGCAGGCTTTAATGACGGAGTAGTCTGGCACGGCCTTCCACCGCTCGTAGTTCACCTGCTGGCCGTCAAAGTACGCAGGGTTATCGTGATTTCCACGGATAAACACTATCCAGTTGTTTGCCTTTGCCAGACGGCTGCTTACCCTCTGATAAATGTCTTCATAATAATTGGGCTTATGGAAACCGAAGCCGCAGTCACCAGCAACGATGATCAGGGTGTCGGTCATCTGGCACTGGAGGCAGCACTTATATACAAGTTTCTCGTAGTCACCGTGTATGTCACCGCTGACCACTATCCCCTTGGCATCTGGGAACTCGTAAATATTATTATCGACATTCATTCGCTTTTTGAAATTGTCACTAATTCAAACTGAAACTATACCACGCTGCACAATAGCCCGGAAGCATCTGGCCGTCAACTCTACGTCTGATGCTGACTGATGCCAGTCTATATCAGCAGTATCGACCTTGATGATCTCTGCAAGTTCCATCAATTTCGGCCACTTATACTCCCTCCCGGATCGTGGGATGGCGCAGTAGCTCGTCATGCGGATCATGGTGTCCCACATGGGAATACCCATATCAAGGGTTACCCCTTCACGGGCGGCATCGGCGAGGACGAAAGAACGGTCAAAACAGCCATTGTGGGCTACCAGCAGACTGGCATCCTTAACCGCTGCCGCAAATGTTCTGAGGGCATCGGCCTTGCTGCTTGTACCAAGCTGTGCAAGCCGTTCCCTCGTAAGGCCATTCACCTCAATGGCTCCTTCAGAAACCTTATTAAAGTCCTCTGGCCAATCGAAATAGAAGGTCTGTTCGTCAATCTTCCGTAGCTTACGGTCAAGAACCTGCCAGGATAAGGACAGGATGACATTCCAGCCGCTATCAAGGCCGCTGGTCTCACAGTCGAAGACAACAATCTTTGACTGCTGCCGTAGGAACCTGGACCACTCCGTGACTTTACGCTGCTGCATGAGTTTCTTCTCGTGTCTGGCCTTGCGCCGACGGCGCAGGTCTTCCTCATGTAACTTCTGCAGGCGGGCGGCGGCTTTCTCACTATCTTCACGGACATCATCTGGCGAGTAGAATACCGCCATCTGCTGACAAAAGCCGTTGGTGTACTTCGATACACCCTTGCGGCCACGTTTGATAACATAGCCGCTCTTCAGCCAGTTCAGCTCAGTCTGTTCTTCAGCCTTCCGAATATCCGCGTCGTAGTGCCATCGTGCCATATAACAGTCTGTTTGAAAACGTTACACTTTCAATTTATACAAATCACTACATAGATTTATTGATATATTTATAAAGTGATTTATCAAATTATCATCTTCGGCTTGTTTTCCAACAATGCCTTGATCTCTTCGGCATGTTGTTCCAAGAATAGACGGACGGCAGCGCTCAGGAGATGCTTAACGGGAATCTTTACACCTGACTGGCGTATCGCGTCAAGGGTGTAGTTGATGTCAGCATCAAGCCAGACTTGCACGGAGTCTTTCTTGGCATCCTTATACTCCTGGGCAAGCTGGAAGAACTTTTCCAGATTCCCTTTAACGGAGGGTTTCGCCACTTTCGGCGTGGTTTTCTTAACCTCAACCTCGGCCTCCTGCTCTGCGGCGGGAGCCTCCTGTGCCTGAGACTTAAAACTGCCCTTAAAGTCGTAATCTGAATCGACGGCAGGATTATTAAACTTTTTCTTTGTCATAACTATATATTATTTTAGTGATTCCAAAATCTTATCAAAAGCATCACGGACGGCCAGGCGTTTCTCATACGTCAGAGGATCTACGGTTGAATAACCGTTCATATGCGTCGTCAGCTTAATATCCTTGGTTAGATATCCGATCTTACGCTGCTGAACCAATGTCTCAAAGGTGTACTCACGGGCGCGTCGCACTTCGCCGCGCTGCTCGTAGACTGCAGACACTTTGTTTGGAACGAGGAAAATGCGCTTTTTCTTCTTCGTAATCGCTGATAACTCATCATAACGCTTCTTCAGGGTTACTCCAAACAGTTCGGTTGCATCAACTACATCCGAATTGTATTCGAGTGGTAAAATGGCAACATCGGCAGCATCAAAGATGATCTTCAGGGCGGGATCGCTTACATTGCCCGGACAATCAATCATGACGATGCAGGGAAGCTGCTTGGCTCGCTCGATAACATTCTTTACTTCGTCAATATTATCGATATCCACATACTGCACCTTCCATGGCAGTTCTGTGTTTGGACGGGCTTTAAGATCACGATCCCTGTGTCGTGATAGCGATTGCTGCATGTCTGCATCTATCACTATAACGGGCAAACCCTGTTCTACTGCGTAGGTGGCCATCGTCGCACACATCTGGGTTTTCCCTACCCCACCCTTGATGTTTGAAAATACTACTATTTTATTCATGTTAGATATATTGATTTAGTGATTTATAGATTTGTCGTTTTATCGATTTTCTTCTGTAATTCTTCTCTGTAGGTTTTATCATACTCCTCTTTGAGGGTAAATGATGGAAGCTTAGAATACAGCTCTTTCAAGAGCGCTGCCTCTGCTCTGGTATGGTCGGCTCTATCCTTATCATAGGTGTCCTGATCGTCTGCCAGGCTTTCAAGGCTATAGGCCCCTGAGTATATTGCGTCATGCAAAAAGACTCCTTCTTCTCGCTTGGCAATAAGCCAGTCAATAAGATCTTTGATTTTGTCTTTTTCAAACTGAGGAACCCGGATTACAGCCGTATGTCTGCCGAGAGCCTTGCTATACTGGCTCTTGCGTCCAGAACCTTCGCGCTTGCCTCCCCTACCCTTCTTTATCTCTATCTCTTTCATTTCGAAGTTGTATGGGTAGCGGCGAAGGAAAACCCATTTGCCGCAGCGGCAGACTTCTTCAAAATCAACCAATTCTTCATAAGATGAATAACCGTTTTTTGTGGCATAACGCTTTGAAGCCTCGTTGATGATATATAGAGCCTCCTTATAACGAAAATCGTCGCCTGGCTTGAAGATGTCGTAGCCATGCTCTTCAAGCTCCTTGTAAAAACGATCAATCTCATTGAAATGCTTACGATCATAAACATTCACACGACGGTTTACCTCTGTTGCGCCTTCCCTGCAGACAAAACAGAACTCCGTCGGATAACCGTTAAATTCCTGATGCTTCATATTTTGATATTGTTACGTTTTCATTTGCAAATATACATAAATAAATTGATAAATCACTAAATCACTTTATTTATTTATAGATTATTCACTAAATACAGGGTGATTTTAGTCTATTTTTACAATAAATCTATATATTTATTTATTGATTTATCGTTTTAGTGATTTATTGATTTATAACAAAATCACCATATCAACAAACCAAATATATGAAAACGTTACACTTTCAATTTAAATCATTCGTGAGCCAAGATAACTGGTCGCGCAAAACAAATGGTCGAAATACATCATGAGAAATTCACCTTTTCAGGGGTTCTTTCTGGATGGGGTGGGGGAGGGACGATACTTCGCCGCGTTCACAAGAACTGTTTTTACCTTGTTTCGCTGCCTCTTCAAACGGAAATAGCTATCGTTATCGTTTTGCTCCCTATCGAAGGCCAGGAGAAGGTTTTCCGTGACCTGTAGGCGTTTGTCTACGTCGCGGGCGTTCAAGGTATCGAAGACACTATAAACGGCCTTTCTGAGCCTTTTCTTGGCTCCTTCGGTGCCTTCGTTTCCAAAAGCTATAGCCTGGCCGACGGCAAAATCAAAAACGCGCTTGTAAATCTCGCGCTTTTCATTATGCTCATATTTGATAACGCGATAGGGTAGGGGTTTGGTCTGCGCCAGTTCGATCATGTTCCTGGTACCGGCACTATGGCCGTCCCAGAAAACAATCACGGCGTCGGCGATGTCAGCCATCTGTTTGTTCCTGATTGGACCGGCAGCGCTTCCGTATTTATCCCATTCTGCGGGATAAACCTCAACTTTTAACCCTCGATCCTGAGCATAACGCTCACCATACTGGTCGGCTCCCTTTGCGCCTCCGCTGACAATAATAATGTCGTGCGTATAGAATTTGTTATATAGTACCGCATCACACTTCTCAACCATCAGACGATAGTTACTAAAAGTGCGTGATCCAGCGATAATAACGCGGTAGGATGGGCGAGGCATCGGTGCAAAATCCATACATTAATGTATAGAAGGTTCCTGATCGGGATCAAAATGATCCACAATCTTATATGTAAGCTTTACATAAGGCCCGAAGTATCTTCGTAACAGTTCGGTTAAAAAACCTACCTGTGTTCTTTCAATATATTCATAGACCTCATGTCCTTTCACAAGCAGTTGAATATGACTTTTGCTTGCGTCGATAAAATCCAAGGCGACATTAGTATGGAATATATTGTTATGAGCTGACATCTCGTTATGACAAGACGTCCATTTAATTCCGGGATTGTTATCAATTTTCTTGCGCATCGCGTAGATCTCTTCAAACTCCTTCAAAGCTGTTTTGGTTCCAGCGTCGTACTTGACTAAGAACTCATATTTTACATCCTTACCAAAATAAGTCTGTAAAACCGTAGTAAAGTGATGACTGAAGGAATTGACAAAGAAATCCCTTACAATATGTGACGGGACAGACAATTTCAACAGGTGTTCTTTTTCCTCATAAGAGACAAAGAACATAAGACTGAAGCCTTCGGCTATGCCTTCAACAACTGTTGAGGATCCCGCCATCTGACATTTATGCCATTGGGAAGCCCAATAATTCTGGTCGTGGGAATCCTTCACAGATTCCTCCGGCTTCGCCTGTGTCTCCTGCTCGTCCTTAACCTCCTCGTAATCGGCGTATTCCAGTTTCTCCTCTTCTCTCTTTTTGAGATCATCAAAGAATCTTTTCAGCGAGGTATAGACGAATGGCTCAACCTTTTCTACAACTCCCGACTTGATACGTTTCCTGATATCCTCGATCTTCTTGTCAAATGCCTCAGTGTTACTGTTATTAATCTTCAGCGCAAACTCCTTTGCGTTTTTCTGGTTGATGCCGAACTCCTCAACCAACTTCAAAGCAACATCGTCGGCAATGACCTTGGATATCTTCTTCTCAGGAATCGTACCCGCCAAGTTGGTTTGGGTAATGACAAACTCAATGGTGGTCGGAGTCTTTCGAGGTTTTAGAGCATTGTACTCCTGTCGGTTTGGATGATATTCAAACCGATATTCGCAGAGGCCTTCACTGAAAAGCTTGTCTATATCTTTCTTTGCCTGGTCAAGGATGCGCGACATAAAGAGGGAATATTTCTCATAATACGGTGCTTCATCGTGGCAAAGCTTTTCCCTGAGTTCCTTCAAATTGAACACGTGAGAACCTTTCCATGCAAATAACTGGATAATCCAGTATATCTGTAATGTAAACCTTGAATGAAGCTTCTTATTGGCAGCCTCCAGAATATTCGCATACTGAAAATCCGGATGCAGGATGTGTTCTGCAACATCTTTAGACATGGTTACCACATAATAAACGTCTTCTCCATCCTTGAAATTTTTCGGCACCTTTATGCTACAGAAATTCGTATAATTAACATACTCAGTGCCGGATTTACCGACAACTGGGAGATCAATAGGAATCATTCGCATCAGACTCAGGGAGTCTTCGAGACTATTTACATATTTAGCAAGATGACCGAAGTCCTTGCGATATATGACAAACCTCAGGGATGAAGGATCTTCGCCAAACTCTTCGTCTGAAAACAAATTTGACAGCTCACCACGAATCAGCTTGTCGTAAACCTTCTCGCCGATTTTCTTCATCACTGCAGTAATGATCTCCAGCTCACGCTTAGAGAAACCGGCCTTCATCAGGACGATTTCAAGCGGCATCTTCACGGTTATGCCGTTATTCACGACTACAGGAAGCATATCGGCATCGATATTCTTCTTCTTGACATCCTTGTAAGCCTGCAAGAAGCGGGACTCCATGGATTTTTCCGTTTTCTTATCTGACTTGGCCATAACCGTCACGATTTAAAAAATTCATCCTGTTCCTCCGGAGTGAGGGTATCGATGCCTACGATCTTGATATCTATATTGACAACCTGTATATACTTTAATAAGGTTGAACGATAGTAGTTGGAACCCTTCTCAACGGATATAACTTGATTAGGACTCCATCCCAGCTCCTTTTCAAGGTCCAACAAAGAAAGACCCAAGGCTATTCGCTTGGCCTTCAGTAAACCTGATAACTTGACAGTATCAGTTACGAGAACACCATCAACCTTCACCACATAATGAAGGCTTTCAATGTACTTGAACAAAGATCCTATCGCGTAGTTCTCTCCGCGATGAATCTTATAAACCGTCGGACCGGCAATACCCCGGCTTGCCAGCCATGATAAAGATGCCCCCTGCGATTCCCTGATCTCGGGAAGCTGCTTTTCTAATTCTTCTAATGTCATATCATGAATTTTTCGGCAAAGATACGCGATCTATTTGAATAAAACAAGAAATTTACTTATTTTAACTTTATAAGCCATATATTTTCTTATACTACTAAAAAATATATCACCTTTATGGATTGTTTGATACGTCTTAAATTTACCAAATTCAAGACCAATATTGACTAAAGTCGAAACAAACACACTTTGCACCATTGTGCACCATTAAGCAACATGTTAAAAAACCGGTTTTTTAAAGCTTTTGTACTACAATATCGCATATCGGAATATGTTCCCAAGATGATACCTTTTTCTGTTGCGGTATACTATGTTGTACTACAAAAGCATTTATGGTCGCTTAAAAAGTTTGATACCTTGTACATAAAAGAAAAGTCTCTAACTGCTTCAAACAAAGAGAATTAGAGTGATTTAGCAACTTGCTCCCAATTTGATACCTTTTCAAGGGTCAAACACCTGAAAAGGCCTCCCAATTTGATACCTTTTGCGTTTTGCTCCCAATTTGGTACCTTTTTTTGGAAAAATATCACAAAAATCGTTGTAATAAATTGTCTGTGAGTGTGTTACGTGTAACTGCTCCCAACTTGGTACCTTTTTGATTTTTGCTCCCAAGATGATACCTTTAACTACTCTTAATTTTAGTTAAGTCGCTCTGCGTCAACAAGTTAGCCTCGCGCGCGCGGGCGCATTTTCTGAGTACTTTAAGAACTCTTCGAGTTCTCTGATCTGACTGATAACCCTTTCCCTTAAAAGAGACCAGACGGAAACTGGAAAGGATAGTTTCATACACTCAAAGTTCGGTTTTTATATTGGGGCGCTGCCCCAAACCCCGGACCCAAAGACACCCGACCTCCTGGGTGGAATATCAAGCTGGCGCAAAAAGGGGTGGGCGGGTTCAAAACAAAAAACACCCTTCGAGGTTGGTCGAACGGTGGTCAGCTGTGCCACCCTGCGCAAGATCCTCTCCAGGTGCCGACATTCCTTTCCTATCGGACGGTATGTCTTTGGGTCGGTGCAAAGGTACAACTTTTCCGCGATTCTCCAAATATTTTCCCGACTTTTTTCATTCTGCGGATGGTAAATCGTTGGAAAAGACCCCGAAAAGGCCATTTTTAAGCCCGCTGAGAGCATTTTGACCATCGAAAGGTATAATTACCGTCTGAGAACGGAAAAACCCAAAATTGACCCGTTTCTAAACGTCTAAAAGATCGACAAGAGTCGATTAGAGGATTAGAATCCCGTCTGGATCGCTCTAAGGCATACTGTCCTGTGGCTGATACGTCTCGCTCCTGGCACCCCTGCATACGACTGTCTTGATTCGCTCGGAGGCGCTTAGGCTGCCTCGCCAATACCGACGGTCGTGTGCTTGGGGCTTGGTCGCCGTACTCCTCGGCAACGGGACGGTACTGTGTCGCCATCCAGACCCGTGCCTTTCAGGGCGATGGCCGTCCCACTGCGTGATAGCGTCAGGAAAGCGATTTACCGCATGACGGCAGGACTGCTGACGAGAAACCAGGTAATGTCACGCCCTACGACGATGACGGTCATAGATACCCGCTATCGTCGTTTTCCCACGATGTCTGAAGCCATGGTGTAAAATCGGGTGTTACAATGCCCGATTTCTCCGCAGTCCCACACCGTGCGACGCTTTCCCTCGTGCTTTCCCGTAATGCTCCGTATTGCCACCACTCCCTGCAGGCACTCACGCATCTGACGATGCAGGATTCTTATGGGTAACGCTGCGCTAATGGTACAGGCCTACTTTTGATGCCGACCAGATAATAAGTCCTTACCGTCTCGCAAACGGATGATGCTCATTCGTCTGCAAGCCGGACGGACACATCACCTGGCGGGCGGGTGATGACAGAACCTCCATCAGTAGCTGGATGCACAGTCATCGTGGATTAGACCACAAACCCGCCTGACGGCATCCTGTTCCGGTCTGTAAGAATGACTTCAAAAAATGCCGAAAAATGCCAAATAAACCGTATTTGGAACTTCCGCCCTGTCCCTGAATGGCCATTGCCTATATCGCATCCTGTCCTCTGAGCGCAGTCCGCTGTACCCAGCTCCTTTGTCCGGTTCCTTTGTTTTCTCCTGTTCTCGGTACCAATACGGCATCAGCCGCTGGCATCTTTACCGTCCTGTACCCTTGCTGGCCTGACCCTCGATGGTGGCTCTGCCCTTTCGTGAGCTTCCGTGTCCGGTTCTGCTTTACTGCTATCGATCTCTGTTGTAACATAGGTAGTCACCTTTTCTGGGGGTCATCCTCGCCGTCGGTGACGGCTGAGACCGACGGTTAGTGCTGACGGGGCGTTCACGCTTACCTGTTCCGGCATCGGTGCAGTGGCCTGTCACACATTATTTGGCCTGACTATCACGTACTTTTTCGGTCGATGTCACCCTTATTTTTCCTGTGCAAATTTAGCGCAAGCGTTGACCGGCAAGTACCTTTCTGCTGCATGGAATTTCGCGGCATTATTTCTTCAGATAATTTGCGGCAGCCTTCCGCATTTTCTTCTTAACGCCAAGGCTAAAGAAAATGTGGTTTTCCATAAATTTTCCTTGAAATTCCTTGGCCTAACGTTCAACTTCTCCTTGCCAGCTCTTGAAGCACCGTAAAAATTAAGTTTAACATCTAAAAAAGTACAATTATGAAATCAGTCAATTCTTTTGAAGTAACAGGTTTTGTTTGCAACGATGCTAAGGCAAACGAGTTCAAGAACGCCACAGTCGCCCGCTTCGGCCTCTCAGTAGCCCGCACCGAGGGTAAGGATGACAAGAAGAAGCGCACCAGCGCTATCCTCAACATCGAGATCTGGCGTAGCAATAAAAACACCGCAGACCTCGCCCTGCTGAAGAAGGGTAACCGCATCACCGTCAAGGGTTTCTTCAAGCCCGAGGAGTACGAGAAGGACGGCAAGACCGTACAGCACATCGTCTTCGCTGGCACCGAGATCACCACAGGTGATGAAGAGGAAACGGCAGAACCAACGGAGGAGTAACCCTCCGTTTCTATTCAGAGCATAATGCAATTGCTATAAAATTCCATTCCACGGGAGCCAACTGGGAAGTTCGCTCCCTTTTTTAATGCACTTTCCGGCGTGAAAACCTGACGGCACAACCCTCCTGGGCCGGTGCCGCCGACGGTAAAGAACAGTTTCTGTATGCTAAAATCGCATTTCTACCGACAATAACCAAGTTAATGTTGGTAATTACAGGGTTTCTGTCGTCAATAACCAGGTTAATGTATTCAGAAACCATCCACGGCGGCATCCCTGACGGGACAGTCACCTGACGGTGAAGAGGAGAGGGTAGGGGTCTTCCCTTCGTCTGCCAGTGTGTCATTTCTGCCGTTACAGGTTCATTTGCGGTTCCGGCGAGTCTTTTCCTTTGCAAAGTTAGATAGGCTTGCAGCCATGCCAAGTACCGCTAAAGCATATTTCCGGCGAAATTCGGCAGCAGCCTTCCACAGATAGCCGAACCTATCTGGGTATTCCGCAGAATTTCTTGTAAATTCCTTGGCTTTAGGGCCGCTTTCCCATCTTTGAACAGCAAAAGAAAAGAACTCAACCGAAATGAAGTCGATGACGACCAGAAATTGAAGACACACCGGCAACTTTGGGAAGAAAGATTAAAAAGAGAAAGAATCTTACCTCATTCAGCCGATAACTCACATAAAGACTTTACTTCCTGACAAGCCATCACAGACGTTGGGATAACGGACAAGGCTTAAAGGATTGAAATCATAAAATTCTATTTCATAATGAATCGAGCCGAGGTGTTTGGCGATACCTGCAGAAAAACGTTGGGAAACGAATAAGGCTCAAAGACTATGTTCTACGGATGGGAGATCCCCAAGGCAGCGGCCTTAAACTCCCTTTTTACAGACAATTCAAAATATAACATAAAACCGCAGCCGACGGAATAAACACTGGCAAATAGGAATTATGGCAAACAACGCTTTTATAGGATGGAACAGACCGCTGAACAATATCATTATCAAGGGTGAGACCATTGATCTTCCGGTGTGGGGAGGTACACAGAAGGCCGTACTGACAACGTGGAACGAGATTAAGAAACTCGGCTTTGAACTCCGCGACCGCGCCTTCGGAACTCTCGCAGACGGAACGGCAGTCCTGTGCTTCATGGCCTTCGAGGAAAAACCATACAAGACTTTCTGGTATGTCACCAAGGAAACCCTTGACGAGCTGAAGGACAGACAGAACACCCGCCCCATGAGCGAACGCGAGAGATATAACTTGCAGCAGGAAATCATGGAAACGACCTGCGACTGCTATATGTAAACCCAGCCTAATTGATAACGTAACAATATCAAAGATATGAATAAGCAATATAATGATCCCACTTTAAACGGGAAAATCGACATCAACGGATTTGTCTTCGGTAACACAAAGGCAGAAGAGAAATTAGAGGTTATCAAGAACCTCGGGATCGCAGGTGTTCGCAGGGTTTCTCCTGCTACCATCCTTCGCATCATCAATGAGTGCAAGGACGATGTTGGTAATTTCAGAATTAACAACGATCGTAGAGTAGGCAATAATTGGAATAGCACCATTGAATATTTGTACGTCTACAAAAACAGGCCAATACTGATGCTCTATGTACAAGGCGGCAACACCGACACATCTACAAGTGTCGGCTATGACGAGTTCAATTCCTGCAATCAGTATCATGGCCATTGTAAGCTTGGAGGTTTCACCTATGATTCTGACGATATAGCAGACGTTATCCGGTGCATCCTTTCAGAATACGTCTATTACACTGATATCGAGAAAGCAGAGAGGAAAAGGGCACAGAAGTTTGAGACCATTGCAGGATGGAGAGTGGTCAATCCCGTATATAACTATTTCTATGAGAAGTGGGATTGTTGGCATCGCATGGAGTATAACACCAACCTGCGCAACGCATACTATGCAGGCAAGAAAGCCGTTGAGAAATATGCAAAGGAACATGCCGAGGAACTTTACGTCAAACCGGTAGAGGAACTTCATACCATCTATAAGCAGGTTTTCCAAAAGGCTGCAAATTGGTAAGGAATCAGTTAAGAAGGTCACGGGGAGGCCAACCACCTCCCCATAAAAAAGAAAGCTATATGAAATACTTGGTAAAAACGGGATCGGGACACACGCTCTATGACGGCAACGACATCGAGGAAGCCTTGTACCAACGGGACGAGTTCAATTACGAATATCCGGAGATAGGGGCATCACTTCATCAAAACTTCTGATTTTAGTATATAGTTTGATAACGTAACATTTTCAAAATATGAAGAAGATAGAAACAACGAGCCTATGGCTCATGATAAATGAAATTATCATCGCCATTCAAAGGGGATGGGACTTGAATTTCGATGATGTTGAAATGGTTCAATATACCGAAGTAGGGGAGGACGGCACGACCGCCACCCGTGACGGACGTTTCGATCACATTGAGATCGATGACGAGATGGCCAAGGTATGGTGTATAGCCGGAACGGGTCACGAAAACTTCAGCTTCCCTATTGGTCAGCTGAGTGAGGATTCCGTCAAGGATCTCCACGACTGCCTGCCTGCGGCTACGGAAGAGTGGGAGAGAATGGAGATACAAGCCAACGAGGATCTGTTGAAGGCGGGCGTAATGCTTGTGACATCATGCGAAGAGGACGGATTTTTTAACCTCGATATCATCTTCGGCATGGATAAGGAGAATCCTTCGGTACTCTGCTACAAGGAGCGCGAGCAGTATGCGGAGAACTACTTCGAGAACGAGATGGAGAACCTGATTGCTGACGCAAGAAACTACGCTTGGCGCAAGGTTTCCAATCCGAAGCCTGCAAACCTGCATGAAGAAGCGAACATCATCCACTGGGTACGGCTTGCAGCCGAAGCACTGGGAAACGGCAAGACTCACTTTATCTGCAATGACAAGAATCTGCCGAAACCGATGCCGGTAGAGAAACAAACCTACCTCATGCTTCAGCTGATAGCACAGAACCCGCGTCCCTTCGTGGAATACCTGGAGAGCGGCTGCACCAGGCTGCGCCGTGCCGAGATCGTTGGCAACGGGACAAAGACCTCCCCCTATAAGGCACAATGGAGAGACGACTACTACAAGGATTAAACATTTTCAGACTATGATCAGAATAGACAAGGAATTTTCAAAATACCTTGATGCAGCGGATGCCGTTTGCGGTGAGTGCATCAAGTGCAGTGACGAGAACTGCGAGAGCTGCCCAGTGCGGCAGACCATCGACTACTACCGAAGCCGGACGTTGGAAACACCAAAGCCTGCCCGTTTGATAACGTTACGAAATCAAGAGATATGCAGGGAAACGACCTTGGTTTCGGAAAAGGATGGCGCTATTGTGATTGTCATCACTGATAACAATAAATATGCCAAAGTGCCGAAAGGCTATAGCAGATTCGGTAAGTCGTATCTGACATACCGCAACGTCCAAAAGGCCGGTACTGACTATCCTCATGGCAAGGAAATGCAAAACGGCTGCTATGCTTGGATTTCCGACCATCATAAGCGGTGGGATAAGATCACCCTGACGTGACGTGTCAGGCCCCGTCCCGTCACCCGTGGGCGGCTGCTTCCCTCCGGTCGCAGCGGGCGGGCGGCATCGGCGAGGGTTCAGAACCTCACCGATGCGGGATCTTTACCGTCGGCGATAAATCACTATATCGATATATCTATATAGTTATTGTATAAATTGCCGATCTGCTTTTGGCGTGACTGGATATTTAAACACTCCTTCTGGTGAAAGTATGAATCGTGTGTCACATTCCATGCAGTTTCGGTTTGCGTCATATAGAATAGTACCGTCAGGTTTGTATTTGGCCCTGTTATCCCACAAGCCTTTCCTGCTTCCACATGCAGGGCAGATTTTGTGGGCGATAAGAACCGCAATATCTGCGGGACTCAGCTTCTCTCCAGCATTGAACTTCTGCTTGGCCACCTCAAAGGGATCGGCCGGTGCCGCCGTGTTCTCGGCTTGATTTTCAAAATTTGAAATATCTTTACTTTCTTCGTGAGCAGGCTCGGTCTCTTCCAAACTCGAAACAAGTTCAGGCTCTTCTGGTTCTTCTGGTTCTTCTGGAGCTGGATCTGGTACTGTCACCGTCGGCGGGGTGGGAGAGGGCTGCTGTGCAGCAACCTCTTCTGGGGTGTCCTTCGGCGCAGTCTGCAGACGTGCCTTGAATGACTTGTAGGTGGGTTGATAATCATAGTCCTTCGGATCTTGATTACACCAGTCCTCAAACTCCTTCAGAACCTGCAAGTCATTCTCTGTCCGGTCGATGATATCCTTGCTGACAACATCGGCCTGGATCTTATATATCCATAGGAAGGATCTGAGGACTGCCTTTCGGATCTTATCGGTGTCGTCATCAAGGCTGACAGTGATGCTGCCATCCTTGACAAGAGGACGAACCTTCCTCCAGTCGCCGCCGTTGTACTTCAGGATAGCCCTGGCAATCTTTTCAGGTTGCATCTGATCTGCGCCAAAACGGGACAGATACCACTCTAAGTGAATGTCAGAACATTTTATCTTAGAGCCGAGCTTGGCTAACTCCTCATCGACCATCGAATGGAAATAGACAGGCTGGCTTTTCTTCAAAAGCTGCTTGCGTAACTTCCGTACGTTATCCTTCCAGGCAGCAATGAAATCCTTCATCTTCCGACCTTCCTCAACCGTGAAAGGAACGGTAACGATGAAGGAGGAGATCTTCGCCAGAAGGGTGTCGACAATATCAATGGCCTTACGGTCATTTTTCGACACCAAACCCCGACCCGATCTGACAGATTTGTAGACCTCGACCGGCACAAAACCGCCGAGTTCCTTCAACCTTTCAAGCGCGAATTTCTTCACAGTACGGTTGATCGGAATCGTGACACGGTCTCTCTTCGAAGCCGTGATTTGTTTCTTATCATTTTCTGTACTTACTTCCATAGTGTTATCCTAATTTTCAATTACGATTTTATGGCTGCAAAGTTACATAAAATTTCTGAATCTGCCAACATATTCAGACTATTTAACATCGACACCACTGGTGGTCGATTTCTCTACATGGCTACGGCGTAATTCTTCTACATCCTCGCGCCCGCGTTAATAATATATAAATATCTTGGTTTTTCTACACTACTTTAAAAGAAAATCCGTACATTTGTACCCGGAAAGCCTTGACAGCCTCCCCGTGTACTGTTGCCAGTTGGACGTTTGTTATACATTTCCGCTACGCAAAAATGCACAAAAACGAAACTGGCTAATAGTTCGCAAG
>Ga0256407_10002622_pt1 | contig 33969 bp, 47 predicted proteins | sample RumenRJG_04DNA_FD_193489 | JGI IMG/M metagenome (GOLD analysis project Ga0256407, IMG submission 193489) | Bovine rumen microbial communities from Lethbridge, Alberta, Canada - RJG_04 | ecosystem: Host-associated > Mammals > Digestive system > Stomach > Rumen | place: Canada: Alberta...
AGCAAGCCGCGCAACAAATAGTGCAGCAGCCCAAGCCGGTTGCAAAGCAGCCGGTCAAGGAAGCACCGCATTTCACGAAAGCCGATTTCGAGGAAATCCTCGCCGTTGAGAATGATTTAATAAATTCGTGGCGCATGGCTCTATTCCCAATTGGAAAAAGAGCTTGCGCGCGAGCGCAAAAGAGCACAGGCAGAGCGGCAGTTCGAAGCCCTCCGCGCCGAATCTTATAAATATAATTTCTAAAATCCGTATTAGTTATGATTACTCTTGAACAAATCCTTTGTCGCTGTACCGATGAGCAGTTGGAATCGCTCATGTCTTCAGCCCAAGCTATCATGCAGCATTTTGAGTACGTTTCCGGTCATTCTGCCACGTATCTCGCAGGCGAGAACGAGCAGTACTGGAAAGTGTACGGCATTAACGCTATGGCGTTTACCGAGTTGGCGCAGCGCGCGCAGGGCAAGCACAAGCGCGTCCTCGGTCCTATCGGTTGAGGAAGGCTCGCTTCGGCGGGCTTTTTCCCGACGGGCGGGCGTATCTTCGGCACCACCGGCAGCTTGGTCTTTGGCGCGACTTGCACCTTGGTATTTTGTCCGACTGTTTTCATTTGGGCGTTCCTCCATAGTTCTGCAGATCATCCTCTCCAGAGCTATGTCGGTCGGGCTTTGCAGGGGTTTCGCACACGTTGTGTACCAAGTTTGCCCATTTCAATCCCTAACGCGACGCAAAAAACGCCTTTTTTCACGCCGATTTTCGCCAAAAATCGCGAATTTCGTGAAAAAATTCACTTTTTTTGCATTTTTTTGAAATCTGTCCAAAGTAATTGGACACTTTTTTTGTATCTTTGCAGAAAATTTCAAAGAAGTTGTATGGAAAATGATGCTTTGATAAAGAAAGCTGTAAAGAACGCACTCCTTGATACCCTGTCGGCTAAAGGCAAGGAGCTTAATTTGTCGCCCAAACAAGGGGCTGAAATTGTGGCAGATTTTGCCACGGAGTATCTGCTTGTATCTTGTGACTATACTGGTGCTTCTCATGAACAGATAATTGAGGAATATATCAAGCATCTCCGTGAGAATTTAGTCAATTGGTTGAACAATAAAAAGCAAGCAAAATGAGTCCGGAAGAATTAGCAAAGCACCGTCAAGAGTACTGGGAGGCTTTATCAAAAGGTCTCGACGATTGCAGGTATGGACTACCGTTCACGGAGGAAGAGAAACGTGAGGTGTTCTCGCATATAAAAGACAGTGAAATCATCCACAATGTGGAGCATGGATACCCGCCCAGTTTTGTCCTTGATCATTATATATACATCGCGGCAATGGTGCATTAAGAAATGAAGAAACTCCTTTACATACTCATAGCCATACTGTTCTGCGCCTGCGAACATGCCGACGTCAGTCCGGGCGGCAGTACTGCAAACACCAAGAAGATTTGCAGGGGCTATGGCTATGAAGTCGTTTATACTGTGCGCGGCGATAAGGTATGCAACGGCTACGGCTACAGCGTAGCCTATACCATACGCGGCAAACAGATATGCGACGGCTATGGTTACAGCGTCGCTTACACCATACGCGATGACAAAGTTTGTAATGGCTACGGCTATAATGTAGCCTACACCATACGAGGCAACCAAGTGTGCCAAGGCTACGGCTACACGGTTGCATATACCATCCGGTAAAGCCTACCAACGATAATTCCAAACAGGCACTTGCAGTTACCGGGCCTCCCAAGCTTCAAAACTTGGGAGGTTTTTTGTCCAACGTAATTGGACAGGTGCAGGCATTAAAAACCTGCACCTATTCATTTTTTATTTTGGCTTGCTTTTTCATTTCATTTTTTGTTTTTCGCTTTCAAAATTCATTTAATTTTAATTTCCTTGCGGAAAAACTTGCGTATATCATTTTTTTTGCATAATTTTGCACTTGCTTTCATTTTGTGAAAGGAATATGTAGTACTTTTGCAGCGTCAAAACGAAAATTGCACTATGAACGAACTGTTATTACAATTGTATTCCAAGTATTGGAATGACATGATGCAGAACGTATTCAGGGCAGACGAAAAGAATCATCCTTCTGCTTATCCGTTTTTGCTGCAAGTTACTCAACATTATCAGAACGCACCCAAGCGCGTCATGTTCTGCGGTATGGAAGCCGAGTATTGGGGCGGCGAGTTTCGCGAACCTTACGACGTTACTCCCCCTACTTTTATGGAGGAGTATCACGGCTTTGTCAATCATAACTGGGAAAGCAATCGCAAACAAAGACCGGGCAAGAACTCCCCTTATTGGAACTTCCAATGGAACATTATGAAGCGTTTTCCGGAAGTGGGATACGTTGCGCAGAACATCGTCAAAATTGGCAAGCGCTGGGATAAAGGCTGCGATGATTTCATCTTCCAACGGACGCTGGAGCACTTTCCCGTATGGAAAGAGGAGTTGAAGATCCTTCGTCCGGATATCATTATTTTCATTGCTCAAGATTCTTACGAAGGACGAATCCGTGCAGTTGCTGGAGATTTTGAAGCCACTCCCGATGAGGAACTGGGTAGCTTTTTAACTAAAATAGTTTTCGATGATCCTGAGATGCCTGCTGCCTATCGTATCTCAATGGTTCCACGTACTTTGCAGTTTCAAGGGTTGTATAATAGAATGGCTGATAAGGTTAGCGATATTATTGCGTCAGCATTGGACTTGCACACAGCGAAAAAGCCTTCGAGAGTCATTTCAAGAGTGACTATAGGCAAGGAGGCTTTTGCGCAAAAAGTACCTTCGGAAAAGGCTAAAGAATATAATGCCATAGGGCAAAGGTTGAACAAGCGCTATTACGCTTATAAACAGGAGTACCCACGATGGTCAGACGAACGTGTGTACGCAGCTGTTGCCTATTCGTATGCCGTTGAGAAAGAGGGGCTGGAGAGAACTAATATCGATCAAGCATCTACCCTCCGACTACGCTGGGATGCCTTTGTCGAAAGGATACGCATTTATCTATTGAAAAAACAATACTACAAATCATAAAACTATGGAACATAAAATCTTGGTTGACCAATTGAAAGAGTCATATCGACAAATCTTTGCCGAACAATCGGCTGCTGGTGTTTTATCCTGGACGCAGACAAAACTGAAAAATCCAAATGAACTCGTCAGCCCTACTATTCCATTTGTAGGAAAAGACTATCACACGCAAAAGACGAAGATCCTTCTATATGCAAGTGTGGAAAAACTTGTTGATAGAAACATAAAGTATAATGGACACATTGACGATGATGGATTGGCAATTAATCGCCATAGGTGGTACAAAGACAATGTGGAAAGAGAATTTTTTCCGATGGTTCACATAAGGCCTATTGAAGATGGTTGTTTGCTGATTGTATTACGCTATATCTGCGAACAATTAGGATTGGATATGCCCACTACACCAAAGGAGTTTGTGGAATCTATTGCTTTTGCTAACTTTGGCAAGTTTTCTGATAAGACGGATAAAGACTATGCAAAAGATAAAGCAAAGTTAGATTGTAGTATGCCTTATGTCAAGCGAGATTTGGAACTTCTGCAACCGGATATCATTGTTATGTTCAAATCTATTTATGAAACAGAAAGAGAAAATATCAAAACTATAAAGGGCGATGCCAAGATAGTTCCTATCTTCCAAATAAATACACGGATGGTAAATGGTAGACGTATAAGTAAGAATGCCCAATATCCTCCTAAAGACGTAAATGAACTTTCTCCGGTTATCCGTGATTGGTACGATTCACGTCATTTCTTTCAGAACGGTTTTACCGGAAAGAGTTACAGCAATTTCTTGTCCGTCTTTACCTATTTGGATAGTGTTTTAAAATCTCGAAATTTGATCGCACAATGAACAAATCCTCCACATCGTATCTCTTCAACTGCTACATATGGCTTGTTAACACCATCGCACGCGGACCGATTTCACGCGCTGCGATAGACGATAAGTGGGCACGTGCGTCCGTGAATGATTACAAGACGGACTCCATCCCAGAGTGCACCTTCCACCGCTGGCGCAACAATATACAATTGCTTTTTGATGTAACTATCAAATGCAATACTTATGGCGAGTACTACATCGAGGACGGCAGCAGCCTCCATGATGACGATTGGCGCAATCGCATGCTCAATCTTTTTGCAGTCAATAGCTTGCTCAAAGATTGTAAGGAACTGAGAAGCCAAATTCTTTATGAGCCTGTGCCATCTGGAGAGAAATTCCTATCTACTGTCGTAGAAGCCATGCGGGATCATTGCTTGCTGAAGATGACCTATCAGAGCTTCACAAAACCTGCTCCAATGACTTATAATGTGGCACCTTACTGCCTGAAGATGTTCAAACAGCGGTGGTATGTGTTGGCGTACTCGCCGGGCAAGCAGAGAACGCTCATCTATTCACTGGATCGCGTCAAGGCATTGGAGCCTACGGATGAGCATTACACGATGCCTAAAGACTTTGACGCGGAGTATTACTTCCGCGACACGTATGGAGTTAGCGGCATGGAGGACAAGCCGCAGGTTGTGGAGATAAAAATTGAGGCTTTCCAAGCCAACTTCTTGCGTACACTACCGCTCCATCCTTCGCAGGAGGAAATTGAGCGTCAGGAACAGTACTCCATTTTCCGTTTTAATGTAGTACCTACGTTTGAGTTTACCCAAGAACTTCGGAAGCATGGATCTGTTTTAGAGGTTCTAAAACCCAAATGGCTTCGGAATGATTTCCGAAAAGATTTAGAGTATCAACTTTCAAAATATCAAGACTAATGGAAGCAACTATCGAAAACAAAGTTGCAGATATTTTGCAGCGTATGGAAAACTATCAGACGAGCGACCCGAACGAAAAAGAGCTACGCTCATTGAGCAAGGACTTGCTGTCGGTTCGTCGCGCCTTGGATAAGATAGATACAGACCTCCGCAAAGGCTACTGGTGTTATAAACAATTCTATGCCCGTTGGTGTGAAGCGCACGAAAATGAGCGGCAGGTACGTGTCGAAGAATGGCACGCAAGCCGTCAGTTGGATATGTTTGACCCTCTAAATAATTAGTAATATGGAAAAGACAATTAATCAACAACTAGATGAGTTATTTGATGGGTGGGAGGAAAATCTCCCAAAAGAACTCAAACAAAAATTCTGCCGTGATGGACTGATGCTTAGACCGTCAGGAGATGACGTGAATGGTTTATGGGAAAATGCCACACGCCGTGTAGTATTTTTGCTAAAAGACAAAAGTGACGATTCTTGTGATGATGTTCGCACATGGTTGACGACTGAAAAACCGATTGGCAAATGTAATCGCGAGCTGAAAGGGGATAAAGTAGGTCGAACTTGCTTTTTACCGAATATTGCACGTATGCTTTACGGATTATTAAATGTATCCTTAGACAACCTCTTGGGATTTGAGGAGGTGAATAATTCAAAAATGAAAGAAGTTCGAGAAACATGGAATAAAGCACCTGTTGCTCTTGTGGAAACTAAAAAAAATGCAGGAGTTGAGACTGTTTCAGATGGTGCAATGAAGGAAGCCTTAAGTCGTGATAATTTGCCATTGCAGACGGAACTTAATATTCTTAAGCCAAATATTATAGTTTGTTGTGACGCAAAAGATTCTCAATTTAAGTTTATAACAGATACTTATCTTAAAGGTAAGAAATGTGAACGTATTCTCAATGATTCAGTAGAGTATAAAGGCGTGAAGCCATGCAGTATTTTCTATTATCCAGAGGAGAAGGTTGCTGTGATAAAATCATACCATCCGACTAAAAGAGGAAAAAAGAATTGGATGGTATATGAACGGGTTGTATGTACTATGCGAGCTTTGCTGAAGAAATATCCTACACCTTTCGATAAAATCAACAAATAATATATAACTATGGCAGTTAGTAAACTTATTTGGTATGAAGAACCATGGCTAAAGTGCATGGCTTCATTAGACCCATCATCACCGGGTGTTACGTTCGTTATCTACGACGAGAAAGGGAACGAGTTTGAGATTACCGCCCCACGTTACAGTTTCAATGTGAATCCGGCAGGCAGCTCACAACAGATGCGAGCAGGCAATAAAATTGTCCGAGTTGGAAATACTGAAATCGGGTATGTTAGCGACCGCGTTAATAGGATCGGTCGAAACTATCTACAGTATAACGGCCTGTTATTGGTTAGAATTGGCACAATAGGTATAACTTATATGAGCACCAATATAGTCCAGATAGGTCGAACAAGACTACAGTATAACGGGAAAAAGGTTGTCCGTGTTGGTAACGCTTCCGTTACTTATTCTGGAGATACAGTAATGAGAGTTGACGGAAATGTAAAATAATTTTCTTACTTTCATCTTGTGAAAGCATAATGTAGTAATTTTGCAGCGTGATTCGAAAAGAGTCACGCTGTAACTTTATTTATCGCAAAATTACTACGTGTATGGAACCACTTTGTGTAGCAGTTGCCCCATACCTTCCGGAAGGAAGCAACTACTTTTTCCGCCCAAGTGACAAGTTCTATTATGAGTTGGACTTGTGGGAAACTGATTTTGAAGACCGACTTGAGACATACGTTAAGGTTTCGGACTTGCGTTATGCCGTTGAACGTGGATTTGATTTGAAAAGGCATGTCATGGGATATATTGATAACAAAACACCCGAACCGGGTTATTTAGAACCGATATATGCTGCCTTTCGAAGGTATATTAAATTCCTGCGGGCGGGCGTTGGGATTGCTGAAAGCTCATTTGGGTACGCAAACTTGATGACACAATTGTATATTGCAGATTTGGTGGATCTGTTCTGCAAAGAAGTGATGATATGCCTTCCTTTTGGCTCTATGCCTCATTGGAATTATTATAAGTTAATCGATGCCAGAGACAGGCATATTATTAGTGTGGATGAATACTATAAGATTTGTACCAGTCCATCAGACTACTATGTGAAGGCTATGGAGCGTATCAATACGGAAGAGCGTTCTATCCGTAAAGAAAAAGCTATTCAGATAATTAAAATTGATAACAATTAGATAGAAACACTATGAGGAAATTTTTAGTTCTTTTATTGGTATCGTGCGCTGTTCTGACAGACGCACAAGTTTTAACCCTTCAGCATTCATATGAAGGTACAGGATTCTTTTATAACTCTATCAACCGGCAAACTAAGGAAAGTTTGATGTATGAGGATAATGTGGACGAGTTATATGGAAATGCCTACTATTCCGAATTACTTAGCTATGAAGATAGTACATTTACAATTACTACCTACAACGAGGATTATTCTTTCCAATCTATGAAGCAATTCCATATTCCCGGTGGTCATTTGATAGCTATGATATCTGTGCAGTTATCTAAATGTACTTTCGATGACGATAGCAACACCTATGAGATGTTGGTATTGTACATAGACCAGAGTGCGCCGACTTACAACAATAAATATCTTCTGCGTCTGTACCGCGAAGATGGCACACTTTTGTATGACTTCGGAAGGGCGAACAGTTTCACATTCTCGACCGCCCTGCATATGTATAACGGCGAGTATCGCCTTTGGATATCCAAGAACTTGCAGCGCGACGAACTTATTCCCGACTATGGTTGGAAGACCATCAAATACACACAGAATGATGTGTACAAGGTGAATAAGAGTGTAGCGGCAGAGTTGACTCCAATACAAGCCAATGAAGTGAAATTCTTAAAGGTTGTAGAGGATGGTCATGTTTATGTGATTAGAGACGGTCGGAAGTATGATATGAGAGGAAGAGAAATCTTACCATAGCTAAAGTAACTTCATGCGACCGCTGGCTCGTGACGAGTCGGCGGTTTTTCTTTTATACTTACCTACGGTCTACCACTTTCTGTCACGTTTGTTCGCCCTGACCAAGCAGCTGCGCACTTCACTCTACCTGCCGGTGGCTGCAACTACCTCCGGTGGGTGACTACAGCCCTTTGCTGTACCGGCTGCACATACACCCTGCGAGCGTCCGGCTTGACAACCCCATAAAGCTGCTGCAGGCTATCCTCCCTCCGGTCGTTCGTTCTCCACGGCAAGGCTTTGGTCGTTAAGTCTCGCGGTCAGACCTCCAAGTGTTCAGTTCTGACCGTTCGACTTGGTCACTCCCTCCACTTTGCTGTTCCATCCTTCTCTCCCTCTTCCGCGCCCATTATGCAGGCATTTGCCCCAGTAGTTGGGTTTTCTTTGCCTGAACACCAGGCACGGAACCGGTTGAGAATGGCGGCAGACTTCCAAGTGTTCAGTTCTGACCGCAATTCTTAACCTACCCAGTACCGGCGCAACTATACGCCTCTTGCAATACGAGCGCTCTCCTCCCATGCCTGCTGCAGCACAGGCTGCTATCACTCTCCCGCGCACAGTCGCTACACCTCCACGGCTGGGCTACGGCTCAACGCGTTTTCGGGCAGACCTCCAAGTATTCAGTTCTGGCATCCTCAACATGCCGAGTCTCCGCCCGGCTGTTCCGTCTCCGCTCCTTCCCGGCACGCCCGTTATGCAGGCGCTGCGCCTGTAGAAGGCGTATTGGCATAGATGATAAACATTTATGCTAATACCGGCGCAAAAATGGCGGCAGACCTCCAAGTATTCAGTTCTGACTCGCCGTTTTCCCGCCTGCCAAGTACCGGCGCAACTACGCCTCACAATACGAGTATTCCCGCCACCCAATCGTGATGGCAGTCTCTTCCTCCCAAGTTTCTTTGCTCGTCACTTGAGGGCTTGATTTTCGCCTCCGATACAGAAATTGTCTGCTCTGCCTATGCTTGTTGTTTTTAACGAATACATTTGTACGCAGCAGATCCGCGTTTATTCGATACATCCTTTCCGGTGCAAAGTTAGTTACCGCTCCGTTAGTTAGAAAGGTCAGGGCACGTTTCGGCGCTACTTTGGGCGCTAAAAAAATCTCCACCATTATTCCGGGGCAAGACTATTCTTCGAACAGTTCTCGCCCCTATGGTAGTATTTTGTTTCGAAAACCTTGCAAACACTCCCACGGAACACTTGTAAAGCACCGTAAAGGTTATATCAAACGCTAACTGCTTTATACATGAAGCGAAACAGGCGCACCGAGGAGTGTCCGGGGGACAGTCATCGGAGTAAGTGCGCCGCGCGAGTCCGCGGCAGCCCTCACTGCTGCAAGGACATAGAACTCCTTATAGGTTAAATTCTAAAACAATCCCTTCTTGGCGGAGGCCGCTCTTCCCGTTTCATCGGGACGACGCTCCGGGTATCGGTTTCGAAAGCCTCTCAAGCAACAATCAAAGTTTTGTAAAGGTTGCTCACCGCTCCAGCATTACCGCAAATGAAGAAAGCGATTTCGGAGATATTTACGAGGAGTACGAAGATTTTGAGTACACAAGCCAAGTGTGGCACTAATTTACTATAGTATTAACAATCTAAAATTTTAGCATTATGAACTACAGAGAACCATTAACGAAGAACGAAATCCGCGAACACGCTGCACACTATGAGAACAGCAATCCGGCAGTTTATTGTGGCACCTATGCCAAGTACAACAACGGCAGTCTTTATGGCATGTGGATTGATTTGTCCACCTTTGAGAACTACCACGATTTTATGGAGTTTTGCTACCGCTTGCACGCCAACGAGTCAGAGCCGGAACTCATGTTCCAAGATTACGAGCACTACCCCGAGCAGTGGTATTGCGAGGGCTGCATGGGCGAAGCCACTTTCGATAAAATCAAAGAGTATGCCGCATTGGGCGAGCTTCAGCGCGAGGCTTACGAGGCGTACCTCACGTATTGGGATGATGGCACGCTCGATGATTTTCACGAGCGCTACGAGGGCAGCTACGAAAGCCCCGAAGATTTTGCGGAGCACCTTTGCGAGGAATGCGGCTATTTCAAGAACCTCCCCGCGTGGCTGCAATGCTGCATAGATTACACCGCAGTATGGCGCAACCTCGATACGGCAGGCGATTACACGGAGGTCGATGGGCATATCTTCCGGAATTGAGCAAGGCGGGGCAACCCGCTTTTCTCATGGACTAAGGCCTGCGGATCCTGCTGCAGGTCTTTTCCTGACTCCGGATAATGTAGTACTTTTGCACTGTCTTCGTCAAAAGGACGCGGGATAATTTTGTTTTGTTTGTCATAATCAATTTTTTTCAGACCGCCTGCTCGGGAGAGTCGGCGGCTGTTTTTTACTCCCATATTCGCAGAAAGTAATTATAATTACTGAAATTTTGCACTCTTTTGCGCGAATTTATGTAATTATTCTTGCGCAATTCGGATTTTTTTTGTACCTTTGCAGCCGTTTTTGGACCTAAACTTTAACTATGTATGAACCAGTACCTTATTTATCTATGCTTGCCGCCGTATCTGGCGCAATGGTATGCACATGAATGCAACCAAGTACACAACCGGGACAATAAGACATGCCCGCGTGAGATTTACCGCTTCCCGACGCCCGTCGTACCCGTGCGCAACTCGCAGGAGTCCGGAGTGATCCAGGCACATCTTCAGAAGCAACCGTCTGACAAGCCCGCCCCCGTTCCGGAGGGCGCTACGATTGCTATCGTCATTCCATCCTTCCCCTACAAGCCGGTGGAATACTACAACTTTGTGCCCCGTATCGGATTGGAGCATCTGGCCGATACCATCCGGAACCGTTTTCAGGTGGAACTGTTTGATGATATCCATGAGGCAAGGCGTATCACTCCCAAAACGAGGATCGACCTCCTCGTCCAGGCGTGGATGGAAGATCATTGTATCGAGGACGATGACACGAACTTCCGCACCTTGCTCAAAATCTATCAACGCAGGCGGGATGCCTACCGGAAAACAGTCAAATCCAAAAAAAGTTAAAAATTCGCTATAAATATCGGGAACTTTTTTGATATTGTTTCCTATTTATTCCGATGTGTTCCACCTTATTCCGATTTACTCCATGGCAAATTATTTTTCACTTCCGGGCATAAAACGCCTGTCCTATATCAACGCCAAAGAGCTGGCTTCTGATCTTCAGGCGCACGCTCTTTCGGGTGCTCCCGTCTGGGTCACGCAGCAGCAAACAGAAATTCCCTTCACCGGGGAATCTTCTTGCGCCTGTACGCGCAATAATGAGCACGGAGCCTCTAACGAGTCCGTCGAGCTCACGTTTGAATCCCTGCTACCTCTTCCGGAGCATATTCCTTTGGCATTCATCGTCACCGATGTCAATAACCGCAGTTATCTCATCGGGCAGAGAGAGCAACCCTGGCCCTTCATTGAATCCAATCAGGGCATGGGTATGCCGGATGGAGAGTCATCCACCACAGTCTATACTATCTCACATAAAGGCCCGAGAGCCATGATTCCCTGCTCATGCGCATGATAATATAGGTCTTTTCGCATATGCGCGAATGGTAGTACTTTTGCAGCACAAACCTAAACCGTGCTATGAAAAACTACCATCTCCACCTGCGCGGCTTTGTCGGAGGTTATGACTTCGACAGCCGCCACGTGCAGAACGTCCTCGATGCCAACAAAGGTAAACGGGTCGACGTTCTCATTGATTCTCTCGGTGGCTCTGTCGCTACCGCTTTAACTATCGCTTCCGCTTTCCGTAATCACGGCGATGTGCATGTACACTTCGTCGGGATGAATGCGTCTGCGGCCACTATCGCTTCCATGGGAGCCAAAGAGATTACCATGGACGCAAGCGCCATGTACCTCGTTCACAAATGTTCTGCGGAGTTCTTCCAGTGGGCGTCGCTCAATGCGGATCAACTCGCCGAGCAAATCAAGGATCTGTCTCAGCTCAAAACGGATTTGGAGAAGATTGATGCGAATGTCGCTTCTCTCTATGCCAACCGTTGCGGCAAGAAGAAAGAGGAACTGCTCGATCTGATGAAGGTCGGCGGCTGGCTCAATGCCGAGGAAGCCAAGTCATGGGGCTTCGTGGATGCCGTCACCAACGATGATGAGGATGAAGCGCCCGTCCTTACCGATGCTGTTGCGTCTGCAATGGCCGCTGTCGGTATGCCCATTCCTAATGTGCCGGTGCAAGCCAGTTCGCAGTTCCAGAAGTTGCTTGCCGCGTTAACGGATTTCTTCAAATCCGGTAAGCGCAAAGAGCCGGAAGCCCAAGCCGATGCTAACCAACCCAAACCAGTTATAACCATGAAGAAATTCCCATTATTGGCTGCCGTTCTGCTGATGGCAGAGGCAGCTGCCGAACTCAAAGATGGCAAGTTCGAGATGAATGAGGAGCAATTGGGACAAATCGAAGCAGCGCTCAAGGCGGCTGCTGACAAAGAATCCCAGCTCACGGCATCGCACAACGAGGCCATCCAAGCCAAGGATCAGGAGATCCAAACCCTCAAAGCCCAAATCGAGGAGCTGAACAAACAGCCGGGCGATTCTACCACCCATCCGGTCAACGACGGCAAGGTGCAGGAGTCAACGCCGATGGATGATTTCTGTGCTCGTCTCAACGCTGCGCAGAAACTCTACGATTTGGTCTAACCTAAGTCATTAATCCTAAACCATTCTAACTATGCCAGGAAAACTTCAATTTGATTTGGCTGCCTATCAGGAAGCCGCTCACAAGTACCGTCCGGAACTGTTGATGTTGCCCATCATTGGTATCAAGGACACGCTTAAATTCATGACTGCCCGCCCGGGTATCCGTTACAAGGAGTCCGTAGCAGCCATGAACGGCACGGCGCAGTTCGGTCCGTATAAGCCGTCGCGCTCTACCGATTTCAACCTGAATCTCAACTTCCGTACGCTCGAAACCTTCATGGGTTCGGTCGTTGCCAAGTTTGAGCCGAACTCGGCTATCTCCACCGTTCTCGGTCAGATGGCTGCATCCAAAGGTGACGGGCAGATGAAAGCGCCTACCGCACTTCACGTGCTGCGTATGATTGCTATCTCCCTCTCCGAGCACCTGAACGATGCTATCTGGAAAGGAGTGCGCAACCCGCAAGGTGACACCTCGCTTGATCTGTTCGATGGCTTCGACACCATCACGCAGAAAGAAATCACCGCAGGTAAGATTGCTGCCGGTGAGGGTAACTACCTCAAGCTCACGCAGGCTATCACAAGCGATAACGCTTGCGACATCGCCAAGGAGATCCTGTACTCCCTTGATCCGCGCTTGCGCGCTCAAGATTTGTACATGTTCTGCTCGCAGGATTTCGCAGACAAGTACAACGATTCCTATCAGGCTTCGCACGCCGGACTTATCTATAACGATAAGTACGACCAGCTCACCGTCGAGGGGTCGAACAACCGCCTGCACATCATCCCCATGTATAACAAGGCTGACTCCAAGTTCATCCACATCTGTCCCAAGGCCAATATGCTCGTCGGCTACGACCAGATGTCCGATGCCGAGGACGTTCTCGTCAAAGAGTACGAGCCGTTTATCCTCTCCTACATCGCCACCATGTTCTTTGGTGTACAGTTCGAGTCGATTGACAAGCGCCGTCTCAAAGTCGTAGAATTGGCAGACTAAGTTCTGTGGGGTGTTCGCACATAGTCCCGCTGTGCCGCAAGGCACTCCGGGGCAAAGTGCGGCGGGCTTTGCAGGGGTAACCGTCCTGCGGACACTGCGTCCCGTTCCAATCCCTAACACGTTTAACATTAAATCTTACAGATATGCCTACTAACAACTGTTCAGCATTGCAAAAGTCCCTGTCTTGGTGTCAGGGCACGCCGGAGCTTCCCGGCATCAAGCGCCGTCTGTACTACATCGCCAAGTCGCTTATCGCCAAGTGGCCTACGCTTCCCAAGGATGCGCAAGGTCGCCCCACCGCTGCTGTCTATCAAGGTTCGTTCGTCCTCGTAGCTGACGCTACTTGGAAGTACATCGACATCCTTCCCGATAAGTCGCAGGTAACCTCCGAGGCACAAGGTGAAGTACCGTCTCAGACCCAGCTCAACAAGCTCACAGCCGTTCATCCCGCCGTTGGCGAAGAGGCTTCTGCGGCTTCCGCATACCTCAACAACAACGACAACGTCTTCATCATTGAGGACATGAAAGGCAAGTACCGTGTCATCGGCTCTGATATGTGGAATACCAAAACCACCGTTGCCCAGGATCTGGGTCAAGGTGCAACCGGTACCACCTCCACCACTATCAACGCCGAAGCAACCGACGTCGTGCCGGCACCCTTCTATGAAGGTACAATCGAAACCGAGGACGGCACGATTGACGCTGGTAACGACGATCCCGACTGACGTCCTTAACCTTGTTTGGGACTTTGCTCCGTTCGCGGAGCAAGTCTCACTCCAGGATCCTGACGAGGTGCCAGCCATCGATTATAACGGTCTAACTATCCTCGGTGCGAAAGCAACCGATGGAAAAGATTACCTCTATACCGGTGGCGCACACTTCAACGGAGCAGGTACAGCCGGAGTACGCAGATGTATCATCTTCACGCCTGAATGGGATGCACTCCTCACTGTTACCTTCCATTCGAATAATTCTAACGAACGCCGAGGACATATCGCCGATAGCGAGTTGCATGATTTGGCAACAGGCGATGCAGCCTCCGCAGAGGTTTCCATCTCGGCTAACCTGCATGCAGGACAGAATTATTACATTTGGGTAGATAATGGCGGTGGCGGCACCATATCGCGCATAACGTATCAAGTATGAGCCTATTCTCATTAGATGAAGTCAAAGCATTGTCCGAGCAATCAAGCCCGGGCAATGCGGCTGTGCCGGTAAAGGACATCTTCGCCGAGAAACAACGCGCCGGTTGGCATAAGCCGGACGTGGGCGAAGCGCGGTGCGATCTCTCTGTCGAACGCATGACAATGAGTCCGCACGCGTCCATACCGGTGCTCTCGATATGGAAGAAATCCATCAAGGGCCGAAAACTGACCGACATCAAGGCGGATGATTCAATGGTCAACTACTTTGCCGATCATCTCACGCCGGTCATTAAGAAAGTGCTGGGCAACTACCTCTCACAAGGTCATTGGGCGATTGTGCCGTCGCCCAAACGCAGACACTTGACACAGAATTTTGCTTGCCGGATAGCCTCCGAAATCGGAGCGAGACTGCAAATTCCGTATTATGAGGATGTTGCCCTTGCACACTCGCGGCAGCGAGTAGCGGTCGATTTCGACCTTGGATTTCTGCCGCCAGAGCCGAACCTTATCATCTTTGATGATTTTGTTACCACCGGCTCAACTCTCAACGCAATGTATCGTTTACTCGAACCCCTCGGCAAGAACCTGTTCTTTGTCGTGGGCATAAACAACAACCTATAACCATGTTAAAAGAAGAACTGCTGTGCAAATCGAACAAATGCTCGCATTTGCAGTTCGATGCAGCCAGTAGTCCGAATTTTTAATCTTTTGAAAAGATGAAAAATGAAGAAGTAATCCAAAAGGTCAAAGCCTATCTTGAGGCTGAACCGGAAAAGAGAGATTTGGCAGAGGGCGCACTGCTTGTGCTCCAACTCACCAACAACCGTATCATGTATCAGAACTTCATGCGCCGCCCGAACCACTATGCTTCGCGCATTGAGTATGAGCTGCAGAAGAAGTATAACTTCTATCTCCAGCAACTCACGCATGAGCAGGTTTTGGAGATGGGCAAGCAGGTCCAATCCATCGCCAAAGAGCATAACCTTGCAGATGAACATGAAGAGTTCAAGAAGGGCAAACGTGCCGACCACGATGCCCTGCCGCTGGAGATTCAAGCCCTCTACGCGCAGAACATGTCCATCATGCAGCAGATGCGCCGCCTGCATACGCAGTTGCAGTTGCTCTCTGTCGAGCACAGCACTTGCCCCGATAGCGAGCGTTATCCCTTCCTCAAAGAGCTTATCGCCCTCGATAAGCAGTACCATGCTAATTGGCAGGCTTACGACCATTATAAAATAGGCGAGCCTGCCGTGGGAGCATACGACCCGGAGCGTCCTTCCGACGGAACGGAAGGAGCGGCCTCCGCCGAGAAAGGCAATGAGGAAGCACCGGCAGACAATACGCCGGAAGAGCCAACACCCGCTGCACCGGCAGACAATACGCCGGTGAAGGAAGCGAAGCCGAAGAAAGCCGCAAAGACGGCATCCACAAAAGCCAAGGCTAAGAAATGAAGCAATGTGCAAGCCGAGTGAATGCTCGCATTCGCAACTCGGCGCTGCCATTACTCCATGATTTACGCAGTAAATTATGAAGAGGAACGCATCAATAGATGACTATCTCAAGCCGCTTGCATCGTGTCCGCTACAGTGTTACTTGACGAACACCTTGCAGGTGGCCGATGTCGTTGAGTGGGTGCTCGAACAGGTCGGAAGGGCTACCATTTGGCAGACTTCCTTCTCCATCTCCGAGGAGTTCCTGCGGCGCTTGTTCTTCATCGAGAAATCAGGGAAGGTGGACGCTATCCACCTCGTCCTTGATTTCAAGGCTACGCAGAAGACGCTTCGCCTCTGGCCGTTCCTCACGCGCGTCATCGAGCACACCTATCTCGCCGATAACCACTCGAAGGTGATCCTGATAAAGTCCGCTGCCGGGCAGACAGTCTCTATCATCACTTCGCAGAACCTGACCCGTGGTAATCGTAACGAGTCCGCCATCGTCACCACCGATGAGCACGTCTTCGCTACCTTCCATGCTTCCCTTACCGATATCATGCACAACCATTCCGTTCCATTAAGCGAGTTATTCGCTCAAAAAATCGCTGAATAATGCAAGCAATCCACATCTCCACCGCCCAACAAATGATGTTGCGCCCCGATCCCGTGGATCTCGTCGTTTTCAAATCCGACGGCTCACTTGTCTCGTACCCCAATGTCATCTCCCTAAAGTACGATTTCTATAAGGGTACGCGAACCATCAAGTTCCTCCGCTCCAACGAAATCCGCACCGTCCGCGATGTCTGCATCTCCCGCATCAACGGTTTAGAGGTTTTCCTCTAATTGGCACGGAATTGTAGCCCCTCTCCTTCTGCGTCTTTTCATATGCGCGCGCTATTAAGTACCTTTGCACCAAAATTTAATACCTATGGATTTTGGTTTTACATCCGTGGTAGATATACCACAACTCAAAGCCCGCGCGGTCTTCGTTACCGACACCACCACACTCTTCAAAGAGGATGGCGAGATTTCGCCTATTCAGTTGGATGACCACACCCAGTACATCCCTTGGGGCGCAGACAACCTCATGCCCTACAACGTCCTCAAGAAGATTGAAGCCGATGAAACGCTGACCACCTGCCAACAGTGGAACGCCGAAGTGTGCTACGGTCAAGGTCTCCAGTACGATACCTGCGAGTGTACCGCCGATGTCAAGAAGCAAATCACCGATTTCTTCTTCGAGAACAACATGGCGGATTATTTCCTCGGCGCTTGCCTCGATTTCAAACACTTCGGCTTCTGTGTCACCTTGATCATTCTTTCCAAGGATGGCACACGCATCACCACCATGCTCCGCAAGGAAGCCTGCAACTGCCGTTTCACTCCCGCTACTGCCGACGGCACAAGCAAAGAAATACTCTTTGCCAACTGGGAGCATTTCGTCAATCCGTCCGATGTAGAGCATATTCCGCTCCTCAATCTCTATAATCCGTGGACGGATCTGCAAACCCGCCTCAAGAACGGCACCAAGAAGCGCAAGTTTGCCATCGTTACGCGCATACCCACCGCGCGCAATACCTATTATCCTATACCGTACTACGCCGCTATCTTCCAATCGCGCTGGTATGATATCAAGCAACTCATCACCACCGCCAAGAAAGCCAAGCTTCAGAACGCTGCCCCTATCAAATACCAGATAGAGGTCAACGAACGCTATTGGGAGCGTATTTTCCGCGCTGAAGGCATCACCGACAATGTGAAGCGGATGGAGCGCGTCAAAGAGGAAAAACAGCGCATAATCGACTTCCTTACCGGCGCCGAGAATGCCGGTAAAGCCTGGTTCTCTTCCTTCGGGGTCAACCCCAACGGAGAAGAAAACCACGATGTCCTCATCAAACGCATCGACGACGCCAAGGAAGGCGGCGATTGGGAAACGGACATTCAGGAAGCAATCAACGTCATCTGCTTTACCATGCGCGTACACTCCAACCTCGTTGGTTCAGTTCCCGGCAAGAGCCAGTCGAACAACTCCGGCTCGGATAAGCGCGAACTGTACACCATTGCGCAGGCCCTGCAGAAGCCCTACCATGATCTGCTTTTCTATCCTCATCAACTCCTCATCCGCTTCAACCACTGGGATAAGGCATTTCCCACATGCCCCTTCATCCAACTCACTACCTTGGATGAGCACAAGGATGCCCGGAGCGTCCTTCCGAAAACGGAAGGAGCGGCCTCCGCCGAGGATGGCAACAAATAACCTAAACGCCTAATTCTATTAACTATGTTAATACAGAACGATACAGAGCTTCGAAAGTACCTTCCTAACGCTCTTACCACCGTAGAGGGCGAAACGCCCTTGTACGACAAAATCGCACCTTACTTGGTCAAAGCCCATACGTGGCTATCCAAGCACTTCACCGGCATGGATATCCTCACGGAGTTGGAAGCCGCTGAAGAAACCGACCCGCTGCGCTCGCTTTGCGCCCATATTGTCGCCGTCGATGGATTTCGGCGAGCCATTCCATCGCTCGACCTCATCCTGACCCCCAACGGCTTCGGTATTGTGTCCAACCAAAATGTCGTTCCGGCAAGCGCGGATCGTGTGAAGCGGCTCATCGACTCGCTCCTCACAAACCGCGATAGTCTCGTAAACGACTTGCTCGACCAACTTGCCAAACGCCCGGACTGGCCGGACACCCCGCAAGGACAGTTCTTCGGGGCAAGCCTTTGGCCTGACCTCGAACTGGCACACCTTGCCGGGTACAATGCTGAACAATGGGCGCATTACCAGTCCCTCCGTTTGCAGGTCCTCTCTATCGAGCAGGAACTGGCAGAGCACTTCGTTTCGGAGGAACTGATGTCGAGGCTACGCCGTAACATGCTCACGCAGCAAGTCACTCCGGAAGAGCGCTCTATCATTGATGCCATCCGGCAGACAACGCTCGAAATGCTTGCCGGAAAAACGCTTGATTACAAGCGGATGTTTTCCACCGTCCAGCGCATCCGTACACGTCCTGCAACGTTCCCGGAATGGCAGGATTCCTACACCGCTATGCTATTCTGCAGACCATCCTTCGAGAACCACAAGGATTCCGGAGGCTACTGGTGGTAATCGTTCAACCCTAAACTCTAAACGCTAAACTATGAATGTAAACATTACATTACCTACCTGCTGGCAGGAGTTAACGCTCTCGCAACTGCGCTACATCTTCTTCCTGCTCACGCAGAACTATTCTGCTGCCGAGATAAAGACCTACGCGCTTATTCGGTGGGCACCGCTTACCCTTGTGGAAAAAGCCGATGACGGCATTTTCTGTCACTTCGAGGGCCGACCGTGCTTCTTAACCACCGAACAGATAGCTGCCGCTATCCAACATCTGTCTTGGCTCGACCAGCTGCCACTCGTTCCCGTCCGCATTCCTTCGCTCGGAAAGCTTCAAGCGGTAGAGGCTGACCTCTCCGGCCTGACTTTTGAAGCCTTCCTCATCCTCGAAAACCTCTATCAAGGTTATCTCGTCACCAAGAACGCGGATCTCCTTTCCGAAATGGCAGCCTACTTATACCAATCCAAAGAGCCGGTCAAGCTCTCCGCAGAGGAAGCCGTCTCTATCTTCTATTGGTATGCGTCCGCCAAGCAGATGTTAGCGCGCCGTTACAAGCACTTCTTCGTCAGCAGCGATGTCAATGCGCAGTCCGAATCCATGCAAGAGCGCCTGCAGCAATCTATGAACAACCAGATTCGCGCGCTCACTAAAGGCGACATTACGAAGGAAGCACAGGTCCTTCGCATGGATGTACACCGCGCGCTCGTCGAGTTGGATGCGCAAGCGCTCGAATACGAAGAACTCAAGAAAGAATCCGCTAAACCCTAACCGCTATGACAACTGTATCGAACTGGGACGCAACCTCATTTTTCGAGCGTCTCACCGACACAAATATCCTTGCCCGGAACAAGAAGTTTCGCTTTTGTAAAGTGAGCGGTCTGCAAGGCTTCGAGGATGCCCTCGCTGCTATGCAGACCACCACTGCCTTCGTCTGCGTCTCTGACACCGCCGAGGGTTACACCGAACTCAACAACTCTCCCCGCACTCGAAGAGTCAAGACGGTCTTTTTCGCCATGCGTCACCAACTGGGAAACATGGCAGCCCGTCTTGATTGCTTCGATACCATGCGGGAACTGTTCCGGCAATACATGTCGGTGCTTATCCTGGAGCAGACCAAGCTTCAGGAACGCTCCCTGTATCTCGATCCGCGCATCCGCTTCTCCGAGATACCTGAATACTTTGCGTCCGGTTGCGCCTGCGCTTCGTTCCAAATCGCTGTTGATATCTATACCGATCTTCGATTTAATCAGTCCGAATGGCTGTCGGAAGCAGCACAGCCGGAGCTTTCTCCCGATGAACCGTCAGAAGCACCGGCGGATACCGTTCAACCTTAAACATTCAACCTTCAACGTTATTTAGCATGACCTACACCGAAGAACAACTACAGCAAATTGACCAATTTGCCTCTATCTACCTCCGTCCTACGGACATAGCCGTCATTCTCGGTGTCCGAATTGAGGAGTTTAAGCAGGACATCCAAGACGAGTCCAATCCGGCATTTACGGCGTACCGCCATGGGAAAGCATTAAGTAAAGTACAGCTCCACCAGCAAGAAATGACCCTTGCCAAGGTGGGCTCGCCGCTTGCTTTGCAGACGGCTCGTGAGAACCTTTTAGACATGGAGGACGATGAGTAATGGCAAGACCGCAAACCATAGAAATTTGTAAGCGTGACCTCTTCACGGAAGAGACTGCCTTATATGAAATCTACCCGGAAGAGACCGTACAACGGCTGCTCCGACTTCGGGAGGAGTATACGTGGTTTTTAGCGAACCCCGACGCTAAAGACCGTGTCTTTATCTCCGAGGTACGCTCCCGCTTCAATTTGGGAGTTACGCAGGCGTATGCCGACCTTTCGGTTATTAAGGCTTTGTTACCTACGCTCTCGCAGGCTTCGCGTGACTTTCATCGCTATCGCTTCAATGAGATGATACTGGAGACTTATCAGATGGCTAAAGCGCGTAAAGATACAAAGACCATGGAGAAAGCTGCCGCTTCTTATGCCAAGTTCAATCGTGTAGATTTGGAGGACGAGCAGGCAGTGCCTTATGAGATGATAGTTGTGCAGCCGTTCACGGCTACCGACGACCCGACCGTGCTCGGTATCAAGCCCATCCCGAACTTGCAGCAGAAGATAGACCAGATGATCAAGCACTATGGCGCAGAGACGATTGACATCGAGGATATCGACTACGAGGAGCCGGACTTGGAGGAAGAGTTATGGACGCCCAAGAAAGAGGAGGTAGCACATGACGAGTAAGCGCGTATATTTCAATACCCCGCAGCGGCTGACGCAACTCATCGGCGCGAACACAACTGTCATCGTTGCCGGGCGACGTACCGGCAAAACGGACTCTATCGCCTCTCCCTTCGTGCTACGCAACATGCAACGCATGCCGGGAAGCACTGGCGGTATCGTCGTACCCACGTTCAAGCATGGTCTGACCAACACCATTCCGGGCCTTCTCGCCGCTTGGCGTCGATGGGGCTTGCTGCCTAACATCCACTATGTCGTAGGCAAGAAGCCGCCCAAGTCCTTTGGCACGGCCATCATCGAGCCTACCGATTTCGAGCACGTTATTTCCTTCTATAACGGCTCGCGTGCTATCATTATTTCGCAGGACCGCCCAGGCTCTTCCAACTCGCTTACGCTCTCTTGGCTCCTGATCGACGAAGCCAAGTTCATAGATTATGAAAAGTTGAAAGAGGAAACCCTTCCGGCTAATGGCGGTATCAAGTCCTACTTTGGCAAGCACTCCTTCAATCACTCCATAATGATACTGTCGGATATGCCGCAGTCCAAGAAAGGATCTTGGTTCTTGCACTACAAGCAGAAGATGGACGTGGAGCTTATCCGGACGATTGAAGCCACCGTCTATGAGATTTGGCGATTGAAGCAAAAGGTCAAGGAGGCTATTGCTGCAGGCCAGACGCCGCCGGAATATCTCCGCAAGAAGATACGCCACCTTGATAAGCAGCTCAATCAGATGCGCTCCGTAGCCGTTTACTACAAGGAGTATTCCTCTATCGAGAACTTGCAACTCCTGGGCGAAAACTACATCAAGCAGATGAAGCGTGATCTTACTCCGCTTACCTTCCAAACCTCAATCCTGTGCAAGCAAATCGGCATTGCAAAGGATGGCTTCTATTCGTCGATGAGGGAGTCTCATAAGTACGACGCATCCAATTTTGAGTACTTGGACACCGTTTGGATGTCCAATGTAGTTGGACAAATTGGAGAGGTGCAAACTGACATTTTTACCTCGCAGGCAGACCGTGACGTGAACCCCGACGCACCCATTTGTATCGGTATGGATTACAACGCCAATATTAACTGGATCGTTGCCGGGCAACCTTCCGGAAACCGATTAAATGTGCTCAAATCCTTCTACGTCAAGTTCGAGAGAAAGCTTCCCGCGCTCGTCGATGACTTCTGCAATTACTATTCAGAGCATCGTAATAAAACGGTCGTTTTCTACTACGATACAACCGCGCTCGGAAGCAACTATGCCGTTAATACACAGGATTTTAGGTGGGTTGTCATCCACGAGTTTGAACGTCACGGCTGGCAAGTCCAGGATGTCTATTTGGGCAACCCCATGCGCCACGATGAGAAGTACCTGCTCATCAACCAAGCCTTCCAAGGCAAGCAACGACTGATGCCGTTTTTCAATCGTCAGAATAACGATGATCTTATCCTCGCCATTCAGTCTGCCGGAGTACTTAACGGACGCAACGGCTTCCACAAAAACAAGTCCGGCGAGAAGCTGGCCGAGTCCGAGGAAGACCTCCTCGAACACCGTACAGATGGCACAGATGCCTTTGATACACTGTACATTGGGTGCGAAAAGTTCCCTCAAGAGGTCATTTCGAGCGTAAATTACTCCGGAATAGGCTAATTTTCTGTCGATTTTGGAGCAATTTTGCCCGATTTCGTGAAAAAAATGAAGATTTTTTGCATTTTTTTCAAAACTGTCCAAAGTAATTGGACACTTATTTTGTAACTTTGCACCGGATTTGGCAGATGGCGCTTTCTTCTCTCGCATAGTGCGCGCAGTCGATGCACCGCTGAACCAAATCAAAGTGCGAACAAAGCATGAAGTTACAAAAAAAATCGGGCAGGCTCGAAGCACAGTAAGGCCTACCTCAGTCCAAAGACGGCAGCGCGACACCTTCGCCGGTTGCTCAAGCGTCGTCGGAAGTTGGAGGCTACCGATCGCCTCTTGTGTGAAAAACTTCGTCAGGTTCAGGAGCGGATTGATGTTATTCAATCCGGACTCAAGCCAAGCTAACGAGGACACATTTCTGGAGGTGTGAGGTTACTTTTTCTTCAAAAAAGTATGCAATACCGCACATTTTGCGTCTCAAATCGCGAAAAGTTGCCGTTTTTCTTGCATATGTGGAAAAATTTTTGTAATTTTGCACGCTTTTTCGTGAGCACGATATTCGACCATTAGGGAGAATATCTCTCTGGAAAGGACATTGACATGTTAGAAAAAGACGTTTGCTATCCGTCACGACTAAAGGGACACGTTGACGAACGGAATACGCGAGCGCAAGCGCTTACACCTCCGGTGTGGGCTGTTTGCTGTATTCCGTTGGCTGTGTCCCAAACTATGCCTTGTCGTGGCAGCACTCAGTCCGCACCTTTTTCTGAAATTATGACATTATGGCAGATATAGAAGTTATCACATTATCTCAGGCGGTTGAAACAATCAAGACCGCCATCCTGCAAAGCCAAGCACGTGCAGCAAGGAGTGTTAGTGCCAACCAATTAGCACTCTATTTCTCTGTTGGCGGGTATATATCGCTCAATACACGTCAGCAACAATGGGGAAGCGGAGCGATCAAATCGATAAGCGAAACCTTGCAGAAAGAGTTACCCGGACTTCAAGGATTTAGTGCTGAAAGCATCAATAAAATGCGCCGATTCTACGAAGAATGGTCGGCTATTGTATTTCAGTCGCCGCTGGCGACTAAAACTGAAAATGCAATTCAACAGCCCATGGCTGGCGAAATTCAGTCGCCGGTGGCGACCCAATTGCAACTTACACCTTCTCGCCTTGATTTCTCACGAGACGTATTCGACGTGGAAATGGCTCATGATTTTCTCTCGATTAGTTTTACACATCACATGGAAATTCTCTTCAAGACCGAGACATTGGAGCAACGCCTATTCTACATCCAAAAATCCGCTGAGTTCAATTGGAACAAGTACGAACTACGCGACCAATTGAAGAAAGACCTGTACGGTCATCAGTCTTTGATGCCCAACAATTTTCTAAAGTCGCTTCCAAAACACTCACAGGCGCTTAAAGCGATAGAGATGTTCAAAGATGAGTACCTGCTGGATTATATCAATGTGGAGGAACTCAACGTGCGTGACAAATCGGATGTAGATGAGAAGATTGTAGAGCAAGAAATCGTACATAACGTAAAGAACTTCATCATGATGTTTGGTCACGACTTTACATTTGTCGGCAATCAATATCACTTGGAGAAGTTCGGCGAGAATGAGTTTATCGACCTGCTTTTCTATAATCGTGAGTTGGCTTGTTTGGTGGCGGTTGAATTAAAGAAAGGGAAGTTCAAACCATCGTATTTAGGTCAATTACAATCTTACTTACAGATTTTGGATACCGACATCCGCAAGCCGAATGAGAATCCATCGATCGGAATCATTCTTTGTCGCGAAGCGAACAAGGCTTATGTCGAGTTCGTTATCCAGAAGTATGACAGCCCCATGGGAGTTGCAACTTACAAAACGGCAGCTGACATGCCGGAAGAACTCCGCAAGGCATTACCGGATGAGGAGCAATTGAAAGAGTTACTTTCCGGTGACAGATGATAAAGTACATAGGAGCGAGAATGTTCACATAGAAAGTTCATATAGGCAATAGCCCTTCGGGGCAGACGGGGTATTAGCTCATCTGGCTAGAGCAAATCGGTGAGAGTTCTTATTTCGGATAAGATCCTCAAACGATAATTGCAAAGCAATAGACGAGTCCGCTATACTCCACAAGATAATGACCAAATATTATTAACCACAAACGACCAAAATTATGGCAAGCATTCAAGACATTCACGCGTTGGAAGAACGAATCTACGACGCAGTACAAGAGTACCTGGACAATCCTGATGGGTACGAGAACGCGACACTTCATGTCTATTTAGACAAAGATGATATGGAGTACCGCGCAGAAATGGAAGACAATCTCCAAGGAACCGAGGATGACGGTATCTATCCGGTAGCCGACCTCATCCGCGATGGAGAGCCTGACAATGACAAGGCGAGTGACATCGCTAATAGTTGGATCTTCCTCGATTAACAAAACCGCTCAACCACGAACGACCAATTATGAGAGCAAACAGAAATTTGGCAACTCAAATCCCTGCAGGTGGTGGCTTTGGTCGGCCTGTGGCACCTGCCGGGTGTTGCCTTTTAGAAAGAAAACTTAATAGCTGACAATGCAAATAGCAGACATTCAAAACAATAGTACCGTACTTGTAGGCACATACAGAACGGAGAAAGCCCAACAAGATTGGATTTTGGGCATAAAACCTGTGCGCCAAGAGATTCTATATAATGTGCGGTTCAATCAAGATATCTTTGCTGCGCGCAATGGTGGCATAACATCATTGTCGAAGCCTGATTTCGTGCTTCTCTATGACTACCATGATTTGAAGAAAACCGGGCATTTGTTTGAGTGTCTTTCTCAGTCTGTAGTAAGCGAGGATGAAATGCGATTTATGCAATACCCCGAACCTAATGGCTCTTATGTCGTTTACCGTTTGGGCGAAGAAGTGGATTCGGATTTTATAGACATTGAGACCGTTATCAATGAGCAAATTGCACGCGAGCCAAATCATATAGAAGGTGCTCCGTTCCTCATTTCAATAGAGGACGTTCGTCGCTTGATTAAGCCGGAAGCAATCGTCAAGTTATCTGCTACTTGCGAGAAAAGAGATGTTATCCGCTTCATAGATTTGTTTGCCGGTATTGGTGGCATTCGTTGCGGATTAGAGCAAGCTATTCGTGAACGTGGCTTTGAGCCTGTATGCGTTTTTACATCAGAGATTAAGCCTTACGCAGTACGAGTTTTACATGACAATCACCCGGCAGAAACTATCACGGGAGATATTACCAAAGTAGAGACAAAGGACATACCTGATTTTGACATCCTTTGTGCCGGTTTTCCATGTCAGGCATTTAGTTCAGCCGGTAAACGCAAAGGTTTTGCTGACACACGCGGTACCATGTTCTTCGAGGTAGAACGTATCTTAAGAGACAAACAACCGCTTGGCTTCATTTTGGAGAATGTAGAGGGATTAGTAAATCACGATGGTGGTCGTACATTGCAAGTCATAGTTGAACATCTTAGTGAACTCAATTATCGTTTCACGTATCGTGTACTCAATTCACGTTTCTTCGGAGTACCACAAGAGCGCAAACGTATCTATATTGTCGGCACAAGAAATGACGCGCCAGATTTGGATAATTTCCCGGTAGTTCAATCTACTCTCGCGGATGTTTTGGAAGAAGGATTGCCAACAGAACATTCTCAGTTCATCAATAATCTTTTAGCGCATTATAATGTTGAGGAATTGTACGGCAAATCTATCAAGGATAAACGTGGTGGTGATACCAACATCCATAGTTGGGATCTCGGTCTCAAAGGAGAAATATCACAAGCAGAAAAAGAACTATTAGAGTGCCTTATGCGCGAAAGACGGAAAAAGCAATGGGCAGAGGAGATTGGTATTGATTGGATGGATGGTATGCCATTGACAACCGCTCAAATCAGCACATTTTACCATAATCCGGACTTACAACAAATGCTTGATCATCTGAGCGCACTTGGTTACGTCAAATACGAGCACCCGAAGAAACTTATCAGATCAGTTGATGCAAGAGGAAATCAATCTACCTACCGCGAACCAGATCCTACAAAGCCGATGGGCTATAATATAGTAGCAGGAAAATTGAGTTTCCCCATTAGCAAGGTGTTGTCGCCGGAAGAAGTAGCTCCGACATTAGTAGCAATGGATATGCAAAAATTATATGTGGGAGACAATGGCGGTTTGCGTAAGCTATCCTTGCGTGAAGGCTTACGTTTATGCGGCTATCCGGATAATATTGTATTCAACGTCTCTGAGAGCGAGGGATTCGACTTGCTCGGTAATACTGTTGTAGTCCCGGTCATTAAAGCCGTAGCCGGGAGATTATTAGAAACTCTTAATTACTAAACATATGAAACTAACAGCTCAACAAGTCTATGACAGACTGATTAACGATGATCAGATTTTGTCATCGAAAGGTCGTATCACTTTCCATCTTGCAAACATTGATATCATCGTACGCCAACGTGATGTAGTAGGCAACATCATGCAGGAATGGGTTGAAGGATGGCTGAAAAAGAATGGTGTCGAGTACGCACCGAACGATAATACGCAAATGCCGCCTGATTTCTATCTTGACCCGGACGACAAGCAACATAACTTGATGGAAATTAAAGCCTTCAATTACAAAGCTTCTCCGGGTTTTGATATTGCAGACTTTCGTATGTATGAGCAAGAGATTGCCTCTAAACCTTGGATGTTAGATGTTACGTATCTGATCTTCGGCTACGAGATGAGTGACAATGGAGATGTCACCATCAAACATGTATGGACAAAGAAAGTGTGGGAGATTTCTCGCGCCATGAAATCAGGCAAGAAAGGTCATGAGGTGATTTGGCCGTTGAACTTGCAAATCAAGCAAGGCGCAGTACACAAGATCCGCCCGGCTAAATGGTACGGAAAAGCGCCGAAATTCCCTATCTTCCAATCAGAAGCACATTTCTTGGCAGCTGTTGAGGAAACCGTTTACCAAAACCGAGAGACACACGCAGATGCTCCGAGTTGGCGACAAAGAATGACCGCTAACTATGAGAAATTCTATGGCAAGAAACTGACATTCCCACGTTGGTCGGAGATTGTGGATCAATACGCACCTGAAAAGTAATATCTTATCTCAGTGCATAATTTGCACACCTAATACCTCATGCACATCTACGTAGCATCCTCTTGGAGGAATACATATTATCCCGAAGTGGTACAGGCTTTACGAGACGCAGGGCATGAGGTATACGACTTCCGCAATCCACCGACCGGTGATCCCGGATTCCATTGGACGGATGTCGATCCGAACTGCATGGATTGGTCTCCTGCGGAGTACCAAGCCAACCTCACTCATCCGTTAGCTGAGCGGCAGTTCACGAACGACATCGAGGCGATGACTGCTTGCGATGCATGTGTCTTGGTTCTTCCTTGTGGCAGATCCGCACACACAGAAGCCGGATGGTTTGCCGGGCAAGGCAAAAAGGTGTATGCCTTTATTCCAGATAAAGATAGTTTTGAACCCGAACTGATGTACAAACTATTTAATAAAGTTTGTATCAGTTTAGAGGAGTTAATTAAGGAATTAAATTAAATCACAATATGGAAGAGAATAAACATGGGTATGTCGATACTCCGGAACGGATTGACGCGTTTCAAGATGCTATCTGGGATAGCGGTTTGAGTATGCGGGCAAAGATTGCTTTGCATGGTATATGTGAATCTCCGGCACAACTGAAGGAGGTTATTGACAACGATTTCACAGGTCGCCGTTTCTATGGCATTGGCGTGAAAACTAAAGCAGAGATTCGTGCTTTCTTCGATAAGTTCGAGAAAGAGCATCCATCTGAAGCCTATAAGGAACTTTCTCCTCGCGAGAAGATGTCATACAATCTGCATCGGAATATAGATGAATTGACGGATGAGGAGGTAAACTTCATCCTCAATTATCACGATGAGAAGGGACATTATCCCATGTTCTATATCTTGACGAAAGTCTTTGAGCATACCGAAAGATATTCTTTCATGGTTGCTCGCGACTACATGGGAATATGTGGAGTGCGCAGGACGCATGAGCAAATCAAAGAGTTGTACGACATCAGCAATGATGCCACTCGTAGAGGCATTGACCGGTCAATGCGGTACGTTCAGGAGGTAGCCGCACAAATCGCTCGTATCATTGGCGACGATTGGGAAGCGTATGCTGATATGTTCACCACTCCTATCATCAATCCGGATGACATTGTTGCGCCTTTCGAAGAATTGAAGAAGGCTGAAAAGTTGACGATGGATTTCGATTGCTTCTTGCATATATGCGGTGTTACCATCGGCAAGTTATGGATGCATAAAGAGAGAGGTGCAATATGGTTGGTTAACAAGGACGATACCCATCTGTTCTGTTACGACTGGATGCTTCGCGATCTTCGTGCAGCGAGACGTATAAAGAAGAATGAGTTCTTCGACCTATCCGAGTACTGCCGTAATCCGGAGAATTGGCGTGGTGGTAAGGTAAAACGCAATGCTGTTCCTACAGTTATTGAGTTGTGCAAGCGCATTGTCGCTCATGTGTTAGGTCTGAATGCAGAAGGCAATAAAATCATTCTTGCAAACAAGAAATAACATTACATTGCCATGACCAGCGGTAAGTTACTCAAGAAATACTTTTGGTTCTTGCGAGCCTTTCAGTCCGGACCAATCACCAGAGCGGAGATTAGCAGACGGTGGCTCAGTTCGCCCATGAACGACGACAAGAAGGCTCTTGCTCGCAGTACTTTCTACCACATGAAGAATGAGTTGGAGGATTTGTTCGACGTGAGCATAGCCACCGACGAAAAAGGCGAGTTCTATATCGAGCAGTCTTTCAAAGAGAATGAAGAGTTCCGCAAGTGGCTTCTCAATAGCCTTGCTGTGGAGAGTTCGTTGGAGGACTATGCCAACATGCACGGACGGATCATGTACGAAACCATCCCCGGAGGAGTGCAGTACCTGCAAACTGTCGTGGACGCCATGCAGCTCTGCTACCGTCTTATCATCCGCTATGGCAGTTTCTCCCATGAACCGCGTGAGTTTATCTTCGCCCCGTACGCAGTCCGTATCTACAAGCAGCGCTGGTATGCAATTGGTGAAAGCTCGGATCACCCGGGCGAGATACGCACGTACGCTTTTGACCGCTTCATGCAAGTCTCAACTACCAATTCCACCTACAAGGTTCCTGATGGCTTTGACGTGAAGAAATACTTTGCTGATTGTATCGGCATGACCAAGGGAACAGCTGAAGAGGTGCAAGATATAGTCGTACGCGTCGCACGCAAAGGCGTTTCGTACTTGCGCACGCTTCCGCTCCACAAGTCGCAGCAGGAAATCAATACTACACCTGAGTACTCCGATTTCCAGTTCCATCTTGCACCGAACTTTGAGTTTATGCAGGAGATTTTAGGACGTGGCGACGAAGCCGAAGTGCTTTCGCCGCAACCTCTACGCGACAAGTTCGCAAGGATCATCTCCAATTTACACGCTAAATATACCAAATAATATGATACGCTTAAATTGCTTTTTTCAGGCCGCTGATAGCGACCAGTACAAGGATGCTCTGCGTGCTGCAGTAGCTTTGACCGAGAAGTCCCGCAATCATGCCGGGTGCATCGCTTATGATGTATTCCAGAGCGCGACCCGCTCTGACGTGTTTATGATTTGCGAAACTTGGAAGGATCAAGCTTCGCTCGACCTTCACTCCGCAACGCCGGAGTTCAAGAAACATGTCGCCGAGATTGTGGCATGCGGACAAATGAAGTTGGAACGATTTGAATTTTGATGACTATGATAGTTACCACCACACCGACCATTGAAGGTCACACCATTAAGGAGTACAACCTTGCAGCATTGCTTTATCCCGACGTTGTTAGACGGCAGATACATCGTGTATCGTTTCTTGTCGTTTCTGCCGTTGACGCTCATCCTCTGCTGGTATTATTACCGCAAGCGTAATCCACTACCTATCATGGTTGGCCATGCGCTGATTGAATTGGCGACAGCAGCACAGATAGTGGCAACCTCTTTCATTCCCGGACTATATCAAACCATGTGTGGGGTATGATTTTATGAGAAAATAAATGAAATACCTACTTTTAGGGATTGCAAATATCGTAAAAAAGCAGTACTTTTGCACTCAAATTTGAAACACAACAATTATGGCACACGAACATCACCATCATCATACCGCCCAAGCGCAATCGTTGAACGGTATTTTTATCTTCTCTATCGTACTGAATGTCCTCTTCGTGCTCATCGAAGCAGGTGTCGGTTTTTGGCAGGACAGCCTCTCGCTACTCAGTGATGCCGGGCATAATCTGAGCGATGTATTCAGCCTGCTATTGGTATTGGTCGCTTTCCGTTTGGCAAAAGTGCACAGCAGCGACCATTTCACTTACGGCTACCGCAAGTCCACGGTACTCATCTCGTTGCTCAATGCCGTTATCTTGTTAGTAGCGGTTGGGGCAATCGTTATTGAAAGTATCCATAAGTTCAGCGAACCGGCACAAGTGAACGGCATTGCCGTCTCATGGACAGCGGGAGTAGGAATACTCATCAACGGTTTAACCGCTATGCTGCTGATGCACGGTCAGAAAAGTGACTTGAACGTCCGCGGCGCTTTCCTGCACATGCTGGCAGACACGCTCGTCTCGGTAGGCGTAGTGATAAGCGGTATTGTCATCTATTACACGGGCTGGAACATCGTGGACCCGATTGTATCACTTGTCATCGCGGCGGTCATCCTCGTCTCTACTTGGGAACTGTTAGCAGATAGCCTACGGCTTGCCGTAGATGGTATCCCCGAAGGTATCGACCGCAAAGAGATAGAACGCCTTTTGACCGAAGACGAGCAAGTACAAGAAGCACACCATATCCATATCTGGGCAATCAGTACGACCGAAACGGCGCTCACCGCGCACATCGTTATGAACGACCTGACGCATTGGACGCAGGTGTCGGAACATATCAAACACGAACTTGCAGAACACGGCATCACACACGCTACACTCGAGCCGGAAACGCCCAATGCCATGTGCCATCATAAAGAATGCTGACTGCTAACCAAGTGACGTAGTGATGGGATAAGATGAATTTACTATGGACTACTTGCCGCAAAATCCTGCCATATTAGTATCGAGCATCAATATGCTGCTTAGGGATGAGGAATTTGACTCGCTCGAAGCGCTTTGCTATGCGTTCAATCAAGAGCCGGAGCAGATAAAGAGTTACCTGTTCGCCAATGGCTTCGTTTGGAGCGAAGACCAGCAACAGTTCCGACCAATTGGCTACGACGCATGATACCCAAAGAAGCCATAGAGATAGCCTATAGTTTTCTGCATCAGAAGCGGAACGTCTACATCCATTCCTCGCTCGACTGGCAGAAGGATGACATCGAATATGCCATCGCGTCCTATGTGGACGAAATGAGCGAAGAGTTGTTGAAAGCTATCTCTGACGACAAGGCGGATTTCCTTAAGAATCACGTGCGGTTTGAGGAAGACATAACATCCGCCGTGAATATCTTGGAGAGGATGTTAGAACTTAAATAGAGATTTGATATGAAAAAGATTATTTTTATGATAGCATCGCTACTGATGTTTGTAGGATGCACAACGAAAAAGCCCGTTGAGGCAAACAATGAAAACGAATTAATCAACGAACAACTTATGCAAGACAACATGAAAGAGGTACAAGCGTACCTGAAGGAATGCAGTGCATTCTTCATCGCCACAGTGGATGGCGACCAACCGCGTGTGCGGCCGTTTGGCGTGTCGGAAATCATCGACGGACGTCTGTATATCATGACCGGCAAACGCAAAGATGTATTCAAACAGATGGCTGCCAACGGCAAGTTTGAGATCTGCGCACTCAAGCCATCCGGAGCAGAGTGGATGCGTCTGAGCGGCACACTGGTGAATGATGAGACGCTGGCTGTCAAGGAAGAGTTCCTGAACCGCAACGAAGAGTTGAAATCGATGTATCGCGCCGACGATGACAACATGGCTGTGCTTTACATCCAGGATGCTACCGCCCGTTTCTGCTCTTTCTCTGCTCCCGAACGCAAAGTGAAGTTTTAAAATAGACAAACTACAATTATGACACGTAAAGAAACAATCATAGCAGCCATACTGCTAATAGCTTTCGGTACAAGCATGCATTTTGTGCATCACGTACCATTCTTCAACCATTTTATGGGCTATATCTTCCCCGTGACGGAGAGTGTGATGGCACACATGAAGATGGTCTTTTATCCGATGCTGTTGTTGAGTTTGTATCTCACAATTAGTCGTCGCGATATTCGTGAAATAGGCGCTCCCGTCCTTGGAGGACTGGCTGTGATGCCGCTTATTGTCCTGGCATTCTTTTCTTATTGGGTGTTTGTGCGGCATGAATTGATGATGCTGGATATCGTCATTTATATCGCCTGTATGATTGGCGCCATCCACCTTGCCAAACGCTGGCGGACATCTCCGTTCGTGCAGAATAACTGGCGGTTATGGATAGTGCTCACATTGTGTGGCATAGTGGTAATTGGTGTGTTGACCTATCATTCGCCGGACTGGATAATCTTTGCAGATTTAGGGTAATAGATGATTGACTGATGAAACTAGAGGAAGCGATAACGTATGCCATCATGTCGGATGGTCATGGAAAGACGACAGACCAGATAGCCGCCGCTATCAACCGCAATGCCTGGCATGTACGTAAGGACGGCAAACCCGTGACATCCGCACAGGTCTATGCCTGCATCTGCCGTTATCCTTCCATCTTCACCAAAGAAGCAGGCAGGATCTGCGTAATGTTATAGAATATGGCATTTAGACCAATTTTCTAATGACCCGACGCACGATGTTCGTGCCAACCAAACTCATATAAATTCCAATTTGTCGAACAGATGACATTGTTTAGACCCAATTAGA